>Ga0172373_10007680_pt1 | contig 13901 bp, 12 predicted proteins | sample Lak10m_2_FD_114546 | JGI IMG/M metagenome (GOLD analysis project Ga0172373, IMG submission 114546) | Freshwater microbial communities from Kabuno Bay, South-Kivu, Congo - kab_092012_10m | ecosystem: Environmental > Aquatic > Freshwater > Lake | place: Democratic Republic of the Congo... | reverse complement strand
TTGACCTCGTTGATGATGCGGTTGGCGACGCGGCCCAGGAACGCCATGTCGAAGGGGTAAAAGTCGGCGGTCATGCCGTCGGTTGACGTGACGGCGCGCAGGGCGCAGGCATAATCGTAGGAACGGGAATCGCCCATGACCCCGACGGTGCGCACCGGCAACAGGACGGTGAAGGCCTGCCAGATGGCGTCGTACAGGCCGGCTGCGCGGATTTCCTCCAGATAGATGGCGTCGGCCTTCTTCAGGATCTCCAGCTTGTCGCGGGTGATTTCCTGGCCGGGAATGCGGATGGCCAGACCCGGCCCGGGGAACGGATGGCGGCCGACCATGTCTTCCGGCAGTCCCAGTTCACGGCCCAGCGCCCGCACCTCGTCCTTGAACAGCTCGCGCAGGGGCTCGACCAGCTTCATGTTCATGCGTTCCGGCAGGCCGCCGACATTGTGGTGGCTTTTGATCGTCACCGACGGACCGCCGATGAAGCTGACGCTTTCGATGACGTCGGGATACAGCGTGCCCTGGGCCAGGAAATCGGCACCGCCGATCTTCTTGGCCTCGGCCTCGAACACGTCGATGAACAGCGCGCCGATGGTCTTGCGCTTGGCTTCGGGGTCGGTCATGCCGGCCAGACGGCCCAGGAACAGCTCGGACGCGTCGCAATGCACCAGATTGATGTTGAAGCGGTCGCGGAAAACGCTGACCACCTGCTCGGACTCGCCCAGCCGCATCAGCCCGTGATCGACGAAAACGCAGGTCAGCTGATCGCCGATCGCTTCATGCAGCAGCGCCGCCACCACCGAGGAATCGACGCCGCCCGACAGGCCGCAGATCACCCGGCCCGACCCCACCTGCTCGCGGACCTTGCGGACTTCCTGCTGGCGGAAGGCGGCCATCGTCCAGTCGCCGCGGCAACCGGCCACCGCATGGGTGAAATTCTTCAGCAGCTGGGCGCCGTGCGGGGTATGGACGACCTCGGGGTGGAACTGCACGCCATAGATCCGCCGTTCGTCGTTGGCGATGGCGGCGAACGGAGCCCCTTCCGAGGTGGCGACGACGCGGAACCCCGCCGGCAGCGAGGTGACGCGGTCGCCGTGGCTCATCCACACCTGCTCGCGGCCGCCCTTGGCCCAGACCCCGGAAAACAGCGCGCAATCATCGACGATGTCGACATAGGCGCGTCCGAACTCGCGATGATCGCCCGGCTCGACCTTGCCGCCCAACTGCTCGCACAGCGTCTGCTGGCCGTAACAGATGCCCAGTACCGGCAGGCCGCAGGCAAACACCGCGTCGGCGGCCCGCGGGCTGCCGATGTCCGCCACCGAGCTGGGACCGCCCGACAGGATGATCCCCTGGGGGTCAAAGGCCTTCAGACTGGCCTCGGTAACCTTGTTGAAGGGGTGGATCTCGCAATAGACGCCGCTTTCGCGCACCCGGCGGGCAATCAGCTGGGTGACCTGGGAACCGAAATCGATGATAAGGATGCGGTCGGACATGGTGCGCCTTCGGCGGAATGAGGAATGGCCGGGACTTTACCCAGCGCCGACAGGCGGGGCAAGCACTTGCCGGAGATCAAATCGGGACGGCCGCGAAAACCCTAATATGCCCGGGCCGAAATACCGGCGAAGGGGAGAGAACGGAATGCGCGTGGCGGTTCTGCTGGGACTGGCCGTCATCACGACGGCGTTGTCGGCCTGTTACGAGGTCCAGGAGCCGGTGGTCGCCCGGGGCGTCCGCGCGCCCGGCATCGCCGACGGCGTCTGGCAGCGCGCCGATGGGTCGGAGGTCGGCATCCAGTGGGATGAAAGCAGCGGCGCATACCGCATCAGTGCCGGCGGATCGGTCCGGCTGGCGGCGGTCGGCCCGTCGCTGTACTTGGCCGACTATCAGGCCGAACGGCGCATCGTCATGCTGGTGCGGACCTCGGAGAACGAACTGTCGTTCACCCTGCCCCCGCCCGAGCTTGAGAAAAACCTGGCGGCGGCCAGCGGCGCCACCGTCCGGCCCGGCCCCATCAAGCTGCTGGGCGGTCCGTCACAGGCGATCCGGGCCTATCTGGCGGCGATGGCGGCCCGCCCCGATCTGGTCGAGGCGGAACGGCTGCACCGCCGCTGACGCATTGCGCTCAATTCTCGCGGCTGACCCACGGCACCCGCTGGAAGGTGACGCCCTCCTCCTCCAGCGCCTTGGCCTGTTCGCCGCTGGCCTCGCCATAGATGGGGCGGGCGCCGGTCTCGCCGTAATGGATCTTGCGGGCCTCGTCGGCGAAACGCTCGCCGACATAATCGCAACTGGACTCGATGGTGCTGCGCAGTTCGCCCAGCAGACGGCGCATCTCGCGGGCGCCATCCTGGTCGTCCAGGGCCTGCCCGGTGGCGCGGTTCAGCCGCGGCGCCATGATCGCCTTGCCGACCCGGGTGTCACCGCACGACGGACAGGCGATTTCCGCCGCCGCGACCTGGGCGTCATAGGCGGCATTGTCGCGGAACCAGCCTTCGAAATGGTGGTCGTTGCCGCAGCGGAGTTCGAATAGGATCATGCATCCATTCTATAGCCAATCCGGGGAAGCACCGTCTATGGGAACCGATCCGCACCGTCAAGCCGTCTCCGCCTGGGTCGGACGCTTCGCCCCGCTGGTCGCCGCCGGCCAGCCGGTCCTGGACGTCGCCTGCGGCGGCGGCCGCCATTGCCGGCTGTTCCTGGACCGCGGCCATCCCGTCACCGGCATCGACCGCGATGTCGGCCAAAGCACGCTGGCGGCGGGAGCGGAGCTGATCGCCGCCGACCTTGAGGACGGCTCGCCCTGGCCCCTGCCCGACCGCCGGTTCGCCGGCGTCGTCATGACGAATTATCTGTGGCGGCCGTTGTTTCCGGCCCTGGTCCGGTCCCTGGCCCCCGGCGGCGTGCTGATCTGCGAGACCTTCGCCCGCGGCAACGAAGCCTTCGGCCGGCCGCGCAACCCGGCGCATCTGCTGGACCGCGGCGAGTGGCTGCGTCTGGCCGCGGGCCTGACCGTGGTCGCCTATGAAGACGGCGTCGTCGAAAACCGGGCCGTCGTCCAGCGGCTGTGCGCCGTCAACGGCCCGGAACCGGCGGCCCTGCCTTAACCGTCCACCATGAAGAAAGCCGACCAGATATAGGGCGAACTCCACTGGCCGATGCGCAGCATTTCCATCTGCGCCTCGCGCAGCGCCCTGTGCGGCGACTGTCCGGCCAGCAGGCGGCCGTACAGGGCGTTCATCAGGGTCTGGGTGCCGGCGTCGCTGACTTCCCACAGCGACGACACCACCGACCCCGCCCCGGCCTCCTGGAAGGCGCGGCGCAGGCCATAGACGCCCTCGCCCTCGTGGATTTCGCCCAGGCCGGTCTCGCAGGCCGACAGGATGGCCAGCCGGGTTCCGGTCAGGTCCAGCCCCAGCACCTCCAGCGCGGTCAGGACGCCGTCATTGTCGGTGTCGATTTCCCCCAGCAGCTGGGCGTTGGCGTTGATACCGGCAAAGGCCAGCCCCGACCGCAGCAGCGGATTGTCGCCGGGCGGCGGCAACTGGATGTCGCCGCCGCGCTGCAGCTTCAGCAGGCGCTTCCTCAGGGTGTCGTCCGGCTTCAGGAAGAAGCCGTGGGTGGCGATGTGCAGGATTTCCGGCGGCTGGCGCAAATCGCGCAGCACCTGTTCCTGCGCCGCGGCCTTGCTGAAGATGACATTGGGCTTGCCGACGCCTTCGACCTTCTGGCGGATCAGCTGGCCTTCCTTCTCGGCGCCGGGCAGCGGGTCGAACTTCAGGCCGCGCATGCCCGACGACATGCCGCGCAGGCCTTCGTGGACGGCCCCGCCGCGGGACCGCGCCTTCTCCAGCGTGTCCTTACCGGCCACCGCGTCGGTATTGTAGTCGGGACCGGCATTGATCATATAGCCGCCCTGGGCCGCCGGCAGCTTCGACGGCAGCAGGTTGCGGGCGGTGGTATAGATGTGCAGGTCCAGGCGTTCGATCAGATATTTGCCGTTCTTTTCCACCAGGGCGGTGAAGGGCAGGATGTTCAGCATGCCGTCGGGGATGACGTAGACGCGGCTTTTGCTGCCGACCGCCTCGGCCAGCGGCTTCCAGATCAGGTCATAGGTCTTCTGGCCGGTCTCCAGCATCTCGTCCAGCTCGATTTCCTCGCTCTGGATATCGGTGCGGTACTTCTGGATGGCGGCGTCGACGGCTGCCGCATCCTTGTACTGGACCATGCCGAAAACCGGCTTGCCGTCTTCCTTGCGCAAGGTGGCGGCGACCAGACGCTGCCGGCCCTCGACGGAAAAGACCTGGAAATCGACCAGGACGGCCTCGTCCGGCAGGAACGAGACCAGTTCCTCCAGCTTGATGCGTTCCGTGGTTTTCTGGAAGCGGACACTGGCCCGGCCCAGGTCGCCCTGCAGGCGGTTGATGCTTTCTTCCAGCCCGCTGACGATCTCGACGTGGTTGTCCCGGGTTTCCTCGGTCGGACCGGACAGGGTCAGGGCCGCCAGCTTCTTGCGGGTTTCGGTCAGTTCGCGGCTCAGACGCTCCAGTTCGGGGTCGCGGGACAGGCGCCCCATCTGCTGCAGCTCGGACGCCACCTTGAACAGGATGCCCTTGCGGTTCAGGCTGATATCCAGAAAACCCCGGCCGGCAGCGACCGGGTCCAGCCGGGTCAGCAGATCCATATAGGCCGCCAGTTCCGGCTGATGCAGACGGACATAGCCTTCGCGGGCATTGTCGCCGGTGACGTACAGCATGCGGTTCAGGAAGTCGGTGCGCCGGGCGAACAGGGTCTGGCGAACGTCGAAGCCGCCCTTCAGGTCGCCTTTGCCCTCTTTCACCGCGGCCAGGGCGTTCAGCGCCTCGAAGGTATAGGGGTGCAGCGGCCCCAGCACCGATTCGGCGACGGCACGGGCCGACGTCAGCAGGCTGTCGGCCTCGTCCAGCCGCTTGGCGGTGCGCAGCAGGTTGCCGTAATCGATCTCGGACCGCAGCACGTCGAGATGACGCTCGCCCAGAACCTGACGACGGGTTCCCAGCACGTCGCGGAACAGGGTCTCGGCATCGGCCAGCTTGCCGGTGCGGTGCAGGGTGCGGGCCAGCGAGTTGCGGGCCTTCAGGGTGTTCTGGTGGCGGGCGCCGTAGGTCTTGGTCCAGGCGGCGGCGACCTGGCGGAACAGCGGCTCGGCCTTGTCGAACTCTTCCTTCAGCAGGTGCAGATAGGCCAGGTTGTTGACGAAGGCGATGGTGTCGGGATGGTTGGCCCCGGCCTTCCGGGTGAACACGGCGATGGCGCTTTTGTAGAAGGCTTCCGCCTTGTCGAAATTGCCCTGGCTTTCGTTCAGCAGGGCCAGATTGTTCATCGCCACCAGGGTGGACGGATGGCTGTCGCCCAGAACCTTGCGGCTGCCCTCGACGGCGGTGCGCAGATAGGGTTCGGCCTGATCGTACAGGCCTTCCTTTTCCAGGATCTCGCCCAGATTGTTGGCGGCGACGATGGTCGAACGGTGCCCCAGGCCCAGCACCTTGTCGAAGCGGCCATAGGCGTCCTTGAACACCGCCTCGGCCTCGGCCAGCCGGCCCTGCTTGCGGTAGATCGCCCCCAGCGAGGACAGGGTGGCCACCGTATTGGGGTGGGCGTCGCCCAGAATCCCGGTCTGGTGGGCCAGAACTTCCTTGGCCAGCGTCTCGGCACGGGCGTGGTCGCCGCGCTCGTCGACCACTTCGGCCAGATCGCCCTTGGCGGCAATCGCGGTCTCGACGTCGCCGGCGGCCTCGGCATCGGCCAGCAGGGATTCCAGCATGTCCTGGGCTTCCGGCAGCCGCGCCTGCCGCAGGGCGATGGCGGCGGCCTCGGACCGGGTGGAGAAGCCGGCGGGGTCGCCCGCGGCCATCGCGCCGTCCTGGATGGACAGCGCCTTGCCGATCAGATCGGCCGCCTTGTCGAATTCGCCGCTCTGCCGGGCCAGTTCCGCCTGCTGGGCCAGGCAGCGCCCGGTCTTGGGGTGCAGGTCGCCGTAGCTCTTGCGCCGGGCGTCGCAGGCCGCCGCCAGGGCGGTGTCGGCCTCGGCATAGCGCCCGGCGTTCTGCAGGGCACGGGCCTGGGCCGCCTGGGCGTCCAGGGTCAGGCCGTGACGCACGCCCAGCGCCTGCGCGGCGGCCTTGGCCATCTCGCCGTGAATCCGTGCCGCCTGGGCATAGCGGGCCTGCCCGGTCTCCAGCGCCGCCAGATGGCCCTGGATCTTCAGAACCTCGGGATGCCCCGCCCCCAGCCCCTTCTCGCCGGCGGCGATGGCGGCGCGATAGGCGCTTTCGGCCTCGGCGTTGCGGCCGGCCAGGGCCAGGATCTGCCCCAGGTCCGAACCGCTGAAGATGGCGGCGACGTGTTCGGCGCCGAAATTGTCGGTGGCGACGGCCAAAGCCTGCGCCGCCACGTCCTGCGCCCGGGCGACGTCGCCGGCACCGGCGGCAGCGGTGGCGGCCTGGCGCATGCGGCTCCAGATTCCGACCGCCGATTCGCGGCCGGCCGGTACCGCCGACGCCTTGGCCTGACGCTCGGCGACCCAGGCGGGCAGCGCCTCGCGCAGCTTGGCGACCTCGCCGGCATAGGCGGTGGCGTCGTCGCGCCGGCCGGCGGCCAGGGCCAGCCGATGCGCGGTCTGCAACATGGTCGCCGCGGCGTCGGAATCCCCCAGCTGCATCGCCAGGGCGGCGGCATTGTGGGCATAATCCAGATTGTCCGGCGCCGCCTGATGCGCCCGCATGAACAGGGCCAGGGCGCCGGCGGCGTCGCCCTTCTGCAGGGACTGCCGGGCCCGTTCGGCGAAACCCGGGGCGGCCCCTTGCGCCAGGGCCGGAACCGCGGGCAGGACCGCCAGCCCCAGGGACAGGGCGGTCACGCAGGAAAAAGCTATCAGGGATCGACGCGCGGCCATGCGGAAGGCTCCTGTTGAACCGGCTTACTTTTCCTTGTGGGTATAGACGCCATCCCATGCCTCGCCCGGGGGCTCGGCGACGAAATGGGCGATCCGCTCAAGGTAGATGCCATAGATTTTCCGGTCGGGCTCTTCGGCGGCCAGGGATTCGAAGACGGCGCGGGCGGCATCCCATTTCTGCCCGACATAAAGCGTCAACGCCTCCTGGTACCGGGCCAGCCGGTCCAGGGTGGTCTGGTCCACTTCGCCGGCAAAGCCGATCGGTTCGAAGATGCGGACCGGCTGATCCTTGCCCTTCACCCGCACCCGGTCCAGTTCGCGGGCCACCAGATCGGGAACCGCGGCCAGCGTGTACTCGCTGACCATGATGTTGATGCCGTACTGCTTGGTCAGGCTTTCCAGGCGCGAGCCCAGGTTGACGGCGTCGCCCAGCACGGTATAGGCCAGCCGGAAGTCCGATCCCATGTTGCCGACATTCATCACCCCGGTATTCAGGCCGATGCCGATCTTCAGCGGCTTCCAGCCGCGGGCGACGAAGCTTTCCGCCAGTTCCTCCATGCCGGTATGCATGCGCAGCGCCGCCTGGACCGCGTGGCGGGCATGGTCGGCATCGTGCAGCGGCGCCCCCCAGAAGGCCATGATGGCGTCGCCCATGTATTTGTCGATGGTGCCGCGATGTTCGTGGATGATGCGGGTCATCGGGCTGAGGAAGGCGTTCATCAGGGTGGTCAGTTCCTGCGGCGCCAGACCTTCCGAGATGGTGGTGAAACCGCGCACGTCGGAAAACAGCACCGTCATCTCGCGGCTTTCGCCGCCGACCGACACCTGCTGGCCGCTGCGGTTCATCTCTTCCACCAGTTCGGTGGGGATGTACTGGCCGAAGGTCTTGGAAATCTGCTGTTTCTGGTCGCGTTCCAGCATGTAGTTGCGGTACTCGATCAGCAGATAGCCCAGCACCGCCGCCAGCAGGACATAGGACATCGGCAGCACCAGTCCGGCCCGGACATAGGCCAGGCTGGCCAGGGCGGCGAAGCCGGCCAGGATGCCCAGCGCCGACAGGCCGCGCAGCAGCGGATTGCTCAGGCTGGCCGGAATCAGCATGGCCAGCAGGGCCAGCAGGACCACCGCCGCCTCGATCTCCAGCGACGGCGACCGCAGCGGCCCGCCGCGCAGCAGCGTGTGGATGGTGTCGGCGATGATTTCCACCCCATAGACCATGCCGACCGGCGTGTCGAACCAGTCGTGCGACACTTCCGAGGTGTCGCCGATGACGACGATCTTGTCGCGCACCCAATAGGACAGCTCTTCCCGCTCGTTTTCATCGAGGCCGGAAATGTCCAGGAACTCCAGGGCGCTGATCCCCGCGGTCTGGCTCAGGAAGCGGCTGCCGGTGGGCAGCGGCGGAAAATCGATATACAGGCGATGATCGTGGTCCAGCGGCACGGCGATGTCGCCCAGCCGCAGGACGCTGCCGTCCAGCTTCGGCTCGATTCCCAGATACATCGCCGCCGCCTGCACCGCGAACGGCCAGCCGTCGGTCTGGGCCGCGACCTCGGGATAGACCTTCAGGCGCGACAGCATGGTCAGCAGCGAGCTGTTCGAGCTGATGTTGGTATAGGCGCTGCGCGAGGCGGCGTCCAAAATCTCGGCCGGGCGGTTGAGCTTGACGAACTGCCGCCGGTTGAACTCGGCCTGGGCCACCAGCAAGGTGTTGCCGGCCCCGTTCAGCACCTCGGCCAGGGCCGGATCCTCGCCGTACGAACTGGGGAAGTCCATCAGCATGTCGACGGCGATGGTCTTGGCACCCAGTTCCTTCAGGTTGCGCACGATGGCGGCAATGTCGGTCCGGCGCAGCGGGAAGCTTTTGTAGGCCTTGAAAAAGGCCTCGTCGGTATTGACCAGGACGATGTCGTCCTTGGAGAAAGCCAGGTCCTTGGAAGATCCATAGGCCAGACGCAACTGGTGCCGGAAGGACAGGGTCTGATCCTCCAGCAGGGCGAACCACTCGAAATGCTGGGCCGGAATGGCCAGCAGAAACAACACGGCCGTCAGCAGCACGTCATAGCGTTTGAACAGCTTCCCCATCCCCGGCCCCCGTCACTGGAAAAAACCCCGCCGGAAACCGGCGGGGCATCTGGCCTCGGCCTCAGTTGGCCTGCAGCTGCTCGTTGTAGACCAGGGCTTCCTTCTGCCGCAGGTCCTTGAGCTTAAGATCGTTGTAAGCCTTGATCAGCAACGGCCGCATGTCGTTGTCGGTCCTGTTGGCGTCGAAATACTTGCGGTACAGGTCCATCGCCGCCACGGTCACGCCCTTGGAATCCAACAGGCTGGCCGCGGTGAAGTCATCCGACCCGGTGGCCGCCCGAACCTTGGCCAGTTCGTCGGACAAGGCCTTGTCTTCGGCCGGCGACAGCCAGACGATCGAGCCTTCCTTTTCGGCGTCGGCCACCTTCTTGCCGCCTTCCGTCACCGCCACGGTGAAGGAATGCTTGCCGGCAGCCAGTTCCGGCAGCCTGAAGCGGATCATGTCGCCTTCGGCGCCGGGAACGGCGATTTCCTTGCCGTCGACGCTGAGCAGATAGGAATATTGCTTGCCGTAGCCTTCCCACACCAGATCGGGATAGGTGGCGCTGAGGGTGACCTGGGAAATCAGGCGCAGCTTGATTTCCTGGCCGTCCTTGTTGACGGCACGGCGCACGGTGGTATAGCGCTGGGCCTCGGCGAAGCGGTTGCCCAGCCCGGCGACCAGATCGCCGCTGGCCGGCTCGGGCTTGGACAGGGTCCCGGCCACGGCCTTGACGCCGGCCGCCTCGACCTTCACCTCGGAGCTGGCCCCCAGGGTCTGGGCCATGTTGCTGGCCTGATCGATCAGCTTGCCGCCGCCATCGGCGCCGGTACGGACCATGTCGCCGGCAAACAGGAACTTGTTGCGGGTCACCGGGGTCCACTTCGCCCCGTCCTTGCTGACCTCCACCGTACCGACCGCCTGGATCAGCATCGAGACCGGCGGATCGGCCGCAAGCCCCCCGGCTCCCCAGCCGGCCGTCAGCGCACCGATAGCGAGCGCGACAAAGGCCTTCAATAGCTTGCTCATGGTGGGTTCTCCCTTTCGCCATTCTGTTGATGGAAGATGCCGACACCCAGGACACGTCGCCCCGTTCCGGCGGTTGATATCTAGGGCACGCAACACAATAGCAAATTTTCCCGCCGCAGTCACACGGATGCGCACGGACGGGGCATGTTTCGGGAAAAAAGCCTGGCGCCCGTCAACACTCGCGGCCGTTCGAGCGCCGCCATTGGGCCACCGGCGGACGTTCGGGATGACCAAGGTATGGGACGTATTTGCGGTCCTCGCCCAGGATGTGCGTCACCAGCCAGTCGTTGATCATGTTGAACAGCTGGCGGGCATCCAGTTCGTTGCCGCGCTCGATGTCGGACTTCAGGCTGAAGACCACGTCGTACATGCGGTCGTGCAGGTCCCGGTGGGTCCGCCAGTCGGGATAGCCGGCCCGCTTCATTTCCTGTTCCTCCTGGGCGAAATGCACCAGGACGAAATCCTCGAGCTTGGCCATGACCGCCCGCACCTGGGCCGGCGGGCCGCCGGCTTCCAGCAGGGGATGCAACTGGTTCAGGCAGTCGATGATCATCCGGTGGTGGTCGTCCAGTTCGGCCGACGACACCGACATGTCCTGGGTCCATTGAATGAAGCTCATGGGTCTACCCTTCCATCAGCCCGCGGATATGGGCGGCGACCGAGGCCGCCAGGGCGCGGGTATCATAGCCGCCTTCCAGCAACGACACGATCCGCCGGCCGCACTGGGCGCGGGCGACGTCGACCAGTTGCCGGGTCAGCCAGGAGAAATCGCCGACCTGCAGGCGCAGATGGGCCATCGGGTCGGCGGCATGGGCATCGAAGCCGGCCGAGATGATCAGGAAATCCGGAGCGAAGTCCCTCAGTCCGGGCAGGATGACGTCGGTATAGGCGGCCCGGAAAGCCTCGGACCCGGTTCCGGCCGGCAGGGGCACGTTGACCACCACCGCCCCGCCGGGAGCCCCGGTTTCCTCGGGCAGGCCGGTATAGGGGAAGGCGTCGGCCTGATGGCTGGAGGCATAGAAGGTGCCGGGCTCGTCCCACAGGACCTGCTGGGTGCCGTTGCCGTGGTGGACGTCGAAATCGACCACGGCCACCCGCTTGAAGCCGTGGGCGTCGCGGGCGTGCAGCGCGGCGATGGCGGCGTTGGAAAAGAAGCAGAAGCCCATCGCCCGCTCGCGCTCGGCATGGTGGCCGGGCGGCCGGGTGACGACGAAGACGTTGCGGGCCCGCCCCGTCGCCACCTCGTCGACGGCGGCGCAGGCCGCCCCGACCGAACGCAACGCGGCTTCGCCGGATTTCGGCGACAGCATGGTGTCGCCGTCCAGCTCGACACAACCCTCGTCCGGGACAGCCGCCATGACCCGGTCGTAATGGCTTTGCGGGTGAGCCCGCAGGATCTGCTCCAACGTCGCCGCCGGGGCCGTTTCCCGCGGCAGATACATGAATTCCTCATGATCCAGGATATGGTTGATGGCACGAATGCGGTCGGCGCATTCGGGATGGTATTCGCCGGTGTCGTGTTCCAGGCACACGGGATGCGTATAGATTACCGTCGAGGACAAAAGCAGCTCTCCCCCCTTGGCCGTATCCCGACAGGATACGCAAGGCAGAGTGGCGCGTTTGACGGAAAACGGCAAGCCGGGATGCGGCCCGTCAGACCTGCCGCCAACGCATGACGGCGGTCCGGGAGTTCAGCCCCGGCGGAAGCGGAAGCGTTTGACGCGCGGACGGCAGAAAAACAGCAGGACGGTGCCGAAGGTTCCCATGACCACCCAGGCCGGCAGATCCAGCAGGGCCGCCCCGGCCGTGGCCAGCAGCGAGCGGCTGGGCGCGGCCGCCTCGGGGGCGCCGCCGGTCAGCAGCGTCAGCACGTCCGACGTCAGGATAGCGGAATAGTCCGCAGGACCAAGGGCCATCACGGCATCGGCCGAGGCCATGACTACGGCCAGGACCAACAGAACCCACCCCAGAATCCGACCTAGAATCATCCAGCACCCGGCACTGTTAAGGTTTCGTTCACGCAGGCGGTCACCATCGCACTCCACCCGCATCAATTTCAACGATTTTCATCGAAATAGGCACAATTTTCCGCCCCGGCCGCCGCCAGATCGTCGACATTCACTCCGCCTTGTCGCCTTTCCGGCGGACGTTGTCCCATTCCCGCGGCAGGACGATGTCCGCCTGCCACAACCCCTTGTGCTGGGCCAGGGCGGCGGTCTGATCCGGCTCGTAGGGGCCGTCCTTGTGGGCCCGGGCGACGCCGGCGGCCACCAGCAGGCGGGCGAGATCGCCGTCGGCCACCCGGCAGCGGCCGTGCAGACGGTCGCCGGCGACATCCAGCACGTCGCAGGCCACGCCCTTGGCCAACAGCTCGCCCATGCGCTTGCGGGCCGGGCGGGCGCAATCGAACTCGTCCCGGGTGGTGCGGTTGGCGCACAGATCGCGGCGGGCGGGGGCGACGATACCCACCAGATGGACCTTCAGGCCGCGAATCTGGACGGTGCCGCCATCGAACCCCTCGGCACGGCCCCAGACGCAGGCCCCGCCCTCGCCGTCCTCCGAGCAGCGGACCGGGGCCGCCCAGGACGGCAGGCTGAACAGCAGCAGAAAGATCGCGACGATCACGGGCATGGACGCCAACTCCCTTTTGGACCCGATCCCGGCGGATTCCATGAAAAAGGGCCGGAACTCGACGGTCCGGCCCTTTCCACGCATCCCGACCGGAACGGTCAGTCGACCAGATCGATGCTGTAATTCTCGATCACGGTGTTGGCCAGCAACTGCCGGCACATCTGCTCGGCGGCGTCGCGGGCCTTGGCCGGATCGGTCTCGGCCAGATCCAGTTCGATGAACTTGCCCTGGCGGACATCCTTGACGCCTGCAAAGCCCAGCGAGGCCAGCGCATGCTGCACCGCCTTGCCCTGGGGATCGAGGACGCCGTTCTTGAGGGTGATGTGAACCTTGGCCTTCACGGGAAATTCCTTTGCCGGAGTTACTGCATGGTGCTGGGGCCCTTCAGGTCGCGGGGACCGCCCTCGGGCAGAATGCCCAGGCGGCGGGCCACTTCCTGATAGGCCTCTTCGACATTGCCGAGATCGCGGCGGAAGCGGTCCTTGTCCATCTTCTCGCCGGTCTTGATGTCCCACAGGCGGCAATTGTCGGGGCTGATCTCGTCGGCCAGGACGATCTGCATGTCGTCGCCGTTGTACAGGCGGCCGAATTCCAGCTTGAAGTCGACCACCCGGATGCCGATGCCCAGGAACAGGCCGGTCAGGAAGTCGTTGACCCGCAGCGACAGGCTCATGATCTCGTCGAGATCCTGGGGATTGGCCCAGCCGAAGGCGGTGATGTGCTCTTCCGAGACCATCGGGTCGCCCAGGGCGTCGGACTTGAAATAATACTCGACGATCGAGCGCGGCAGCGGCGTGCCTTCCGACAGCCCGAACCGCTGGGCCAGGGAGCCCGCCGAGATGTTGCGGACCACCACTTCCAGCGGAATGATCTCGACCTCGCGCACCAGCTGCTCGCGCATGTTGAGGCGGCGGACGAAATGGGTGGGGATGCCGATCTCGGCCAGACGCAGCATCAGATACTCGCTGATCCGGTTGTTCAGCACGCCCTTGCCGGTGATGGTGCCCTTCTTCTTGTTGTTGAAGGCGGTGGCATCATCCTTGAAGTACTGAACCAGGGTGCCGGGCTCTGGCCCTTCGAAAAGGACCTTGGCCTTGCCTTCGTAGATCTGTCTGCGTCGGGCCATGAGAAACATCCGGAAATGAGAGTAAGGCGCGCGGCAACCGCGGGCCGGGAGACGGCGGGCCGTTCGACCCCTGAGCCTGATATAGCAGGTGTGGCAGGGCGAAACAACGCACTCACACCTGC
>Ga0172373_10007678_pt1 | contig 13903 bp, 11 predicted proteins | sample Lak10m_2_FD_114546 | JGI IMG/M metagenome (GOLD analysis project Ga0172373, IMG submission 114546) | Freshwater microbial communities from Kabuno Bay, South-Kivu, Congo - kab_092012_10m | ecosystem: Environmental > Aquatic > Freshwater > Lake | place: Democratic Republic of the Congo... | reverse complement strand
TTATTATATTTTAATTCCACAAAATGCTTTTTTTGATGATCAAATTGTAGAAGAAATCCTAAGAGAAAGATCTAATAATTATAAACAAAATAAAAAATTAACAGATTTTTGGATTATTATGAATAAATCGCTTAACAATTTATTATTTAATAATAATAATAATAAAATGTTTAAAAATTTTCCTAAAATAGAGTTTTTACAAAATATAGAAAATTCTTCTATCAAATATATTGCCCTAATTACTACAAACTATAACTTTATTTCTTGGATTAAATTAAGATTTGGATATTTTGAAAATATATTAACTAATTCATCGGAATGTATCAATAATATCGATGGCAAATTTGGTTTTACAAATCAAGAATCTTTAAAAGATATTTTTAACGTTGACCACGATATTAACTTAAAGATAGAAGACCTAATAAAAAATGATCTATTAAAAAAAATTATAAATTAATTATAACCAAATTTTCGTGGATTGCTATGAATTTGGAATGCTTTTTTTAATTAAGAAAAAAATATTGTATATTGCCCATGAAGCCGCTAAAAAAATGGGGGCAAATGTAAAAAGAAATCTCATATAGTCTGTAATATAAAAGTATGTACTAAAATATTATAATTGATTTAATTCCAAAATTTTGTTGACAAAAACGCGAATTCTTTTTATATTTAAGTATAAAATGCGGATGTGGCGTAATTGGTAGACGCGCTAGACTTAGAATCTAGTGAAAAACTTCGTGAGAGTTCAAGTCTCTCCATCCGCACAGCAAAAATACGAATATTGCAAAGACGTGATAATTGTTTATAATTTATAAAAGAAACATCAAAAATGTAAGAAATAAAAAATATGGAATATGCTATAGCTCAAACGTCAGGAAAGCAACTTCTGATAAAACCTGGCCAATGGTACGATGTTGATTTTATATGCGATGCTAAGATAGGTGATTATATTTCTTTAAATAAAATATTATTCTTTAAAAAAGGCAACAAAATCCAACTAGGACAACCCTTTTTAGGAAGTAGCCAAATAACGGCAAAAATTATTGAAATAGTAAAGGGCCCTAAAATAACAGTATTAAAAACAAAGCCTAAAAAACATTACACACGTACGCGAGGCCACAGACAATCATATACGCGTATTCAAATTGAAACATTAAATTAAAAAGAGGAGAATAAAATGGCACATAAAATGGGTGCAGGTAGCACGAAAAACACTCGCGATTCGCAATCAAAAAGGCTTGGGATTAAATGCTATGGAAATCAAAAAGTTAAAAATGGATTTATTTTAGTGCGCCAACGAGGAACCAAATATAAGCCAGGAGCACTTGTTGGTTGCGGCAAGGATCACACATTATACGCATTAGCAGACGGTATTGTAAGCTTTACTCGTGACGGCTTTGTTAATATCCAAGAAGATAAGAGAGAATAAATTAAAAAGAAAAGAATTAATATTTTTTCTTACGATTTTCCTTCTTTACAAATTTAATTTGAAGCCAAAAAGCAACTGAATCTGTAATACTCTTTAATACTCCCGGAAATCGAGGAAAATCTCCTTTTAATGAGCTAACGTATGAATAGCAGTAGAGCGCAAAAAAGAATACAAAAAGAAAAAAATAAAAGAACATTGTAGCCGTCCTAGCAATAACAACACCCCCACTAAGAACGTCCAACTCTCGATTAAATAGAATATCCCAGTAGCTAACAAGCAAATTTTGTAGCATTTCTAATATAAAAATCAAAAGAACGTTAAACTTAACAAGCACGGAAAAATTAAAAATGGACCTATTAAGGAACATTTCAAGAATAAGCATATAAAGAACAAACGTTTTTTCAGGAGCTGCCAATATTTTAAGTGCTTGAATGTCAAAAATCGGCACTAGAAATGGGAATAGCTTAAATAACATTTCAGGAAAGTATCCTAATGAATTTCTTATTGTATAAGTAAGAACAACAACCGCGAAAAAGTAAATAAATGTTAGTTGGAATCGCTCAAAAATTCGGCGATTTCTTTTAGCAACTTTTCGGAAAGCTTTAATAATTTTTTTAAGACCTTTAAAAAACTTTTGAAAAAGTTGAAGGGAGAGATAGTTATTGGTTATCATTAAGATGAAATAATTTAAATTTTTAATTTTTATGATTCAATACAGAAAATCTCATACTGATATTTCATATTATATCTGCTTTTTGATTTTTTTCTAATAAAGGAAATACCATTTGACAACAACCTAAAAACCTATCACAAAAAAGCCGCACATGAAAAAATTAATATATGAAATAAAGCAGGAAGCTTTAAATTTGTGCGAAAAAAGCAATGCAGAGCTATCAATAGTTATTGATAAGCTAAAAAAACGCGCACAAAGCGAGCAAATAGACAGCTTGCTGATTCCATGGTTTGCTCTTATCCAAGAGGTATCCTTTAGAACAATAGGCCTAAAACATTTTGATACTCAGTTGGCTGCCGGACTTTTACTTCATAAAGGAAATGTTGTTGAAATGAAAACCGGAGAAGGTAAAACGCTCGTTTCCACATTACCTGTTGCATTAAATGCCCTTTCAAAAAAAGGGGTACATGTCGTTACAGTAAATGATTACTTAGCCGAGCGAGATCAAAATTTAATGGGAAAGGTTTACAAAAAATTAGGGTTAACAGTTGGCTTGGTTAAAAGTTCGACACCTCCTTTAGAAAAACAAGCCAGTTATGCCGCGGACATCACATATGTAACAAATTCAGAGCTTGTTTTTGATTTTTTAAGGGATAGCTCTGCATTAAATGCTAACGAAATTGTGCTACGTCCCTTTAATTTTTGCTTAATAGATGAAATCGATTCCATTTTAATCGATGAAGCACGAACACCCTTAATTTTATCCACAATTAAGCAAAATGAAGATATAAATAAGCTTTATTTGGCCAAAGCAATTGCCTCAAGATTAGAAAAAAATACCCATTTTCAAATTGATGAAAAAAGAAAAGAAATTAATTTAACGGAAAAGGGATATAATGAGGCAAAAAGAAAACTCGGAAAAAAAACGCTCTATGATCCAGCAGATCCTTGGATGCTGCACATATTAAACGCATTAAAGGCAATGCACTTATTTCATCTAAATAAAGATTATATTATTTTAAAAAACAAAATAGTAATTGTAGATGAATTTAGCGGCAGAATTATGGAAGATCGGCGATGGAGCTTAGGCCTTCATGAATCTATAGAAATAAAAGAAAAGGTTAACGTCGCTGGTGGTACAAAAACAAAAAGCTCAATAACATATCAGAACTTTTTTACCTTATACCCACGATTATCTGGAATGTCTGGAACCGCTAAAACAGCCGAAAAAGAATTTAAGGATATATACAACCTAAGCGTTATTGTGTTACCCACTGTGAAACCTCTAATCCGAAAAGATCTTCCTGATTTAGTTTACCAAACTGAATTAGCAAAATGGAAAAGCGTTTTATCTTTAACTAAAAAAAATTTTCAACTTGGCCAGCCTACATTAATTGGTACATCAACAATTGAAAAGTCTGAGTTCCTTTCGGATCTTTTTACTGCTGCAAATATTCCCCACAAGGTTTTAAATGCAAAACCTGAAAACGTTTTGCAGGAAAGCGAAATAATCGCGCAAGCTGGAAAAAGGTTTGCAATAACTATTGCAACAAATATGGCTGGTCGAGGAACAGATATCATTTTAGGGGGGAATCCTGAGTTTAAAATAAAGGAAAAATTAAGCGAAATTTTAAAAAGCCAATCGCGAAAAAAAATAGAGCCCAAATTAAAAATAAATCTAAATAATTCCGAAGGTTTAGAAAAGGCGATCAAGAATAAAGAATTTTCTTTAAACAATTCTGATGAAGCAATAAATGCGGCATATAAAAGCATAGCTAAAGATATATATACGGAGTGGCAAAAAGAAAATGCAATAGTAAAAGACTTAGGTGGATTATTCGTTTTAGGAACAGAGCGCCATGAGTCTCGTAGAATCGATGATCAATTGCGAGGAAGATCTGGAAGGCAGGGCGACCCAGGTATTTCACAATTTTTTGTATCTTTAGACGATGACATAATAAAAATATTTGGCGGAGAAAATATTAAAAAATGGATAAGTTTTCTTATTAAAGAAAAAGATGAGCCTTTAGAGTCAGACCTATTAACCAAAAGTATCGAAAGTGCGCAACAAAAAATTGAAAGTCATAACTATGAGCTTCGAAAAAGCGTTTTTCAATACGATGACATACTTAACATTCAAAGAAAACAACTTTTTAAAGCACGAAGAGAAGTCCTATTGTTAGGTAAATATGAAGAAATATTTTTACGCCTTAATGAAAGCTTCTTTGATGAGATGTTGGACCGTAATAAAAAGAGTACAGCCAACGTTACATTAATAATTGAAAAGAAATTTGGCAATTATGTTGCGCACCAAGCTTGGCAACGTGTAAAACAAAAGAAAAATAAACTAAAATACAAAGAGCTCTGGGTTAGCCAAGACTTACATTTAGCAGAATCAAATTTTTATGCCGGCGGGTTGCTAAAAACAACTCGAACAAGCCAAATTTTAGCTATAATTGACTCTTTTTGGACAGAGCATATAGAAAGAATGAATTACGCAAGAGAAACAATAAATTGGAAATCTTATGGGCAGCAAAACCCACTCTTCGAGTATAATGCGGAAGCTTTAAAGTCTTTTAAGTTAATGCTCGAAGAAATTAAGCTATGTATGCTATACTACTTTTTAAAAACACCAATAAATTACTAGCAAAAATTATGTCAAAGCATACTCTAAACGGTCGACGTAGAAAAGCAATAAAAACTTCAGGTTTCAGAGCAAGAATTAAAACCAAGGCTGGGCGCAACATTCTTCAAAATAGAAGACGCAAAGGTAGATGGAAATTGAGCATTTAAAAAGAAGGCTCAACTGAAAGCTACCTCTTCTGCTCTGCTAGAGGAAAAACATCATGAAGTTTATAAAACTAACAAAAATATTTAAAATTCTTACAAACCTAAAACTCGCCATTCTGATTTTAATTCTTATTTCTTTTTTCAGCTCCCTAGGTTCTATTATTGAACAGGATGAGACGCTGGATTTTTATAAAGAAAAATATCCAAGTACCAAGCCAATATTTGGTTTCATTAGCGCAAACCTAATAATTAAGCTAGGACTGGATCATATTTACCAGACATTTTGGTTTTTAGCTTTATTAAGTATTTTTAGTTTATGCTTAATAAGCTGCACAATGACCCAACAACTACCCATTTTTTTTAACTCAAAAAAATATTTATTTAAGCAAAAAAAAAAATCCTTTAAGCCATTACCACTTTTCATCAAGTTAGCCAAAAGCTATTATTCGACCGAAAAAATCCTAATTGAAACAAAAAAAAAAAATATTTATCTATACCAAAAGGAGCGAAGCCTTTACGGATATAAAGGACTCTTTGGAAGAATTAGCCCAATATTAGTTCATGTTAGCTTAATTTGCCTTTTGTTAGGCGCTGCTAGTGGAACTTTTTTGGGTTTTAAGGCGCAAGAAATGCCCCTAAAAGGCGAATTATTTCATATTCAGAACCTCCTTCGAACAGGCCAGCTAGCAAAAATATCGGTTAATAACTATAGAATCAATGATTTTTGGATTGAATATAAAAAAAAAATAATAAACCAATTTTACTCTGATATTTCAATTCTAGATAACTTTGGTAATGAGATTAAGAGGCAAACAGTTTCTGTAAATAACCCAATTCACCATAAAGCCATAGATGTTTACCAAGGCGATTGGAGCCTTATAGGCATTAGAGTAAAGTTGCTACGTGAAAATCAAATAAAAGAGGTGCCGATGCTCGTGCTAACAAATCAACCCAAATCATGGGTTACCTGCGTTAAAACAGAGAATAAAGTATACGTCGTAATTTTTAACCAATTACAAAATAAATTCTTAATCTATGATAATCAAGGCAAATTTTTAAGAGCAAACAATATCGGAGATATTATAGGGGGCGAATTCATAATTAAGGAATTTCTTCCTGCTACAGGGCTACTGCTAAAATCTGATCCAACAATTCCGCTCATGTATTTTGGCTTTGCCTTACTGATGATAACAGCTTCACTAAGCTACTTGCCGTACACGCAAATATGGGTAGCCCATACAAGAAAATTAATAATATTTGGAAGCGCTGCTAATAGGGATAAGGGAAAAGCGGACGTTGAATTTGAAACTTTAATTCGAAGCACTCAAGGAAAGCTAAAAAACACAAATTATTACTATTAAATTCAATATTTTTGCCTTAAAAATTAACTTCCTGCAGAGTAAAAAAGAAAAGCCAAATAGAACGCTGCGTGAAATATATTATAAGATTAAAAGAAAAAGCTCCATTTCTATAAAAATAAAACCAAATACTCTTTCTTATTAGCCAACGACAATAGGTGCTGTTAAAGCTAAATCCAGTGGAAAATTATGCGCATTTCTTTCGTGCATAACTTCCATTCCTAAATTAGCTCGATTAACAATATCTGCCCATGTATTTATTACACGACCTTGGCTATCAACGATTGATTGATTAAAGTTAAAACCATTTAAATTGAATGCCATTGTGCTAATCCCTAGTGCAGTTAACCAAATCCCAATAACTGGCCATGCAGCTAAAAAGAAATGTAACGAGCGAGAATTGTTAAAACTTGCATATTGAAAGATTAATCGGCCAAAATAACCATGTGCTGCCACAATATTATATGTTTCTTCTTCTTGACCAAATTTGTAGCCATAATTAGCAGACTCATTTTCCGAAGTTTCGCGAATTAGCGAAGACGTAACTAAAGACCCATGCATTGCGGAAAACAGAGATCCTCCAAAAACGCCAGCAACGCCTGCCATATGAAACGGATGCATTAAAATGTTATGCTCGGCTTGGAATACAAGCATAAAATTAAAAGTTCCAGAAATACCTAAAGGCATACCATCGGAAAAGCTACCTTGACCTATTGGGTAAATTAGAAAAACGGCTGTAGCCGCAGCAACAGGGGCTGAAAATGCAACAAAGATCCAAGGGCGCATTCCAAGTCTAAAACTTAGCTCCCATTCGCGCCCTAAATAACAAGCCACCCCAGTTAGGAAATGAAAAACAACTAACTGATAAGGGCCACCGTTATATAACCATTCATCAACAGAAGCAGCTTCCCAAATAGGATAAAAATGAATACCAATTGCGTTTGAGCTCGGTATAACAGCGCCAGTAATGATATTATTTCCGTACATTAAAGAACCAGCAACAAGCTCTCGAATTCCATCAATATCGACCGGCGGCGCGGCTATAAATGCAATAATATAGCATGTCGTTGCCGCTAGCAACGTTGGAATCATTACAACACCAAACCAACCAATGTATAAGCGATTATCTAAACTAGTAATCCAAGAGCAAAAGCGTTCCCAGATATTTAGGCTTTTATATCTTTCTAATGTAGCTGTCATATTAATCCTCCTCTTCCAACTAAAGAATTATTATATAGTTTTGAGAAAATCCAAATTTAAAATAGTATTATAGGCGTTATAATAGCAACTAATGAACAATTTTTTATTAATGAATGCCACACTATTAAATGATTATCAACTACCAACGTACGGTTGTTTCTTTGTTTTTATATCAGCACTATTCTATTGGACAGGACTAGCATTTTCAAAAAAAAAGCAAGTTTTAAAAATCGCAAAAGCTCTAGCTTTCGCGGGCATGTTGATATTTGGACTTACGCTGATCTTGCGTTGGATTAATGAAAAATATTTTCCTTTAAGCAACCTATATGAATCTTTAGTTTTTCTATCCTGGGGCTTATTGGCACTTCACCTATTAATCGAGCAAAAAACGCAAAGCCGCATTATTGGTGCGCTAACTACCCCAATTGTTTTTTTTATTTCTGGGTTTTCAAGTCTACAACTACCCCTTGAAATGCAAAAAGCGATTTCGTTGGTTCCTTCACTACAATCAAATTGGCTAATGATGCATGTTAGCATGATGATGATAAGCTATACAACATTAATAATAGGTTCCTTAGTTTCACTTCTTTATGTAATTTTTAACTTTTTTGCCCCATTAAAAAAAAGAGCATTTAAAGTTAAAAATGAATCAGCCAAAGACTCTCTTTTAGAAACAATGGACTTATGGAGTTACCGAATTATTGGACTTGGATTTCCATTCCTAACAATAGGGATTATTTCTGGGGCAGTATGGGCTAACGAAGCATGGGGCTCTTATTGGAGTTGGGATCCAAAGGAAACATGGGCCTTAATAACCTGGCTCGTTTTTGCCATATATTTGCATGCTAGACTTTTAAGGGGTTGGGAAGGAGAAAAGGCTGCGCTTATTAGTTCTTTTGGATTTTTTATAATTTGGATCTGTTACCTTGGAGTAAATTTTCTAGGAAAAGGGCTACACACATATGGATGGGTATCGAGCTAAAAGTTTAGAGCCTATCCAAAAGAGTGTTTAATAAGCTAGCCCCATGCTTCGCGCAGTTTCCGCCCCCAAATAAACGCGAATGCTTAAAAAATCGGTGGGACACGCACTTTCGCACCTCTTGCAACCAACGCAATCCTCAGCGCGAGGCGCTGAAGCTATTTGACCTGCTCTACAATCCTCCCATACAACCATTTCAAGAACATCAGTCGGGCATGCTCGAACACATTGAGTGCAACCAATGCATGTGTCATAAATTTTTACTGTATGGCTCATAATATATTGTTATTTTTTAATTATTATAATCAAAATCAATTATAAAAAGCTTTCTAAGCTATGCTGCGGATGGGCGCTTTTTCTCCTCAAGTTGGGATTGAACCAACGACCTATCGGTTAACAGCCGACCGCTCTACCGCTGAGCTATTAAGGAATCTACTTCAATGAAATGCATAAGGAGTTAGCTTATGCAGAAAAATTTCGGCATCGCGCTATTTTCCCAAAGGACGGCTCCTTAAGTATCGTCGCCGCAATAACATTTAACTACCATGTTCGAAATGGAATGGCGTTGTTCTATTATGCTATAAACACCGAAATTAAAAGATACATATTTTTATGTAACTAATTATTGCTTAAAATTTTGGTTATTAGTACATCTTGGCTCAATATATTACTATATGTACACCGGATGCCTATCAAACGGCTAGTCTTGCCGTAACCTAAGAGCACTCATCTTGAGGACGGCTTCCCACTTAGATGCCTTCAGCGGTTATCCTAACCGTACATAGCTACCCAGCGTTTACCGATGGCACGATAACTGGTACACTAGCGGTACGTCTTTCTCGGTCCTCTCGTACTAGAGAAAGGCCACTCTCAATGCTCTAACGCCCATGCCGGATATGGACCGAACTGTCTCGCGACGTTCTGAACCCAGCTCGCGTACCGCTTTAATGGGCGAACAGCCCAACCCTTGGGACGTACTTCCGCCCCAGGATGCGATGAGCCGACATCGCATTTATGTTAATAAATTTGCCTAGTCTATTTTATAGGCTCTAAAATTAATGCGAATAAATTAATTTCAGAGCTCTCTTTCTACAAAGGTATTTCGAATATCATTAGATACATCCTCACCGTTTAAAACACCCTTGGCCCCATCTGGAAACTTATAATACATAGACGGTAATAGATAGGGCAAAATTAAGGTGCGTAAAGTTGAGTAGGATTCCTCCAATATTGATATTCGTGCGATACCGTTCTTTTTTTGTATTGAGCATTTAAGCTTAAATTTTTCTTGAAGAGCCTCTTTTAACACATTAATTTCTGATACCGAAAAAGAATCCGTGCAAAGTCTAACGGCGTTAGATTTACCTTTCCACTTTAATACTCCATCATCCATGTACCAAAAAGCCAGCGCTTCTGGCGTTAAATAATGAGCTATATTTTTAGGCACAACTTTTTTCCAATGCCCAGATTCCTTAACATAAAACAAATTACCGAAAAACCGAAATTTGTCGCTAGTTAGCGTATTGAAAGAAAAACGATCATAAGTTTTATTAGTTCTTTCATCATAGTGCGCGGAATAAGTAGGGCCTTGGTTACAAAACTCTTGTAAAAGCTTATATTTATGCTCAATATAAGGCAGATGAACTGCCTTATGTAAAAAACGAGCCCGCCAAGTCTGACCATTAGATGTTTGCAAGTTAGCATCCCCCAACAAGCAACCAACTAAAAGGTTCTGCTGAGTAGGAGAGAATGTAATGTTCATAAATTTTATAAATAAAAAGACATTTTTTTAAAATTTTATTATACAAAATTTAAGTCATCTATAAAATAGTTTCTTCAAAATTTACGACGAATCGTCCTTTTAGTCGCCTAAAAGATCAGACTATATCATCAACCCAAAACGGGTTGTTTAGCGTGTAGTCGTTGAGGGGTTTACTAGAAATGTCGCAAACTTCCCTGCTGATTGTCCGCACCTAAAAATTTTTACATACTTCAATTTTAAATAAAAAAGCTTCGTATTTTAGGATACTATACCATTATCAATGGACGGATTTTCCAGCATATAGCTAAATTGCCATTATAAATTTTCAAATATAATGCCCCCATTTGAGGTGCCAAACCTCCCCGTCGATAGGAACTCTTGGGGGAGATCAGCCTGTTATCCCTAGAGTAACTTTTATCCGTTGAGTGACGCCCTTTCCACACAGCAGCGTCAGATCACTAAGACCGACTTTCGTCTCTGCTCGACTTGTATGTCTCACAGTTAAGCTTCCTTTTGCCTTTACACTCTACGATCGATTTCTAAACGATCTGAGGAAACCTTTGTACGCCTCCGTTACCTTTTAGGAGGCGACCGCCCCAGTCAAACTGCCCGCCTGAAACTGTTTTTCAACCGGCTAACGATATGAAGTTAGAAAATCGATTTTATCAGAGTGGTATCTCAACGGCGACTCCTACTCTCCCGCAAGAGAATAATCAAAGTCTCCCACCTATTCTGCGCAAATAAAATCAATCTTCAATTTCAGGATGCAGTAAAGCTTCATAGGGTCTTAATGTCCTGGCACAGGTAGTCCGCATCTTCACAGACAGTTCTATTTCGCCGAGTCCCTCCTTGAGACAGCTTCCAAATCATTACGCCATTCGTGCGGGTCGGAACTTACCCGACAAGGAATTTCGCTACCTTAGGACCGTTATAGTTACGGCCGCCGTTCACCGGGGCTTCAGTTATCAGCTTTGCCTAAAGACTAACCAACTTCTTTAACCTTACGGCACTGGGCAGGCGTCAGCCCCCATACGTCGTTTTACAACTTAGCGGAGACCTGTGTTTTTGCTAAACAGTTGCTTGGAACTTGATATTGCAGCCCATAGGGCACTCTTTCTTCCGAAGTTACAGAGCTATTTTGCCGAGTTCCTTAAGGAGGGTTCTCTCGCGCTCCTTGGTATTCTCTACCTCCCTACCTGTGTCGGTTTAAGGTACAGGTAATCATTGCTTATGGTGTTGCGAGCTTTTCTTGGAAGCATGACATCAATTACTTCGACTTTTAAAAATCATGTACTCACAGCTTAGCTCAAAATATTTTCTCTATTTCTCAACACCTCGACTGCTTAAACCGGTAACCAAAATCCGGCTAATCTAGCCTTCTTCGTCCCTCGTCACCAGCAATGATCAGTATAGGAATATTAACCTATTGGCCATCGATTACGCTTTTCAGCCTCACCTTAGGACCTGACTAACCCTCCGCGGACGAACCTTCCGGAGGAAACCTTAGGGTTTCGGAGCATTGGATTCTCACCAATGTTTTCGCTACTCAATCCGACATTCTCACTTCCATCTCGTCCATAACCGCTTTCGCTGAAACTTCTTCCTAAAATGGAACGCTCCCCTACCGAAATATTCTTAATATTTCTCACAGCTTCGGCAAATTACTTAGACCCATTAATTTTCGGCGCAAAACTGCTAGACCAGTAAGCTATTACGCACTTTTTAAAGGATTGCTGCTTCTAAGCAAACCTCCTGGTTGTCTGAGCCTTTTCACTACCTTTACCACTTAGTAATTATTTAGGGGCCTTAACTGGTGATCTGGGCTGTTTCCCTTTTGACAATGAAGCTTATCCCTCATAGTCTTACTGGTTAATTATATACATAGTATTCAGAGTTTGCCTCGATTTGGTACCGAATTACCAGCCCGCACCGAAACAGTGCTTTACCCCTATGCTTAAACATTAACCGCTGCACCTAAATGCATTTCGGGGAGAACCAGCTAGCTCCGCTTTCGATTGGCATTTCACCCCTAACCACAGCTCATCCGCTAATTTTTCAACATTAGTCGGTTCGGACCTCCACTTAGTGTTACCTAAGCTTCATCCTGGCCATGGTTAGATCAAGCGGGTTCGGGTCTATAATTAGTGACTAATGCTCTATTCAAGCTCGCTTTCACTATGGCTCCGATATCTCTATCTTAACCTGCCACTAACTATAAGTCGCCGGAACATTCTTCAACAGGCACGAAGTCAAACGCTAAGTCGTTCTCCTTCTGTTTGTAGGCTTGCAATTTCACGTTCTATTTCACTCCCCTCCCGGGGTTCTTTTCACCTTTCCCTCGCGGTACTAGTTCACTATCGGACATCCAGGAATATTTAGCCTTACGAGGTGGTCCTCGCAGATTCACTCGGGATTCCACGTGCCCCAAGCTACTCGGGAATAAATACCGGTAAAAAAAATTTTAAGTTACAAGACTATCACTTTCTATGGCATTGCTTTCCAGCAATTTCACCTAATTTTTTTTATCCGCCTATAACTTACCCCACAACCCCGTTACGCTATTAGTTGCGCAACAGTTTAGGCTGTTCCCTTTTCGTTCGCCACTACTAAGAGAATCGTTTTTACTTTCTTTTCCTTCAGGTACTAAGATGTTTCAATTCCCTGAGTTTGCTCTCTCTTATATTTAGAAGATATAAGGAGTTTTCGAGTTTCCTCATTCGGAGACCTTCGGATCAAAGCATGCTTCCAACTCCCCGAAGCATTTCGCTGGTAGCCACGTCCTTCATCGCTTCTGGATACCAAGGGATCCCTTGCAAGCCTTTAACTTTTTAAGCAGTTAATATAATTATATTGTGGAGATAAGCGGGCTCGAACCGCTGACAATTGCCTTGCAAAGGCAACACTCTACCAACTGAGCTATATCCCCGCTGGGCCATCCTAGATTTGAACCAGGGACCTCACCCTTATCAAGGGTATGCTCTAACCAGCTGAGCTAATAGCCCACAAATTACATCTTGTTTAAATAATAACAAATAAAGTTGTTTTTTATATTTTTAGGAGGTAATCCAGCCGCACCTTCCAGTACGGCTACCTTGTTACGACTTCACCCCAGTCACCAGTTCTACCTTCGATACATCCCTCCGTAAGGTTAAGATAGTAGCTTCGGGTATAACCAGCTCCCATGGTGTGACGGGCGGTGTGTACAAGGCCCGGGAACGGATTCACCGCAGTATAGCTGACCTGCGATTACTAGCGATTCCACCTTCATGTAGGCGAGTTGCAGCCTACAATCTGAACTAGGGATATGTTTAGAGATTAGCTCGTTTTCGCAAACTGGCAACTTTTTGTCATATCCATTGTAGCACGTGTGTAGCCCAGGGCATAAGGGGCATGATGACTTGACGTCGTCCTCGCCTTCCTCCGATTTATAATCGGCAGTCTCTTTAGGAAAATAACTAAAGACAAGGGTTGCGCTCGTTGCGGGACTTAACCCAACATCTCACGACACGAGCTGACGACAGCCATGCACCACCTGTGTAAGAGGCCTTAGCACGCAAATTTTTCAAAAAGCTTCTCTTCATGTCAAGCCCTGGTAAGGTTCTTCGTGTTGCATCGAATTAAACCACATGCTCCACCGCTTGTGCGGGCCCCCGTCAATTCCTTTGAGTTTCACTCTTGCGAGCATACTTCCCAGGCGGGATACTTAACGCGT
>Ga0172373_10007671_pt1 | contig 13915 bp, 10 predicted proteins | sample Lak10m_2_FD_114546 | JGI IMG/M metagenome (GOLD analysis project Ga0172373, IMG submission 114546) | Freshwater microbial communities from Kabuno Bay, South-Kivu, Congo - kab_092012_10m | ecosystem: Environmental > Aquatic > Freshwater > Lake | place: Democratic Republic of the Congo... | reverse complement strand
CATTATATTATTATTAATAAAAAAATAATTAAATCATTTTTTTTATAATGTGTTATCAAAAAATAACATTTCGAAATCTTCTGTTATTTCTTTAATAGAACTCTTCGTTTGTTTATTATAAAACTTCAATAATTCTTCTTTTTCTATTTTCTCAAACTTATCACTTATTTTTTTCTTATAAAACCAATCATTTTTACCTTTTTTTATTAATTTAAATATTCTTGCTTTTTTATCTATTTCTAATATAACTCCTTCATTTGTTTGTTTATATCCAATTATTCCTATTATACCATTATGCTCTTTTTTATGACAATCTTCACAAATACAAACAAGATTATGATTATTGTTTTTATTAAAATTAGAAAACTTGCCATTTTTATCCGCATTTATTTGATAATTAATATGATGAGTTTCTATTGCTTTATTTACTTTACAAACTTGACACATATCCATAAAAATCGAAGAATTGTAATTTGAACTTTTTGTATTTAAAATAGTTGTTGTTAATCCTTGCAATTCTTTTCTCATCAATTCTGCATTATTCATAAAACTTAATGGCATATCTAATGATTTGCAAACATCAATTCCATAAATATTTGACCCTTGACCATCTTTTAATTTTCTTTCATAAATAATCTTATTGTCTTTTATCTCAATATGCATATGATATATTTTTAAGTTTTTATCAATTTTATCTTTTATTATTGAAATGTCTGTTAATTCGTGCAAATGACTCGTAAATATAAATGATGCTTTCTTATTTAACAATTCATTTATTGCCGATGATACAATACAAACTCCTGAAATAGCTTCTGTTCCACAACAAATCTCATCACCTATTATTAAACTATTACTATCAGCTCTTTGTAAAATATTACGCAATTCAGTCATTTCAACTACAAAACTACTCATACCCTTATAAATATTATCATTGCCACATATACGTGTCATTATATGATTATAAGGGTAAAAATCAAATCTTTCTGCTGGTACATACATACCAGCCTGTGCCATTATTATCGATAATCCAACCGCTTTCATAAATGAACTTTTGCCAGATGCATTTATTCCATACAATAATATCCCATTTTGATTTAAAGAAAAATCATTACCAATATATTCAACATTATTCATAACTCTTTCAATAATTGGATGTCTGATTTTTTCAGCATTTATAAATGAATTATTGGCTGTTAAATCAATAGTTGGTTTATAATAACAATAATCATATGCATTTTTGGCATTACAGCAATTAATATCAAGTTCTGATAAGTTTTTAATAATAATATCAAAATAATTTTTATTTTCATCTTTGTAAAAAAATGTTTCAAGAAATGTTAAATATTCTTTCATTACAATTCTTTGTATTTCATTTTGAGTATTTTCAATCATTGTTGAGATTTCATTTATTTCTTTTGACGTTAATTTATAATTAGCATTATTTGTCATTAATTTCTTTTCAAAATTATTCATATATTTCGAATCTTTTTTAATAGCTGTTTCATATCTCTTTTTTGTTATTAAAATAAAATAACCTTCTCTCTCATTATATTCAAGTTTGCAACTTGTATCATCAATATTACTTATTTTCGATATAATACTATTCAAGTGTTCAAGCTTTTCATTATAAACTTGTTGAAGTTTATCTACATCCTCGATATAACCTTTTATAAATATATTACTTTTAATATCTTGAATGTTATATTTACTGCATTCATCTATATTTAATATCTCTAATTGTTTTAATAAAACTAAAATCATATCAATTGTATTTGTATCTCCAATTATTGCTAATGCATCTATTCCATATTCAAACGAATTAATAATAGTTCCCCATTCACAAGGTTGAACCTTTTTTAATAAAATCTTTCGTTTTATTCTCTCTAAATCAATTATATTTTTAAGGTTTTTTATTATTGGTTTATAATTATTATCCTTTAATAATTCTTCGATTTTATTATATCTTGTCAATAGTTCTGCTTTATTATTTATGGGATTCAATAATCTTTCCTTAAATCCCCTTGAACCAAATGAAGTAGAACAATTATTCAATAAATCTAATAAAGGTTTTTCATTTTGATTATTACTAATTATATTTAATTGCAATGCACTATTATATTCAATCGTTAAAATCTTTGAATTATCAATAAGTTCAGGAATATTTAATTCTTTTATAATATCTGCGTTATGTTCATATGCGAATTGTAATAGACAACAAAAACTCAATCTTCCAATCATATATTTTTCAAGATTTAAATATTCAATGATTGATAACATCGTTTTATTTTCAAATGATTTTTCAAGAATCTTATTTTGATAATTGATTTTCTTCATATGCGTATTTAATTCATATTTATCCCATTTTTTATGAATTAAACAGTTAATATTAATAATTCCTAATATAAGATTTTTATATTCATCGGAAATATCATCGGATAATAATAATATTTCAATTGGATTATATGTAGTCAATAGTCTATAACATTCGTCTAATGTATATTGTGGATCTGATTTTGAAGAACCATTCTCATATATAAATGATTTACCAGTCGTTAAATCAACACCACTTATACCAACTATTAATAAATCATTTATAACCTCAAAATAAAAAACCATTATATAATTACTTTTTTTATTCGTAATATTAATGTTCGTCGATGGACTTATTATTTCCGTTATTTTTCTTTCAGGATTTGGTGGTTGTGTTGTTTGCTCTATTAAAACAATCGTAAAATTATTTTGCAATAATATTTGAATAAACTTATTTAAAACATATAAGGGAAATCCAGCCATCAATGGATTGTTTTTTGAAACCTCTTTTATCGTTTTATTTTTCCTCGATATCTGAATATTACATATATCTCCTATTTTATACAAAAATGGACAATTTTCATTAATTGCATATAATTCAAAAAATGAACCTACTTGCATTAATATTATCGTATTCTCACCATATTTCTCTCTATACTCTTCTTGATATTTCAAATAATCATCTATTATCATTATTTAAAAAATATTTACAGGTCATTGATATATATCAATTATTTTTTATATCATTTTATAATCTTATGTTATAATAAGATTAAGTTATGAAAAAAACAAAAAACAAGAACAAAAATCTTATTTTTCATTAATTTCTAAAAATAAATTATCGCATTTACCTAATGAACTTAATGAAAAAATAGAATCACATTTTCGTAATATTTATAAGGTTTTTTATCAGTTTGATAAAAAATATAAATGTATATTTGAAAACTTTATAAAGTTTTCAAATGAAAAAAATATCAAAAAAAGATTTTTAAAAGTAAAATTAAAATCTATTAAATATTATCACGATTTAACATCAAACTATATAAATATTGATTTGAGTAATCAAGATACAACTAAATTGACATTAGAATTATTAATTATAAAAATACAAGAAAGAATTAAATTATCAAATTATTTAAATTATTTTTATATTTCTGAAGATAAAGAAACATTATATATTATTAAAGAAAATTGTTTAGAATTATTTAACATATTAAATAAAAATATTTTAAAAATGGTCTATAAATTACCTTTAATATCAGATAATACGGACAATATTACTTTAAATAATAATATATTAACTGAAAATAGTACAATAACTAATGAAAATACTAATAATTATATAAGTACTAATAAAGTAAAAATATTTAAGTTTAATGGTAATGATTTTACTATTGATATTAATGAAATAAATAATACTACTGTTTTTACATTAGATGGTAATATAGAAGATTGGTATTACATAATTTGTAGTAATTATATTACTCTTGTATATATAACACTTGAAGATAGTAAAAAGTTTAATCAATATTTTTTAAAATACAAAACAAGTTTTAAAATTGATTTACAACGCGTTTATAAGATTTTATATAAAAATAATAATGATGACGATTCAAATAGAGGATTTAAATGTATTTATAAAGATATATTTGAAATAACCGATGAACATAAATTAATAAAATTATTAACTAATAAAATTATAAAAATATATCATTGTACAACTTATAATAATGTTTATAAAATATTTAATTATAATCCAACAAAAGATTTTAAAGAAAATATTAAAATTATATTTCCTAATTATACTTCTGATTATTTTAACCAACTTTCCGATTATGATACTTTATATATTTCTGAAGATGAAACTATTTTATACTATATTCAAGGTAATTGTATAGATAATTTTAATGTTTTAAATAAAAGTATTTTAGAAGTCTTAGATAAAATGCCAAATATAGAATATTCAAGAGATTTATCAACAAGAAACAAATCTTATTATTATACAATAACTTTAAATAATGATTTATCCTCTCCTGAAATTAAAGATATTTCATTTTTTGAAAAAAGATTAAAAATGTTTATATGCAAATACGATATACAAATATTTAATTTAGCAGAACCTAATACATATATTTATGAAAAAGAAAGAAAAGAAACAGCTATTCCAATTTATACATTAAAAGGTGATGATATTGGTAATTGGTATTTTATATCAACTACATTAAAAAAACAATTACATATTTCTTTTCCTTTACAAATAGAAAATTTAAATAATAATCGAAAAGAAATACTTCAATTGATATATATAACACCTGAAATGATTGATAAATATAAACAAATGTTTATCGATTTTAAAACGCCTATTAATTTTGAAATTAAAAATAAAATAATACCTCAAGATTCACGACGACAACCTTCGCAAATAAAAGCATTAACTGGCGGAGGAAATATGAAACTAAGAAGATTATTAAAATCTTATAATTTTTAATTAATATATATATATAAATATAGATATGGATATAACCACATTTTTAACAGATAAACCAAAAATAAATATATTTTCACAATTAAGAAATAGAGAAGTAAATGCATCAAGAATTAAACTAAAACTAATAAATATTTATAAGCTTTTTTATGATTTTCAAGGAGATAATAATCCCAATAAAGGATTTAAATGTATATTTGATGACTTTTTTAAATTATCATCTACTACAACAAAGTTTTTTGAAAAGAATTTAACTACTACATTAAAAAATGTTAAATATATATCTGATACACCTGTAATTATTGATTTAACATCAGACAGAGAATATAATACAAAAGAAGGTACATTTCGTATATATGATTTTATTGATTATATTAATAGTAAAATTGCTGGAGTAGATATTAAAAAAAAAATAAATAATTTTTATATTTCTGAAGATAAAGAAACATTATATATCATTGAAGATGCATATTTAGTAAAGTTTAATATTGAAAATCAAAATATTTTATCTATATTGAATAAATTACCTTACATATCATCTACAGATAATATGATTAATTTAAAAAAACTAAATAGAAATATTTATAGAAGTACTAATGATGTACAAATGTTTAAGTTTAGATTTAATGGTAGTAATGTAAATATCGTTTTTAATATTAAAAATAGAGATACCGATATTACATTAGATGGTAATATAAAAGATTGGTATTATACAGATGCATCATTTGAAAATGGTTCAATTATTCGACAAATTATATATATAACACATAAAGATTATAAAAAGTTTAATAAATTATGTTTAAAAAACAAAACATCATTTAAAATTAATTTACATCGTGTTTATAAGATTTTATACGAAAGTAAAGATGTTTATAACAGCAATTTAGGATTTAAATGTATTTATAAAGATATTTTTAAATCTAAAACAAATAAAAAAAATGTAATTTTAGATTTTTTTGAATCGTTTTCAAAAAAAACTAAAATTACAAAAATGTGTTATTGTAGTACAGCATTTAGTAGTATATCTGCAATAATATATGATTTAAATGCTCTTAATTGGGATTCGACAAATGAATATTTTAAATTTTTTTTTAATGACTACTTAAAAATCAAATTTCATATTGATATATTAAAAACTTTTGATTATAATAAATTATATATTTCTGAAGATGAAACTATTTTATACTATATTGAAGATGATTATATAAATAATTTTGATGTTTTAAATAAAAGTTTTTTAGAAGTCTTAGATAATATGCCTAATATAGAATATTCAACAGGATTATCAACAACAAACCAATCTGATTATTATACAATAACTTTAAATAATAATTTTACAGAAGTTTTTGAAAATATTTTAGATTTAGATTATACTGATATAAGATTTAAAAAATATATTTGTAAATATGATGTACAATTATTTAATTTTAAAGATAATCAAATAATTAAAACAGAAATACCAGCTGATACTACTTTTAAATTAGAAGGTAATATTCACAATTGGTATTATACATTAACTACATTAAAAAAACCTGCTTCTAACAATAAAGGATTAAAAATTAATTCAGTAATTAACACAAAAGAAAATATACTACAATTGATATATATAACACCTAAAATGATTGATAAATATAAACAAATGTTTATTGAGTTAAAAATACCAGTTGTTTTGTATATTGAAAATAAAATAACTGGTATTTTTAACTCAATAAAAGCATCAATTGGCGGAGGAAATATGAAACTAAGAAGATTATTAAAATCTTATTAATTATATAAAACTTATATTTTTATTATAAATATAAATATGTATTATGCAAAAATTGGGGATAATGGTACAGGATTTACAAATCAAATATTTGCTTTTATAACAGCTATAATAAATGCTTATTCGAGAGGCGATAAAATTATAGTTGTTGATAATTTTTTGAATGATATAAATAAAACTTTGTATACGCCAATAAGTAATATTTTTAATATTGATAAAATTATAGATTTTTTAAAAAGAAATTATGATATTATAATAGTAGATAAAAATAATGTGCAATTTCAAATAGAAACTGTTAAATATGGAATAAATGAAGAAAAATGCGTTGATTTAACAGAATATATAAAAGAAAACTATTTTCATAATAATAAACTTCATATTAGAAAAAATATAATTTTTAATAATATAAAAGGTGATCCGTGTAATGGAATAGTTAAAAAACTAATAATGGTATATAAAATAAATGAATATTACATAAAAGAAATATATAATGAAAACTTGACGGATGATATTATAATTGATTTTGATGGTACTTATGAATATACATTAGGATGGATAAATACCTATAACAATAATATGTTTGATAATATATTAAAAAATATAACATATAATGATGATTTCATATTAAAATCTGAATTAATTTTAAATAAAATAAAAAAAGAAAATAAAATTAATGTTATACATCTACGTTTAGAAGATGATGGTATTAAACACTGGTCTAATATGAATAAAATGAAATATGATGACTATAAAATATATTTGGAAGAAAAATACATAAATATTATTAAAAAAAATATATCAAAACATCACGAAAATATAATATTATCAAGTTCGTTATTAAATAATGTTATAATTTTTATGAAAAATAATGGTTATAATTATCATTTTGTTGATAAAGTTTTCGATGATAGAGAAAAAAATGCAATAATTGATTTATTAGTATCAAAAAAATGCAATAATGTTTTTATTGGAAACTTTAATATGAAAAAGCTAAATGGTTCAACATTTAGTTATTATATATGGAAAATTATTGATGATAATATTACTAAAATATATATCGATTTAGATAATATTTATGATAATGAAGTTATTGTTAATCCAAATTGTAAATAAATATAGCTATATATATAGATATATATATGAGTTTATTTAGTGTTGATAGAGATGTTAAAACTGATAGTATTACAAAAAAAGATAAAGCTAAAATAAAAGTTGAACTGATAAATCTTACTCGAACTGAATATATTGATAATTCAAATACTACTGATTTATTTTCAAATAAAATGACAATTAAGTTAAAAGAACTTAAATATTGTTATAAATATGAAAATAACAGATATGTAGATGTAATATCAATTAATTTAAATAGAAAAAATATTGATAGTACTCAAATAACAATACGTGATTTAATTAAAAAATGCACTCCATATATTCATAGACATACATTAGAATTTTATAAAGATAAAGTTGAAAATATATATATTTCTGAAAATCAAAAAACATTATATATTATTGAAGAAGATGCTAAGCCTTTTATTACTATCCGAGAAACTTTTAATAGTAAAATAAAAGAAAAGATAGATGCTTTTTTAAAAACAAAAAATAAATTACTTCCAGAAATTAAAGAGAAAATAGCATTATTTGCTGTTCCTCATCAAATAAATATTTATAAGATTTTTTATGAGTTTAAAGATAGTAATAATCCAAATAGAGGATTTAAATGTATTTATAAAGATATATTACAAACTCCTATTAGTGATACTCGTAATGATAAACTTATTTTATTTCAAAAATCAAAGTTATCTAATATTACTACAATAAAATATTTTAGTAATGAAGAACAAAATAAATCATTTGATGTACAACCAAATGATAATTTTATAAAATTATTACAAGTAGTTGATTTAAAAACTTTTGATTATAATAATTTATATATTTCTGAAGATGAAACTATTTTATACTATATTGAAGATAATTATATAGAAGATTTTAATGTTTTAAATGAAAGTTTTTTAGAAGTCTTAGATAAAATGCCTAATATAGAATATTCAACCAAATTATCGACAGAAAACCAATCTGATTATTATACAATAACTTTAAATAATAATTTAAAATTATCTGAATTAGATTTTACTGCTTATCCTATAATTAGTTGTAAATATAATATTCAATTATTTAATTTAAAAACTACGCAAATTATAAAAAAAGAAAGAAAAGCTAATAAAAAGTTTAATTTAGACGGCGATTTAAATAATTGGTATTTTATATCAACTACATTAAAAAATAATAATAAAAAATCTAGAAATATTTTAGAATTAAGACCATTAAAAAATGGTAATAATATAATTCAATTAATTTATATATCACCTGAAAAAATAAACGAATATAATTTAAAATTTGCTGAATTAAGAATGCCAATTAGGTTTGAAATAATACCTAAAATAAAATCTTTAGTTGTATCACAAGCAACATCGCCACAATATCCACCAATAAGACGTTCAACTGGAAGATCAACATCACAACAAATATTACAACAAATATTACAACCAACATTACCACCACAATATCCACCAATAAAAGCTTCAACAGGAGGAAATATGAAACTAAGAAGATTATTAAAGTCTTATTAATTATATAAAACGCCTACTTTTTTAGTCTTTATAATTTTTATATTTTCTTACTATTTTTTTCTTCATATAATTACTTCTATTATATGTTCCTTTTAATATATTCTTATAATATGATTTTGATATAGTTTTTATAAGAATGCAGTTCAAAATATGTTGTATATAGTAAAACATATATTTGAAACAGGAAGAAGACCAGATGCATTTAATAGAATTCATACATAGTCCACGCTATGTACTAACCAAATTTTTGAAACTTTTAATTTTTTTTGCTGATAAGTCGGCGTTTTAAATGTTAAAAGGTGTAAAAATATATTAGATTATTATTAATAGTAATAAATGATAGAAATAACATTTAAGGGGAAGAAAATAAAACACGAAGATATTAATATTTTTATTATAAATGATTTAACATTTTCAATAATTGTTTTTATTTGGTATATTTTATATCAATTGGGTATTTATAATACTTATAGTCCTTTATTTGCGTTAATTATAACATTTATTCAAAACATTATAATTCTAGGATTATTGTTTTACAATAAAAAAATAACTATTTCAAATATTTTTAGATATTTATTAGTTTTAGTTATTATTAAAGTACTTCCTATTTTATCTTTTTACTCCAATTTTAAAATTACATTTACAGACATAGTATTTATGTTTTTCTTATATTTATTTTATTTAATAATTATGTTTATTATTATAATGATTTATAAACCTGATTATAATATAAAAACAAAAATAATGGATGATTTAAATGGCAAAAGTTTAAAAGATGATGTTATTTATTATTCCTATGATTATGCTTATGATAATTTAATTAAAAAAATAATATAAAAAGCCAAAAATAAGGCTTTTTTCTTTTTTCCCCTTCACTACTTGCCATTCTTCATAACAGCATTCGCAAGCCTATTATAGTCCCACGTCTCGTTTGTATTCGAGGAGCGTAACTTATATAAGTTTGAAAACCTGTACGTTTGAAGAAGAATGGCGAGATAATGAAATGCGTCCTCGTCGTTGTCGAAAGTTTCCTTAATCGATTCAATGTATTCGTCGGTGAATGAGAAATTGACGAAACAACTGCAATCATCGCAAATCTGACTCGAACAATGATGATTATAATAAACGAAGCAACGAATATAATAATCAATCACGCAACTCAAACAGTAATAATTGTTCAACATAGGGAAATACATAATCACGTTGAAAATATAAATAACGCAGGCTGAAAGGTAGTCCTTGTGATAGTTATATTGATCAAGCATTTTCTGTCTTTTCGACAATTACTATTGATAATAATTATTTCAATTTTTTTGTGCTATAGTATAGTTTTAATACATATTTAATGGTAATCTATTTATATTATCTAATGAAAATGAGCTTATCATCAGTTTTTTAATATTTTTCGGCTTACAAGAAATAATTACTGATAAATTGCAATAACCTTTTTTATTTTTCTTATTATGTATTTTTGTTCTTATTCGTAAATGTTGTTCGCATATAAACTCCGGAACATTAAAATTGCATATATCATTACCTAAATGATATAATCCTTTTTCGGATATTTGAATATAATAACAGCCTTTGTTTGCATATAAATCTCTTATAGTTGTATTAGGACAATTTATATAAATGTCATTATAATTATGATTGTTATTTTTAATTTCACGCCAATTATCATAAGTAATATTTTTAATCATAAATGGCGGAATATTACCATTAAATAATTTCATATCTTTTATTAGCATTTCAAATAACTGTTTTGATTTTAATGGTATTTTATTTTTAGCACTTCCAAGCCATTTTTGTGTTTTTTCGTTGTACTTTAAAGAACATTGCATCCAATCTGGAGCATTTATTTTTTTAATTTCGATAGGTATATCATTATAACTATTAAAATTGCATTCAATATCATTTTTATATTTAGAACCTCCTAAATCTTCTTTATTTTGCGTATTAAATAATTTATTGTTAATACAACAATTTTTAATTGTATTATAAACTTGCAATTCATATTTAAGACCTTCAATTGAACAATTAGAAGAACCTCTAATAATATTTAGCTTTAAATTACTGAAAAGAAATATAAAACCAATAATAGACATTGATAAAAAAATAACAACAATTATAAATCAATTTTTATTCACTGCAACTATCACTACTATCATTATCACTATTAAAAGGTTCAAAACCTACACTGAAATTATCATTTATTTTAGATAGTATTTTAGGGTCTATATCATTATTGTTATCATCTCCTCCAGTTGTTGCAGATGTATTTGGATTATTATTTTTATTAGCTAATAAAAATGAGAAATCAATATTAGCCGAATAAACATAATAAGCAATTATTGTACAAACAATATAAATAATCATAAATAATAAACAATTATTAGTTGTGAATAATGAATATGGTTCATTATAATTGTAATCATCATCATTCATATTTTCATTAGATATTCTTGTATATTCAAAATATTGGATAATAATAAATATAACAATTGTTATAATGAATGATATTAAATAATATTGCATATTTATTCTTATTATAAATAAATGATTAAATAATAATAATTATACGCATCATTTATATAAATAATTAATATTATTACTATTATTATAAATGAAATTAGAGTTGAAAAAGTTCGATCCATCAGTTATTAAAAGTGATTCAGTAGTGGTATTTATTGGAAAACGTAATACAGGTAAATCGTATTGTATGAAAGATATTTTAAGTTATCATAAAGAATTGCCTGTTGGTATTGTCGTAAGTCCAACAGAAACTGCTAATAATTATTTTGAAAAGTTTGTTCCAAATATGTTAATATATGATGAATATGAACCAACAATTATCAAAAAGTTTTTAGATAGACAAATTAATATTAATAAACAAAAGGGCGAACAATTAAAAAAATATGGAAGTTCTGACATTGATAGTCGTGCATTTTTAATTTTAGATGATTGTTTATATGATAAAACGTGGCCAACTGATAAAAATATTAGAAGTATTTTTATGAATGGAAGACATTATAAAATATTTTTTCTAATTACTATGCAATATTGTTTGGGTTTGCCACCTATTTTACGTGCTAATATCGATTATGTATTTATTTTTAAAAATAATCTTATAAAAGAAAGGGAAAAAATATATAATCACTATGCAGGTATTTTTAATGACTTTTCAACATTTTGTACTGTTATGGATAATTGTACCGATAATTATGAATGTTTAGTAATTGATAATAAAATACAAAGTAATAAATTGGAGGATCAAGTGAAATGGTATAAAGCAAAAGAAGCCGATTTTAAGTTATGCACACCTGAATTATGGAGTTTATGTGCATTAGAAAAAGAAAGAAAAGACAATACATTATTTTACGAAGATGAAGAAGATGAAGAACCTTATGACCCAAGTGTTTTTACTAAAAATAAAAATAAAATTAAAATAAACGTTAAAAAGAAATATAATTAATTTTATATATAGATAATAATGACTACTAATTATAATTTAGTTATAGTTGGTGCTGGTGTTTCTGGATTAGCATTAGCAAATTATGCATTATCTATAAATCCTAATCAAAAAATCGTCATTATTGATAAAGATAAAACAATTGGAGGTTGTCATAAGGTTAATAGAAAAAAATATAATAATGAAAACTATTTTTGCGAACACGGACCGAGAGTTTATATTAATAATTATGTTAATTTTATTAGTCTCCTTAAATCAATGAATATCAATTTTTATGATATTTTTAATAAAAGATATTCTTTAAATGATGTTTCTAATAAAATTATATTTGAAGATAAAATATTTACTTTTACTGAAATATTATATATAATAAGAGATTTTATATTTGTCATTTTTTTCAATAAACACGGTTTGAATACATCTATGAAAACATATATGGATAATAATAATTTTTCTGATAATGCTAAAGATTATGTTGATTTATTTTGTAGAAGTTTTGATGGCGGTGGTAGTAATCGCATTTCCTTAAATCAATTTATTTCATCATCAATACAAGCAATGTTATATTCGTTATATATACCTAAAAAACCAAATGACGAAGGATTATTTAAATACTGGAAACAATATTTAGAAAAGAATAAAATAACATTTTTGTTAGATAATGGTATTGATAAAATAATAGAAGATGATGAGAAAAAAGAGATTGAAAAAATAATATTAAAAGATAAAACAGAAATAAAAGGTGATAAGTTTATATTTGCAATTCCGCCGATAAATCTTATTAATGTTTTAAATAATAATCAAAATAAAAATGTTAAAAATGCATTTGGAGATTTTGATATAATTAAAAAAATGTCAGAAATGACAGAATACGATGAATATATATCAATAACTTTTCACTGGGATTATGTATTAACATTAGAAGATGATATAAAAAAGTTTAATATTAAAACTGATTGGGGATTAGCTACAATGAATATGACTAAATTAATGACTTTTAAAGAAGTTAAATCAAAAACAGTTATAAGTTGTGCCGTAATTTATACAGATAAAAAATGTTCTTATTCTAATAAAACCGCAAATGAATGCGAAGATGAAAAAGAATTAATTGATAATGTTTATGAACAATTAAGAACGGTTTATAAAAATATTTCAAAACCAACTTTATATTTTATTAATAATACTTATGATAAAAAACAAAAGAAATGGATTTCAAATGAAAAATCATATATTAAAATACCGAATGTTGATTATAT
>Ga0172373_10007670_pt1 | contig 13915 bp, 16 predicted proteins | sample Lak10m_2_FD_114546 | JGI IMG/M metagenome (GOLD analysis project Ga0172373, IMG submission 114546) | Freshwater microbial communities from Kabuno Bay, South-Kivu, Congo - kab_092012_10m | ecosystem: Environmental > Aquatic > Freshwater > Lake | place: Democratic Republic of the Congo... | reverse complement strand
CATTTGATGTGAAAAAGTCATTTTAGATAACGAGAGTTGAAGTTGGGCTCTTTCGTATAACTCTTTGTCAAACCCAAAGGCTCCACCCACAACAAATACAACCGTTTGATTTGGGAATTCAAACCTACTCGAAATCCAATTGGCAAATTCTATTGAACTTCTAGTCTTTCCATGTTCGTCTAAAAGAACTACGAAATCAGTAGATTCTAACTTTTTAAGAAACTGTTGTGACTCTCTTTTTTTTAACTCTTCTCGATTCAGCGATTTACCATTTTTTATATCGGCAAAATCAACACGTTCGAAATTACAATAATGCATAAGGCGCTTCGAATACTCTTGCTCACCATCTTTTAGAAATTCGTATGACGTTTTTCCAATTAAGAATAACTTAACTTTGAGCATCCTTTAATCTATCGCTTCCACAGCTTGAATTTCTGGAGCTACTACCTTTAAGGCTTCTTCTAATCCAGCTTTTAATGTCATTGAGCTCATAGAGCAATCGCCGCAAGCACCTAACATGCGAACTTTAACAATATTGTCATCTGTCAACTCCACCAACTCCATATCCCCTCCATCAGCATGTAGAAAAGGCCTCAACTGCTCCATAGCAACTAATACCTTTTCTTTTGTAGTGTTTGTAGACATATTTATTATTTGTTTTTTAAAGTCTGCAATGATGCCACTAAATTACGAACTAATTCTTCAAAAGCCTGAGCAGTGGGCGTATTTTCTTGAAAAACAGCAGGTCTACCACTATCGCCTGCTTCTCTTACACTCTGAACCAAAGGAATTGCTCCAAGAAATGGAATGTTCATTCCCTCAGCAAGATTTCTAGCGCCGTCTCTTCCGAATATATAATATTTATTTTCGGGTAATTCTGCTGGAGTAAACCAAGCCATGTTTTCTACCAAACCTACAATCGGAACTTTCATGGAATCTAATCTGAACATATTAATTCCGCGCCGAGCATCGGCCAAGGCAACCTCTTGTGGAGTGCTCACAATAACAACCCCATCTAATGGAACTGTTTGTAGTAAAGAAAGATGAATATCCCCGGTTCCAGGAGGCAAATCGATTACCAAATAATCCAATTCTCCCCAATGTGCATCCGTAAAGAGTTGAGTTAACGCCTTTGAAGCCATTGGTCCACGCCAAACCACTGCATTATCTTGATCGGTAAAAAATCCGATGGATAACAAATTTATTCCATTGGCGTCTACAGGTTTTATTAATTGTTCACCGTTTGCTTCTGTCATCGTCGGTCTTTCCCCTACCACATCAAACATTGTTGGCATTGATGGTCCGTAGATGTCTGCATCGACAATTCCAACAGAATAACCCATCTTCTTCAATCCTCCGGCTATATTTGCTGTTATAGTTGACTTACCTACTCCTCCTTTTCCCGATGCCACAGCGATGATGTTTTTAACATCGGGTAAAATTTTCCGTCTAGCTCCTTTTTGCTCGGCATTCATTCCGGAAACATTACATTCAACCGAAATGTCTTCACCAAATTTTCTTTTCAAATTAAAAACAATGGCTTCTTGCATCCTCTTTCGCGCGTGCAATGCTGGGTTCGATACCACTACCGAAAGTTGTATACTACTGTCCTTAATGGTTAATTGTTCGACGAGATTTGCACTTACAAGATCTTTTTTAAGGTCGGGATCCGTAATTTTTCCTAATACTTCTAGTACTTCCTCGCGTTCTATATTTAAATTCATTTGATTGATTCTATTGATTTTTGCATAAACAAAATTTCTTCCTTTGTGTTTCCTTCCTCTCTATTTCTAAACTGATACGATCTGCCATCGATGAACTTTACTGCAAACAGATGAAAGGTTTCTTGCTCTTCTTTTTGGTATTGTTTGGATAAGGCTCTACTGTAAACCAATAAACTATCTGTGTCGACCAAAGGAGTGATGGTAAATGCTGTAGATTTAAGCAAACTCGTCCTAAAATCACTATACACATCTGTTAATTGTCCTAAATCTTCAATGTGAATAATAAAATTTCTCCCTAATTGCAACTGCCATAAGTGACTTCCTTCATCATGAAGCATCTCAGGTGTGAAAGTAGTTCCAATTCCAGCAGTCTCATCTGGCAATAATATTGTTGCACTAATATCGAACTTTTTTAAATCAAATGGTTTGAATTGATAATAATCAAATTCACCTTCTGCTTGCGTGCCATCATTAACAGAACTACTAAAATTTCGGGTTACAGAAAAATAAAGAATGCCCAGAGTTAATGCAAGTAAAATAACGATAAGTACAATCTTAAAAATCGGACGCATGGAACAAAGATAAGGTTTGTAAAACAATTTATTTTGAAGAAATTTGCGCTATGAACAAAACAATAGCAATTACCGGAGTCCTTTTAATTCTATGCGGAATAATTTTAGGTGCTTTTGGAGCACATGCTTTAAAAGAGCTGGTATCAACTTCTAAATTAGCATCCTTTGAAACAGGAGTTCGGTATCAACTTTTACAAGGGATGGGACTATTAATAATTGGTTTGCAATCATCTTTATCCTTTTCATTGAAAATATTTTACAGGTTGATGTTAGTTGGAACCTTACTTTTTTCATTTTCGATATATCTGTTGACATTCAGTGAAGTAAGCAATATTCCTACAAAATTAATCGGTCCAATTACTCCAATTGGTGGTTTTCTCATGATTTGCGCCTGGTTTCATTTAGTTTTCAAAATGATTAGATCAACTACGTAATACTACGTAGACAAAATGCTGATACTACGTATTTGGATGTATAGTCGAACTCGTATTTTATGCTTAAAAATTGAGTTCAGTATTATTAAGCCAGTTCACTTGGGGTAAATTTGGTTAAAACACAGATCATGACAGCGCGACTAATTGTTACCATTTTATTTTTCAATTTAACCCTTAGCTTTGGACACAACGAACCAAGTAATGGTTTAACACCGAAAGACCGAGAAGAGAAAGTTTCTATTTCCGAAATTTCAAATGGAAGCCTTAGTATATCATGGGCAGACTCAACTGTAGTTACGATTGAAATAATCGCCGACAATGGTCTATTTATGCCTGAAATTCCTGTTGATGGAGCACGATCACTTCATTTGTCATCTTTGTCCAGTGGTAATTATACAGTTAAATTTAAAAATCACGATCAAACAATATTTGAAAAAGTTATTGAAGTGCAACGGTGATTGATTGAAATGCACTTTATGAAGGAGGTCCAATGGGCCTCTTTTTTTTTGAACTTTTTTTCAATTCATGTTTTTTAATTAAAAATGTTTAGTACATTTGATTACTTTTTAGTCATTATTAAGTTTACTATTTAATCATTATGGAAAAATTAGCTTTAGGTTCATTACTACCAAACTTAACCGGAAAAAATCAACGTGGCGAAGACATTAACTTGTCATCTTATATGGGGAAAAAGATAGTTGTATACTTCTATCCCAAGGACGATACCCCAGGATGCACTGCTCAGGCATGTAGTATTAGAGATGGAATGGACGAACTCACTAAAAATGGAATTGAAGTAATTGGAATTAGTGCAGACTCAGTTAGTGCCCATGCTAAATTTGTTTCTAAGTATAACCTTTCATTTTCACTTATTTCTGACGAATCCAAAGAATTCATTAATGCATTCGGTGTTTGGGGTACAAAAAAATTTATGGGGAAAGTGTACGATGGAATTCATAGGACAACTTTTTTATTTGATGAAGTCGGTACGCTAATTCATGTCATTGATAAACCAGATACTAAAAATCATGCTCAAGAAATCATGAAAAAATATCAAATAATATAGAACGTAAATAGTTTACGACCAATAGAAAATAACTTTGTATAAATAAATTAATTAAACCGAGCAAAGCTCACAACAACAAACGATATGGCAAATAAAGAATTAAATGTAGAAAAATTAAAAGCTCTTCAGCTGACAATGGAAAAATTAGACAAAACTTTTGGAAAAGGATCGGTAATGAAATTAGGTGATTCCCCTGTTGAAAAAGTTGAAGTAATACCAACCGGATCTATCACGCTCGATTTAGCATTAGGCGTAAACGGTTATCCGAAAGGTCGCGTCGTTGAAATATATGGACCAGAGTCCTCCGGTAAAACAACACTTGCAATTCATGCAATTGCTGAAGTTCAAAAACAAGGTGGAATTGCTGCTTTTATTGATGCCGAACATGCCTTCGATCAATTCTATGCAAAAAAATTAGGTGTTGATGTCGATAATTTACTGATTTCACAGCCCGATAATGGAGAACAAGCCTTAGAAATTGCTGACAATTTAATTCGCTCTGGTGCAATTGATTTAATCATTATAGATTCCGTTGCAGCCTTAACACCTAAAGCAGAAATTGAAGGTGAAATGGGTGATTCCCAAATGGGTCTTCAAGCAAGACTTATGTCTAAGGCACTAAGGAAATTAACGGCTTCCATTAATAAAGCAGGATGCTGCTGTATTTTCATTAATCAATTACGCGATAAAATAGGTGTTATGTTTGGAAACCCAGAAACCACAACAGGAGGTAATGCACTTAAATTTTATTCATCAATTAGAATTGATATTAGAAAAGCAGCACAGATTAAAGATGGCGAAGAGGTAATGGGAAATCGCGTGAAAGTTAAAATAGTTAAAAATAAGGTTGCACCTCCTTTTAGAAAAGCAGAATTTGATGTAATGTATGGTGAGGGAATATCCAAAATAGGTGAAATTATCGATCTTGGCGTTGAATTAAATATTTTGAAAAAAAGTGGTTCTTGGTTTTCATATGGTGAGACTAGACTTGGACAGGGAAGAGATGCGATTAAATCTCTACTTCTTGACAACCCTGAACTATCAGAAGAGTTAGAAGCTAAAATTAAAGATGCTCTTGGATCACCTGAGGCACAAACTCAAGTACTTCAAGACTAAATGCAAATCGTTGGTTAAAAAAAACGGCTACTTAGAAAGTAACCGTTTTTTTTATTTTTATATTTGATAAAAAATTTAAAATGAAAAATTTATTTATTCTAACTATTGCCCTATTTTCTATTGTGAATCTGAGTTCATGTAAGAAAAAAGGATGTACAGACAACACAGCAACGAATTTCAACAGTAAAGCCAAAAAAGATGATGGAAGTTGTTTATACGTTCCAACCATTTCCATTATCGGAGCTAATGATACAACTATTTCTGTAGGGACAACCTATAACGATCCTGGAGCTACCGCTGCGAATAAAGACGGAAGTTCCGTAACCGTAACGACGACCGGTCAAGTGAATAGCGCCACTGTTGGAGATTACGAATTAACTATTCTGCATCTAACCAAAATGGAACCGCAACAGCAAAAAGAACAGTTCATGTAGTTATCGGGCAAGACAATTGGACAGTAACATGGGATGTATCAAGTAATTGTGGTACTTCATTTCCATTGTCTGGATCTCCAACTATTACAGCAGGAAACACGGCTAATTCTCTTGTAATTGATAACATGTTTAATTTAGTTGGAGGTACGGCAAATGCCACTATTAATGGTGCAACAATTACAATTCCTCAACAAACAATTAATATTACTATTGGAGACGTTATCTTCTCAGGAATCGGTACTATGAATAATCAAGGAAATATTTTAACTATTACTTATACGTACGAAAATACTACACCACTAATAGGAGGTTCTGGAACTTGTGTAGCGACATACGTTAAACAGTAAGAACTTTAAACACAATTTTCAGAATGGGTTTTCAATATGAAAACCCATTTTTTTTTCATCTTTAATTAAAATGTCGCCTTTGTTACAAAATTCAAAAAATTGGATTTTATCTTTGTATCATGTCCAAATTCAAAGAAATAATCAATACAACAAAACCAACACTCGTTGATTTCTACGCAACTTGGTGTGGGCCATGCAAAATGGTTCATCCCATATTAGACGATTTAAAAAAACAGTTGGGAGATAAAATCACAATTTTAAAAATTGACGTTGACAAAAATCCCAGTGTCTCAGATCAATTTAAAATTAGAAGTGTGCCAACACTTATGCTCTTTAAAGGAGGTAAAACCATTTGGAGAGAAAGTGGTGTTATTCCTTTAAACACACTATTAAATAAAATTCAACCATATCTTTAATGGTTTCGTAACCTTGTTTTTTAATCATCGTATTTGCATAGGTTGGCGGAAAAAACTACTTTTGCGCCCTAATTATAATTAACCTATTCAAATTCATTATGGAATCAAATTTAATTTTTGTACCAATCGGATTAGCCATTCTAGGCTTAGTATTTATGTTTATTAAAATGGCTTGGGTAAAAGCTCAACCTGCCGGAGACGAAAAAATGCAAGGAATTGCTAAGAACATTAAAGAAGGTGCATTGGCTTTTTTAAGTGCAGAATATAAACTTCTACTTGTTTTTGTTATTATCGCATCAGCTGCCTTATTTGGAATCTCATTAGTCGTACCAACAACCCATTGGATGATTGTACCCGCTTTTATTGTGGGTGCAGTATTCTCCGCTGTAGCAGGAAATATCGGAATGCGAATAGCAACAGACGCAAATGTTAGAACAACAGAAGCTGCTAAAACTTCACTTCCAAAAGCATTAAATGTTTCTTTTGGTGGAGGAACTGTTATGGGGCTTGGAGTGGCAAGCTTAGCGGTTTTAGGATTGAGTTTGTTTTTTATGGTTTTTGTAAGCAGATGGATAACCGAGGATGGTAATTTTTACAATCAAATGACTATGGTACTTGAGGCATTAGCAGGATTTTCATTAGGTGCTGAATCAATCGCATTGTTTGCTAGAGTTGGTGGTGGAATCTACACAAAAGCAGCAGATGTCGGAGCGGATTTAGTTGGAAAAGTTGAAGCTGGAATTCCTGAGGATGATCCGAGGAACCCTGCTACAATTGCTGATAACGTTGGAGATAATGTAGGTGATGTTGCTGGAATGGGAGCTGATTTATTTGGATCTTATGTAGCTACAGTATTAGCTTCAATGGTTTTAGGAAATTACATTATTCAGGATATGTCTATTGCTAACGGAAAGCAATTTACAGATGCCTTCAACGGAATGGGGCCTATCTTATTGCCGATTATGATTGCAGGTGTAGGTATTATAGCATCTATTATCGGAACATTTTTAGTAAGAATTTCGAGTAATGACGCAAAGGAGGCGCAAGTACAAACTGCATTAAATATTGGAAATATTTCATCCATTCTTATTTCCGCCGCTGCTGGTTATTTTTTAGTGACTTGGATGTTACCTGAAACATTAAAAATGAACTTCTTCGGAGAAGGAATACTGGAAGTGAGTAGAATGAATGTTTTCTATGCAACGTTAGTAGGATTATCAGTTGGATATTTAATTTCTTATTTTACCGAATATTACACCGCGCTTGGTAAGAAGCCGGTTTTGGATATTGTTCAAAATTCCTCCACTGGTGCTGCTACGAACATCATCGCCGGCTTGGCAACAGGAATGATTTCTACTTTCTCTTCTGTAATTTTGTTCGCCGCCGCAATTTGGGGTTCATATGCACTTGCTGGGTTTTATGGTGTGGCCATTGCAGCCTCAGCCATGATGGCAACAACTGCAATGCAATTAGCTATTGATGCATTCGGACCAATCGCAGATAATGCTGGTGGAGTTGCGGAAATGAGTGAGTTGCCTAAAGAGGTGCGCCAACGTACGGATGTATTAGATTCTGTTGGAAACACGACGGCTGCTGTTGGAAAAGGATTTGCAATTGCTTCTGCTGCCTTGACTGCACTTGCTTTATTTGCTGCCTATGTAACATTTACAGGAATTGACGGAATTAATATTTTCAAAGCACCAGTGCTTGCAGCATTATTTATTGGAGGAATGATACCAGTAGTTTTCTCTGCATTAGCGATGAAATCTGTCGGAAAAGCAGCGATGGATATGGTTATGGAAGTTCGTCGTCAATTCCGCGAAATACCAGGAATTATGGAGGGGACTGGAAAACCTGAATATGGCAAGTGTGTAGAAATTTCAACAAAAGCTGCCTTAAGAGAAATGATGATTCCTGGTGCATTGACTATTATTACTCCACTCTTAATCGGTTTAGGTACTGGTTTTATTTCAGGAGACATGAAATTGGGTGCTGAAGTTCTTGGTGGATATATGGCTGGAGTTGCTGTTTCTGGTGTTCTTTGGGCAATTTTCCAAAACAATGCAGGAGGAGCATGGGATAACGCAAAAAAATCATTTGAAGCCGGTGTGATGATTAATGGTGAGATGACTTTTAAAGGTTCAGATGCTCACAAAGCAGCTGTCACTGGAGATACTGTAGGTGATCCTTTCAAAGATACATCTGGTCCGTCTATGAATATTCTAATCAAACTCACATGCTTGGTTGGTTTAGTGATTGCACCAATTTTAGGGGACGGTCATGGAAATGACACTAAATCTGGACATGGCAATTGTTCAACAAATAAAGAAATGTGTCATGGTAACGACAAAGAGTGTTGTTCCACTTCAAAAACTTGTCACACGAATGATTCAGGTAAAAAATGTGATATGTCAAAATGCGCAAACATGTCAAAAGAAGAATGTGCTAAAATGTGTGATTCGTTGAAATGTACTCCTGAAGAAAGAGAGATGTGCATGAAACAACACGAAGGGAAATAAATTTATTTAAACTTCATATTAAGGCGGAATTGTCCGCCTTTTTTATTTTTTAAAAATAAAATAAACCGCGCCTACGAGACAAGCCAGTCCAGCAAAATGGTTCCATTTAAATCCTTCAGATTTAAAGAAAATAGATGAAAATTTCGGATAAAAATAAAGATTTCTTTGACCTTGTTTATGAAGTAGTAAAACAAATTCCAAAAGGAAGAGTAACGAGCTATGGTGCGATAGCTAACTATCTAGGCACAAAAAAATCGTCCAGAATGGTTGGTTGGGCAATGAACGCTTCTCACGGAAATAAAGAAATTCCTGCACATCGTGTTGTAAACCAACAGGGTTTATTGACCGGAAAAATGCACTTTAACTCTCCTTCTGAAATGGAAGAATTACTAATTATCGAAGGAATTGAAGTAAAAAACGATCAAATAGTAAATTTTCAATCTGTTTTTTGGGATCCAGAAGTGGAGTTGACTATTGTTTAAAGGTTTTACATCGACTTGACTTTCCCTCCATCTGATAAATTGTATTTTCCTCTATGTATTGAAATAATTGAGTGCCATTTTCTTCGTCTTCACTTATAAAATACTGATAAACATTTCCTGAAACCCCTGATTCACAGGAAAGAAAGATAATGTTATTTTTTTCTTCCTTTTTGATGATTTTATAAAATTGGCTGTCTTCAATATTGCCTTCTTCATCAACCAAATTATGAATCATGAACCCATCTTTCAAAGAAAAATTGAAGAGTTGATTCACTTCAATTGAAGAGATGGTTTCCTTTGTTTCCATGTCAATTTCATTTAGTGCTTTAACAGAAAAGCTATATTGCCCGTGAATTGAATTAAGGCAAATTAGGGAGATAAGAGTGAAGAACAATTTCATTTCGTGCTATTTTAAGTGAATATTCAATTACCTCGGAAAACGAATCGCCTTAATTTAGTTACATTTGTTCTTTAATATAATTACCATGAAATTCGGAACAAAAGCAATACATGCAGGTGTTCATCCTGATGAGTCTACCGGTGCGATTATGACACCTATTTATCAAACATCGACATATGTTCAAGATGGTGTTGGCAATCATAAAGGATATGAATATTCACGAACACAGAATCCCACTCGACATGCGCTTGAAAAAAATATTGCTGCGATTGAAAATGGAAAATTTGGCGCTTGTTTTGGTTCTGGTCTCGCCGCTATCGATTGCGTCATCAAAATGTTAAATCCAGGAGATGAGGTTATTTCAACGAACGATCTTTATGGTGGTTCCTATCGTATTTTCAAAACTATTTTCGAAAAATATGGAATTGTTTTTCATTTTGTAGATATGCAAGATAGCTCAAATGTAGAATCATTTGTAAACGGCAAAACAAAACTCATTTGGGTTGAAACTCCAACAAATCCAATGATGAACATTGTTGACATCGAGGCAATGTCTAAAATTGCAAAACGTGCAGGTGCATTGCTGGCAGTAGACAATACATTCGCAACTCCATATTTGCAGAACCCGCTCGACTTGGGAGCTGATATTGTTATGCATTCAGTGACTAAATATTTGGGAGGGCATTCGGATGTGGTAATGGGAGCCTTGGTTACCGCTCGTGAGGATATTGCACAGGAAATGTATCGAATTCAAAACTCATCAGGAGCTGTTACAGCCCCAATGGATTCCTTCCTTGTGCTTAGAGGAATTAAAACTTTACACCTTAGAATGCAACGTCATTGTGAAAATGGCGAAAAAATTGCTCATTATTTAATGAATCATCCTAAAATTGATAAAGTTTATTGGCCAGGATTTGAGTCACATCCAAATCACGAAGTAGCAAAGAAACAAATGCGTGGCTTTGGTGGTATGATTTCTTTTACTTTAAAAGGAAATAACCTTGAGGATGCCCTTACTGTGGTAAAAAAAGTTCACTTATTTGCACTTGCGGAATCATTGGGGGGTGTAGAATCTCTTATCGGACATCCTGCTACTATGACACATGCATCGATACCTAAAGAAATTCGAGAAAAAAGTGGCGTGGTTGATTCTCTAATCAGGTTAAGTGTAGGAATTGAAGACGCAGATGATTTGATTGAAGATTTACGAGTTGCTCTCGCTTAAAGATTCTCGAGCATCTTAAAGAATTGATCTTTTTTAACAGGTGATAACGGTATTGAAGCTCCGTCCTTCATAATTACAGAACCTCCATCCTGCTTATCATAACGATCCACAAAATTCAGATTTACTAAATGTGATTGTTGAACTCTAAAAAACTGGAAAGGAGAAAGTAAAATATCGTAATCTTTTAATGTTCGTGAGACCAATATTTTCTTACCTGTTTTTAGATAGAAAAAAGTATAATTCTTGTCTGATTCACACCTTATAATATCCTCGATATCAACTACGTAATTACTTTCTTGAGTTTTAAGAACAAGCTTCCTTTTATTTTGTGGTTGAATATTATGATGCAAAGCCTGAAACACATTTTCATCTGATTTTTCATTAAGCTTATTTAATGCATTTGATAAACTCTGTCTTAATTCCTCTGCATCAATTGGTTTTAGAATATAATCAAGTGCACTGAATTTAATAGCTTGAATGGCATATTCTTGAAATGCCGTAATAAAAATAACCTCGAAGTTAATTTGATCGACAGACTTTAGTACATCGAAACCATTTCCATCTGGCATTTGAATATCTAGAAAAACTAAATCAGGTTGAATTCGGTGAATCGACTCTACCCCACTTTTGACATTTTCCCCGTCGATAAAAATCTCAACATCGAAACCAAATGAATCAATCATTCTTTTGATTAACTCTCTTGTAGGTTTTTCGTCATCAATAATTAGTATTTTCTTCATGGTGTAAAAACTTGGTTTAAGTTACATCAAATTTCAGTGGTAGCAAAATTCTAACTTTGGTGCCCCGTTCATTTGTCATCGCATCTGTAATTTCAACGAGCCCATTGACCTTATATTTACGATTAAGATTTGCTATTCGTTCGCGCGTAATATCTATTGCCATACTTTTGTGGCCTTTAATTTTTTTCGTTTTTGAAGCTTTTTTTCTACCCACTCCATTATCTTGAACAATAATCTCTAATAAATTATCTAATTTATTAACAGAGACAGTGATTAAACCACCTTTAACGGTATGTAGTTGACCATGTTCAATTGCATTTTCAACAAACGGTTGGGCAATCATCGGGGGTATTAATGCTTTTGAAAAAAGTAATTCCTCGTCAAAATTCAACTCATATGTAAACCGGTCTTCAAATCTCATTTTTTGAGTATTCAAATACTTATCTAAAATTTCAAATTCTAATTCCAAAGGAATCATTTCTTTAGGGGAATTTTCTAAAATCAAGCGCATCAATCTTGAAAAATTCACTAAAAAACGAGAAGATTTTTCAGGATCATTTGCATAAATATAGCTTTGAATTACAGACATGGCATTGAAAACAAAGTGAGGATTCATCTGTGATCTTAATAACGATTGAGACATTTCTGCTTCTCGCTGTTTTTGTTTAGACCGTTGCGCACGAAGACGAATTGCAACAATTAAAACAATCATAATTATTAAAATACCTATGGCAATTCCAATTATAACTTGTCTATCTTTTTGAAAAGCTATACGTTCCTTTTCTTTCTGTTCCTCTAATAGCCTTGCTTGTTGTTGTTCAATTAATTTTTCTCTTTCCTCCCTTAGATTTCCTTCCGTTAATTGCTCTACAGTCCTAGAAAATTGTTCTTTCTCGTTAACTCTTGCGACTTCGATATATTTATTTTGAAAAAAAGAAACTCCCTCTGTATTATTTCTTTTGCGTTCCAAATCTGCCCTAATTAAATAAGATTCTGCAATCAACAAGTTTTTCGTTTGAAAAGGAGGAAGTGTATAATTAAGATGTAAAATTGCTTTGTCTATTTTGCGAAGTTCAATGTAGTTAATAGCTATCCTTTTGTTAATAAAATAGTTCAGTTTCTCATCTTCCCTACCTTTTAATATACTCAAAGCCTCCTCTAGTTCCTTATTTGACTGAATAAAATTCTTTTGATTTGAATAATGAACAGAAATGACCATTTTAATAAGGGCTGAACTTAATTGATCATTATATTGTTCAACTTTTAAGCGGAGCGCGAGTAGTCCTGGAACATTAACTTCCTTCCCCTGTAAATAATCATTTTGTATTTCAAAAATTGAGGCAATTAGCTCTCCTCTTTGGTCGTTTATCTTCTTAAAATAATTTTTCGCGCGTTCAATGTACTGAGCTGCTTGATAATAATTTTGAAGTTCAATTGAAATTCTGGAAATATCCAAATATCCATATGCTCTAAAATAATCGTTATTGTTCTCAATGGCAAGTTGAATCATTTGTAATTCTTTGTTTACTGCCTCTTGATAATTTTCAAAATAATGATAAACCTTGGCTTGGTATCGCATAGATTCCATTAGCTTCGTCTTATTAGTAAGACGCTTTGCCTCCGAGGTTGCCAATCCCGAAAAATAAATAGCTGAATCGGCATTTGCTTTCATTAAATAAACAAATGAAACACCTCTATACGCCTCATAAATTCTATTGATATCCTTTGTTTTCTTTGCCTTATTTAATCGTTGAATTGCCAAGGATAATGTTTTCTTGTGATTTAATCCTTCACGTGTAATATACCACAGAAATAATGCTTCTTCTCGTTCATTTAGCTCCTGTTTCTTATCAACAATCACTTTTGAAATTAGCGTAAGTGCCTTATTTGACTGTCCTAAAACAAGATAGCCCTCAATTAATGAGCAAGTTTTATTACGCTGTATTTCTTTTGCCAACTTTGCGGATGGTAACTCCTCTAAGGTTCTAAGTAAAGACTCAAATGAGCTTTGATCTTGATAACGAACGCTGTTAAGCTCCTTTTCAATTAAACTAACTTGTTGATCAAACGTTTTGTTAATTAGAGAATTTTTGAAGTCTTCAATTTTAACTTGTGATAAAATAAAAAAGTTAAAAGGAATCAGCACTAATAAAAGCAAACGATACGAGAGACTCATGAGTCTAATTTAACGAAAAAATCAACAAAACTTAATGATTTCTGATTTTTGTAGATCGATCAATGCAGTTTCAAGTGCAGCGTAGTCATCCCAATCATTAAAAGCCTGAATGGAGAAACGAATGAAATTTCTATTTTCCATCTGAGTCACTGGAATCTCTATTTTGAATTTTTCCCACAAGATTTCCTTTAATTTTAAAGGGTCGTTTGTTTGTATGGGAATCGCAAACATTTGTCCCAAAAAAGTATCATCGATTGGAGAGAT
>Ga0172373_10007667_pt1 | contig 13920 bp, 8 predicted proteins | sample Lak10m_2_FD_114546 | JGI IMG/M metagenome (GOLD analysis project Ga0172373, IMG submission 114546) | Freshwater microbial communities from Kabuno Bay, South-Kivu, Congo - kab_092012_10m | ecosystem: Environmental > Aquatic > Freshwater > Lake | place: Democratic Republic of the Congo: South-Kivu... | reverse complement strand
TTAATTCAAGGAATGATTTCAGATAATATTCCTGGGTACGAACTTGGTAAAGGATTTAAGAATGCCACAATGTTTTTACCAGAATCTATCAATACTCTTATGGGACAAACTGGTGGTAGAGGTGTCGCAACTGCAGGTGTATCCCAATATATAGGTGGTGCTGGTGGTGGAGTTATGGGACCACTACTTGCAGTTATTGCAAGAGATCTTAAAGTTGGAATAAATAACCCTAAGTTTAAAGCAGAATTTTCAACAGTTGCAGATTTATTTGCTAAAACAGCAGTAGATGCATTAAATAATTCTGGAAGAGAGTTTATTAAAGATGCAGATCTTGAAGAAATAATTGTTCCTGCTCTTCGTGATGCAGCAAAAGGAATTAAGATTGCTGGAAAAGATATTGATACTGCTCTTGAAAATGCTATCACTCAAATTAGAACAGTTGGACCAGTTGGAGTTGGTTCTGGATCTATAGGCGGAATTGGAAGAACAACATTTGCTGGATCATATAGAGGAGCAAGAACAGCATCTCAAAAGTTTGCAATGGAGCAAAACCCACAAGCATTTCGTCAAATAGAGCGTTTTTCACAAAGTAGAGGAAGAACTGTAAAATCGTTCCAAACTTTAGATCCAATGCTAAATCAATGGCAAGTTGCAACAATGTCTCATATTACAACATCTATTACTGCAAGTGCAGACGAATTAACAAAACAAATGACACCGTATCTTGGAGATGTCGGTGCTAAAGTAACAAAAGCAATTACAAAAAATGTTGCACAAGGAGCAATTAAAGAAGCAAGAGTTGCATCTCCATCAAGAGAAACAGAGATGGTTGGAGCAAGCATTGCAAAGGGGTTTGTTTCTGGAGCAGAAGGATATGTTGATGATGCTAAGAGAGTTGGACAACAACTTGGAGCAAGTATGGTTCAAACAGCCTCTGGATTAATTCTTCCAAGCGGAGCAGTTAGCGGGGGGACAAAGCCAACAACTCCAGGAGTTAACCTAAACGATATAGCAGCAAAAGCAAGGTTTAATAGAGATGCATTGTTAGCAACTCAAGCGCAAAAACAAACAGCAGCAATGAATGCAAGAATGAATTCATTAAATAAAGCATTTATGAGTGGAACATTTGCTTTATCTGCATTATCTGGTGTTGCTTCAATGGCTGGCGGGAACTTAGGAAAATTCTCTGAAATATTATTTCAAATCAGTGGACCAATGTTTGCCTTATCATCAGTAATACAGTTACTAACTGGAGAAAAAATAGTTGGACTTATTTCTAAATTTAAAGTTGGACTTGGGTTAGCATCGGTTGCATTACTTGCTGGAATAACTGCTATCAAATTAGTAAATAATGCTAGAGCAAAAGAACAAGAAGCAATATATGGCTTGTCAAATGCAATGAAAACTACAACTAATCAGGTTAAAACTCTTGGAGATTTCTTTAATATAGTTCCATCAAAACTTCCTTCAGAAATGAAAAATAGAGAAATTGTTCAACAAGATGTAAGAAGTAAGAGAGATCAGTTAAGAGAAAGCGAAACATTTAAAAAAGATTTTGCCCCAACCATTAAAACTTTATCTACAGCAACTGCAGAAGAAGCAAAACTAGCATTTACATCTTTAGCATTTGATCTTAAAGCAAGAGGATTTGCTACAGAACAAATACAGACAATTGTTGATGCTCTTCGTGAAGAGGCTGGAAAAACTGATGTAAAACTAGATGTTAAATCTCTTAGTTTAAATGAAGCAGGTATAAAACAAATTCAAGCACAAATTTTTCCACTAATTTTAAATTTTCAAAAAGAATTTAATAAAGGTCTTACCAAAACAGTTACAGTAGTTGCTGGAAAAGTTGGTGGTACTAAAACATATATAACTCAAACCAAAGAGGCTCAAAAAGCAATATCAGAACTTGCAACATTTAACGCTGGCATGATTAATTCTATTGGCGGTATGTTTAGAGTAAACGCTATTAATTTAAAAGAATTTGAAGCAAGTATTTATGGAATAATAAACACATTTGACATTCTTAGTGAAGAGCAAAGAAAAATTGCTTTACTTGATTTGTTTAACAAAATGAATATAGATGCAAAAAATTTATTGCCAAATTTAACAAATGTAGCCTCACAAATGAAAGTGCTTGCAGTAGCAAGTATGGGTCAAATGACTTCAGAATTAATTAAAGGATTGTCTTCTACTGATGTGCAGGTAATGGCAGCAGCCTTTATAGAATTAGATAAACTTTATATAAAATTTACAAAACTACAAGAAAAGTTTAATCAAACTGGCGGTGGTGGCGGTGGAACTTCTGGAGGTAAAAAGGCACTAGAACCTTTAGCAGCAAAAATTAAAGCACTTAGGGATCAAAATGATGCATTTCGTATTTTAATTGGAAGACAGATTGATTATAAGACTGCATTAGAACTAACTAATGATGCTGAAATAGTGGCACAAATTCTTGCAAAAAACGGTATTAAAAATATAAAAGACAGAGAAAAAGCAATTAACAGTTACATTAAAAAAGTTAATGAATTTGCAAAACAGTTAAAAATTAACGAAACAATTACAGTTGACCCAATTGAAAGACAAATAAATTTAGTTAATAAAAATCATGAATTAATGATGGAAAAATTTAGAATTCAAGAAGAACAAGCAAGGCAGGCTTTTCAGCCAGCAATTGACGCAGCCCAGCAAGCAGTTGATGAAATACAAAAGAAAATTGATTCTACAAATATTGAATATGGAAAACTTCTTGAACCGCTTGAATCAGAGTCTAAAATTTTATCAAATACGCTATCAATAATTGATAATCAATCTAAAAATATTAATGAAAAATATGATCGTCAAGCAAAAATATTAGAAGAAATCTCTAAGATTAATCAAGATATTTCAGAACAACAAAAAGCAAGACTAACTATTGCTGATGCTTTAACAAGAGGAGATATTTCAGCAGCAGCCGTTGCGGTTCAAGAAATGAGAGCATCTTCTGCTCAAAAGGCAAAAGAAGCACAAGGACAAGCACTTGAAAATGCTCGTCAAAGGGAACTTAATGCAATAAGAGTTAATGGTTTAACAAGGCTTGACATTGAAAGACGTCAATATGAAATTAGTCAATTACAATACAACATTGAACAAAAACGTGATGCTATACTAAAAACTTATAATTCAGAACTTGAAAATGCAAATGTAAAATTAAAAAGTGCACAACTTGCACTTGACACTCAACTAAAAAGCATTGATAATCAAAGAAAAGCGTGGGAAAATTTAAAACTAAAACTTGATGCTGCAAAAAGTGCAATTGATACTGCAAACATAAGTCTTGAAGAACAACTAAGATTAGTTAATGCCATTATTGCTGCTTGGGCTGGAGCAAGTTCTGCACAAGCAGAGGCAATGGCTCCTGCAGGTGGTGGTCCAGGTCCAGGTGGTGGTCCAGGTCCAGGTGGTGGTCCAGGTTCAGGATCTGACAAAGGTTCAGACAAAGGAGCAGGAACAAGTCAAAAAACTAGCGATACAGGTACGTATCCACCAGGAACTAGTACCTTTAATTACGGATCAGGAAATCCTTTCTTTGGAGTAACCAAAACAACTACTACCCCCCTAAATCCATCTGTAGCAATAAGAACTATTGGAACAAACCTTGCAAACAATGCTATATCAAAGGTTGTATCTACAGTAACATCTCCTATATCAAAAGCCGTTTCTGCAGTAGCGTCTATTCCAGGAAGAATCGTCTCTGGCGTTGTATCTGGTACAAAATCTCTTATTTCAGGAATTAGCAATATTGGAAAATCTATTTTTGGAAGGGCAAACGGAGGAATAATTCCAAAATATATGGCCTATGGTGGAAGAGCAATGGGGTCAGACACAGTACCAGCAATGCTAACCCCTGGAGAGTTTGTTGTTAATAAAGCAGCGACAAAAGCATACAGGCCATTACTTGAAAGAATTAATGAATCTAAATACCCATCAATGCTTGGAGGCAGGGGATCTTCAGGTATGCCAGTAAACAATATTTCTACATCTGTAAACGATAACTCAACTGCAGTGTATAATTATAATTTAGGCTTTAGCATTAATAGCAATAGTTCAAACCCTAATGATATTGCTAGAGCAGTAATGAGAGAAATTAAAAATGTTGACTCACAAAGAATTAGAAGGCAGAGGCGATAATGGCTACCAGCGCTTATTTAACAGGTAGAAAGCGATATACAAGACCGCAGGGTATCTTATGGGCAAACAACGCTGGAACCCTCTCTAATGGCCTATATGTGCCTAATGGCATAGAGGTAGGAGCAGACACAGCAGAAACAGATCCAGACCTATTAGACCAGTTTATTATTTTATCTGATCATAATAGAGGGGATATGCAATTTAGCACTCAGCGAATTGAGCAACGCCAAAGAACTATTAATGGACGTATGCGTTCATATCATATTGCAGACAAACTAAATATGTCAGTATCTTGGAACATGCTACCTTCAAGAGGGTATAGCGCAAGTCCAGCATTTAACACAACAACAGGAGTATCACCAAGTGAAGGAACATCTTCAGAATACACAGCAGACGGTGGTGCAGGTGGCGTAGAACTTCTTGATTGGTATGAGACACATCAAGGTCCTTTCTTTATGTACCTTGCTTATGATAAATATACAAATCTAGAAGGTCAGGCTTATAAATATACTGGTTTGAACAGATACAATCAAATCATTCAAGTTTATTTTTCTGATTTTAGTTATTCAATTGTAAAACGTGGGGCAACTAATCACGATCTTTGGAATATATCTGTAAGCCTGGAAGAAGTTTAAATGTTTGAAAGTAATGATTTAAAAAATCACTTTGAAACATCTGCAACAATACAAACTCAGTCATTAGTTTTGGCTGAATGGAATATGAATATGCCAGATAATATATTCAAACTTGGAAACTATAGATATAGACCGCAAGAAAATAATTCGCAATTTTTAAATTTACCAAACACATTTGATGCTGAAGATATTGGAGAATACTATACTGGAGCAACCGATGCAGACGTTGTTATTAGTGGAGGATTTAATGATGATGAAACTCCGCAAACATTTACTTCAACAAAAGAAAAATTAAAATTAATATATTCTTTAGAAGATTGCATAAAACCTTTTAGGCCCAGATCTGGAATTAATAAAGCGGTAGCATTTAAAGGTAAATATTTTTCAAACTCTGGAAGTAGTATTGCAAGAAGACCAAGATATTATATGGCTTCTAGATATGATCAATTTAAATATTGGACTTCTTTTAGAACAGAAAATAATATTGAAAGAGGCATTGCTAAAACAATAGTAAATAGCAATTATTATATAGATGATGCGGTTCCATTTGTAGTATATAAAGAAAATGTTCCAACAAATAGACTTGTAGTAAAAATGCAAACAAATGTTGGAGATATTAATTTTGGAAACTTTAAAGATATATCTAAAATTTTTTCAGATCCATTCTATGGAAATGAAAATAAAACTACTCCAGCAAAGTGGAAAATTCAAATTCTTGATGAAAATAACTGGATAGATGCTTATGCGTTTAATGAAAATGATTTACGTGAAGATGGTTCAGAAATAATTTCTCATGATGGATATGTTGAACTTCAATATGGAATAAAGAATATTCCTGATAAGTTTAAAGATGTTTTTGTTCAAGTAGAAACCTATTCATCTTCTACCTTGCTTCCAGAATCATCAACTCATGGCTATGCGTATTTAATTATTCAAAATCAAAATAGTATCGGAACATATTATGTTTGGAATCAAGATGAACAATTATACGAATCTTTCATTCCATCTTATGGTTGGATATTGGGTAATGAAAAAATTAACAATACAACTAGTTTTTTAACAGATTTAACTAACTCATTATCTTTTCAAGAAACAACAAATGGAAAGGTATTTTACAGAGAGTTTCAAAATATTCGTGGAATAAGGATAGTTGTAGAAAAAATGAATAAATTTGATTCCACTTTTGATTTAATTGAAATGTCTCCAAGATTGGTTGTTGATATATCAGATAAAGTTATAACCTATACTGTTAAAAAAATACTTTCAGATTTAGGAAAAACTTCTTTACCAGTAGGGCAACTATTAGCATCAACGGGAAATCTTCTTATATTTGATGACGATCAAGCATTTAATGACAATAACTCTAGTAGTATAATTAGTAAATATATTCGTAAAAATATAAAATTTATTTTTTATGAAAAAATATTAAATGTAAACGAATATGACTATTGGGTTCCAATTAAAACTTTGTATTCTGAAGGATTTCCACAGGCAGATACTACTGGAGGAACTCTAGAAATATCTTTAAGAGACTTTTATTTCTTTTTAGAGTCAATGCCAGCACCAAGAATGCTTGTTACTGAGACATCTCTTAGTTATGCAATTACCTTATTACTTGACTATATTGGGTTTAGCAACTATAGTTTTTATAAAACAACTAACGAAGCAGAGCCAATAATTCCATTTTTCTTTATTGCTCCAGATCAAACTGTAGCAGAGGTTTTAAATCAATTAGCAATATCAACACAAACAGCAATGTTTTTTGACGAATACAATAATTTTATTGTAATGAGTAAAGACTATATGCTTCCATCAGAAGAAGAAAGAGACACCAATATAATTTTATCTGGATCAAATAATCAATCTGTTAGTGGAATAATTGAAAATCAAACTTCTGGACAACTACCTAACATTATTTCAATTTCTTCGGAAGATAAAAAAGTTTATAATAATGGAAAAATTAATTATACGACTAGATATATTCAAAGATCTTATGGGTCTATAAATCAATCAAGTTTAGTTGATAGAGATAAAACTTGGATATATAAGCCAGCACTTTTGTGGGAAGTTTCTGGAACAGATTCAACAAAAACAATCAATGAGGTTTCTTCTAAACAAGGTAAGTATATTCTTGGGGCAATGCCATTAAACTCACCCCTATCTAACTCAGTGCCATTGGTTATTAATCATAAACTTGAAAACAATGTTTTAGATGTCGGAGAAAATATTTACTGGCTCACAAGATATCAAGGATATTTTTATTCTAATGGCGAAATTATTAAATATGATGCTGCACAATTTAATGTTACACTTGGTTTGTGGTACCCAATACAATCTAATGGGTCTTTATTAGAAAATGAACCTCAAATAGTTTTACCAGGAAGGTTGGCTCCAGTAAATTTTATTGATAATTTAGATAAAAAGGTAGCAAATAAAGAAATTACAGAAGGACAAAAGGCTGAACAAATTCAACAATGGAGAAGTTCTCACAGGCAAGGTAGCAGTAACGTTTGGATTAGCAATAATCAAGAATATCAAAATTATTTTAAATCATTACCATTTAATGGAAAAATTTATCCTACTGGATTGATAAGAATTTATACTGTTCCATTTTACGAAACAGTTGATGGAATTACTCGTTTAAAAAATGGTTCGGTGTATGAGCACGGTCGTGGACAGTTTGGAACTCAAGTTGCAAGTCATTCAGCAGGAGTAGACTCTTACTGGTCGTCAAATAACAATTATGTTAAGGGTTGTGATATGAAAACTGAATATTTATTTACAACTACACTAAGTCAAAACATATCAGTTCCAGCAACAGTACTTGGCGCTGCGGGGGTTAATAATGACAAGGCCAAAGAAACTTCAAGAAATAGCATTATTAAAAACTTTATTTCATCAAGTTCTTTAACAGAAACTCAAACAAACAGCATGCTATCAACTGGTCCTGGAACAATTCAATCATCAGCATTAGTAATGAATGGACCATCTTTTGGATCAGCAGAAACTCCAATTAATTTTGTTTCTTATATATATAAACAATTAGATAATGCATATAGACATTTTGGAACTAGAATGAGAATTGTTGGAAAAATTGAAAATAACGAAAATCGTATTCAGACTCCAATAGGAAATATGTCATATTATCAAGTTTCTGGTTTAACTGCAAATCAAAACGTATCTATAGGCGGAGGATCTGGAGGTCTTGCAGTTATGGTAAATCCAGAAACCAATAATGGATATTATTTTGAAATAATTGCATTGACTGAAAACAATATTGAGTCATACTTAAAATTAAATAAAGATGGTCAATCTGAAATAGATATAAATAATATTGTTTTTTACAAAATTAAAAAAGATGCTTCTAATAATAATGCAATTCCAATAAAACTTTGGGGTGGCTTATCAAAAATTCTTGTAAGCGACGGTAATTTTTCTGGACAAAATAAACTTATTGCAGAAGAAAATACCACAGTTTATGATTTATCTGTAGAATATGAAAATATTGGACAAACACGAAGATTTTATTTATATATTAATAATAAATTAATTAAGGTAGTAGACGATACAGACCCATTACCAATTTATAACAATATGGGGCTATTTGTAAGAGGATCTTCTCGTTGTATGTTTGAAAATATATATGCAATATCGCAAAATTATTCACAAAATACTGTTGCAACAATTTCTTCTCCAATTTCTAATGCCTTTGGACAAACTTCACAATCAAATACAGTAATAAATAAAACAAGGCCTCCAGAAGAAAAAGGAATTTTTGGACAAAATCAAATAAATTTAAGTGAGTCGTTTAGAAAATATGCTTTAAGCGGTATACTTCAATCAACTTATCTTTCTGGAATAAGTGCACAACAACCACCAGAATACAACATATATTTTGATGAGTTTGGTTCAATAATGAGAGAGTGCTCATATTTTAACATTAAGTACGATAGGGCATACCCAGCACTTTATGCTCAATTATCTCCAACCCCAAACAAAATTAAGGGATATTCAGTTTCTGGATTTTATGCAGATTCTTATGGTGCTGAATTTTTAATTTTTAATTCTACAGATATGCCACTTAATTTTGATGAAACAACAGGAAACTATTTAAGAATTCAGGGAATTACTTTTACACAAGATACAACGCATGAACTTACAGTAGATGAATATTTTAATAAAAGAAGTAATTTTGCTAACCCAGTTTTAAATAGTTCTTCTCAAATTATTTCTCCGCTTATTGAACAAGAAGCATATGATAACATTAAAATGAGCAGAATAATTTATGGAAATAATGAATTTACATTAGATACGCCATATATTCAAACACAGGATGATTCTGAAAAATTAATGGGATGGCTTATAGATAAATTGATGAAGCCTAAAAAATCCGTAGGGCTTAAAATTTTTGCAACCCCAATAATTCAATTAGGAGATATAGTTTCAATAAATTATAAAGATTCATCTGGCTTAGACTTAGTTTCTCCTGATTCAAGCAGATTTGTAGTATACAATATAGAGTATTCTAGAAGTAATGCTGGACCAAGCATGATTGCTTATTTAAGTGAGGTATGATATGAAAAGTTGGGAAATGTTTAAAAAAACAACGCCTATGTATTTATGTTTATCAAAAAATTCTACTTTTATAGATAAAAAAAATATATATATATCAAAAAGTGGAGTGCAACACTATTCTTGTAATTTTGCAATAATTGAAAATTTAGACCCAATTGAGCAACAAACAATTATTAAACAACATTTTAGTTGTGATGGAATTATTTTTTCAACTGAAAAAAATAAAGAAAATATAGATTTATGGGCAAATTCATTCAATTTTAAATATTTAGGAAAATTTCCTTTAATGAATAGGGAGGGAAAGCAGTTTTCAATAAATAAAAAAAATTATGAAAATGTTAAAATAGAAAGAGTTTTAAATGATATTACTTTTAAAGACTTTTTTTTAGTTTTTACAAAAATTAGAAAATTAAAATCAGAAGAGTCAATAAAGATGTTTTCTAAAAAAATTTTTGATCCTAATTACTTTTTATATGTTGCATATTATAATAATGTTCCAGCAGGAATTTCTGTTTTAATAAAAGCAAACGATGGGTTAATGGCAGTAGATGTTGACGTTCTTAAAGAATTTCGTGAATCAAATATACTAAAAATGTTTTCAGAGAGAGCCTTATCTGATGCAACACAAGAAAAAATATATAATTATTTTGGACTTCCAACATCACCATTTGTATATAAACTAGGACTTGATCTTGGATATACTGTTGAAGGATATTGTCATCTTTGGCAAAAAGGAATTAAGGAGGCTGCATAATGAAAGGAGAGTCTACAGGATTTTCTTTAGATATGTCAGCACCAGCACCAGCACCAGCACCAGCACCAGCAAGTGCTAGTGATTTTTCATATATCCCTGAGGGTGTAAATTCTATTTTAAATAATTATGGATTAGATACTCCCATATCATATGATCCACCTTCTTCTTTTTCTCAACCAACTTCATCATATGGTGCATTTTCAGAACTCCCAACAACAAGTGCAACTTCTGGATCATCTAGTAAAACTTATGTTCATGAAGTCAAACCAGGAGAGACATTATCTAGTATTGCTCGTGATGCTGACATATCTTTACAAGAATTAAAAGATTTAAATCCTAAATTTGAAACTAATCCAAAATATCAGGGCGGTAATATGATTTGGTCTGGAACAAAAGTAACACTTCCAGGTGAAATATCTGCACCAATAGCGCAACAGCCAGTAGAGCCACCTCCTCCTCCTCCACCAATAAATCCATCAGGTGGAACAATAATTCCACCAAGCGGAGGAACAGAGTCAACATTTACATATACATATGTAGAGCCAACGCCACCTGCACCAGTTGTTGAGCCAGTTATTGTTTTTCCACCACCACCACAAGTAAAAACAGCACAACCAGACATTATTATTTTTGATGATGATCAAATTCCTGCTGAAATTATGACAAATCTAGTTCTTGAAAATATCGGGGGGCATGAACTAATAAATATAGCAAGACATGATACCGTTAATGGTCAAAATATTGCATACCAACCAATTAGGGACTTATCAATAATACAACAAAGAAATAACCCTAATAATGTTATTAATCTGCAACAAACAGAAAAACAATATTTTGCGGGATTTCCTATTGACTTAAGTAGTAAAATTCCAAAAGAAGGAACTTACCCTGGTAATAATTTTTATTTAAATATTTATGGAGATTTAATAGTTGAATTTATAAACTTAAAAGAGGACGAAAAGGTAGAGGTTGAGGTTATTCAAACTGATATAATATATAATATAGATATTGAGGAATAGGGTTTATGATAACAAATATTGGGAAAAGCATTATTGGCAAATATTTGCTTGGACACACCCCCTCTTATGCATCCTATATTGCAGTTGGCTGTGGAGCAAAACCACTAGATATTGCTGATCCTAGCGGAGACTATTCAACAAAAGAAAATCTTGATTTTGAAATGTTTAGGGTTCCAATTTCTTCAAAAGGATTTATTAATGAATCAGGAATAGATAAACTTGTATTTACTGCAGAATTACCAACAGAAGAAAGATATGAAATTTCTGAAGTAGGAATTTATTCAGCAGGATCAAACCCAGTAGCAGGAGCATATGATAGTAAGCCAATTTTTATTTTTAATCAAAATGAAGGATGGCAATATCATAATGGAGTTTCAACTGTTGAAATTAATACTTTTTTATCTGCACTTGATTCTCCAGCAAACGATAATATTATTTCAGTTGCAGACTCAGTTTTTCAAACAAATTCTGATAACGCAATATTTTTTAAAACTAATAGAACAGAAAGACTTGAAAGACCAAGATTTTTAAATAATGCAATTATTATTCAGGGCGATGAGGCAGACATTACAATTGAAGAGGATAGTGGTCCATCACAGGATCATTTTGTTATTGAAAATGGATCTAATTACATAAGATTATCAGGAAAAACTTTTGACTTTTCAAAAAATTCTGTAACAGATGAATTAAGACTTGCATTTTCTTTAATAAGTAAAGATGGAGACTCGGCAACTCCGCCATATGGTGCAAGAGTTTTAGTTGAATTTGCGTCAACTAATGGAACAGAATATGCAAGATTTGAAGCAGAAGTCTTAGATGATAGTAGCGGGGGAGCCTATGATTTGTCTACTGAAAGATATTTTGTTGTAAAAAAACAATTACAAGAATTATACACCAGCGCAAATTTTACTTGGGATTTAGTAACAAATGTAAAAATATATTCTTGTGTTCTTGTTGAAGATAGTGGTCCAACCCTTTTGCCATCTCCCAACTATTATATTGCCTTAGATGCATTAAGATTAGAAAACGTAACAAACATAAGTCCAACATATGGTCTTATTGGATATGTTATAGCCAAAACTAATGGAGCAACAACAGTTATTAAAAGTCCAAATACAAGAAATTATGTTGAATTTAGATTTGGTTTACAGGTTTTTGGTGAAGGAGTTTCTTAGTGGCTGACTTAGGAATCAAGAAATCAATTGTAGAAAATAAATCTTTGCCACTTCTCTATACTCCAATTCTCTATATAGACGAATCAAATAATTTACAGCAAGGCGCTGGGTATGTTTTTAGATATAGAGTAATATCTGAAGATAGATCAAGAGTTTCTCAATGGTCGCCAATACAAATAACTTTAACTATTGAAGCAGGAACTGCAACAGGAGAAGTTTTAATAAATCCAGGTAGTAACATAATTAATGTTACTTGGGGAAATGAAGTTCAGCCTGCTGGGTATCAAGTTGAACGAAACAGGTTTAACGTATTTGTTGGATTTGATGATGAAGAGCCAACCTTTAGTGGCATTGCCTATGGAAATACATATTCTTTTATTAATGATGGACTCACCAATGTTCGTGTTATTGTACAACTTGAGTCTTTTTTAAGAATAAGGCTTGAATATTTGGAAATTTTTGATTCAGGCGTAGTATCTTTGGTATAATTAAAATAGGAGGCAGATATGGCCAAATTACCGTTACCAGAAAGAGGACAGCCTCTTGATGTAACATATATCTATAGTTTAGTTGATACCGTCAATGATTTATCAACTCAAAATTCTTCTGCAACTTTTAATTATACAGAAATTGAAAGAGGCAATCAAAAAGAAAATATAAAAACATCTCAAGCCAAGATAGTTGGCAAATATCTTGATGTTGTGAATGACTCAACAATTTCTGCAGGAAATGAAAAAACATTTTCAGCAACAATCTCTGATTTTAAATATCCACCAATTGTATCTGCAACAATAGAAAACTTTTCTAATACTCCAGCAGGAAAAGACGTTAGGGTTGTTTTAACATCTGTAACAACATCTAGAATAGAGGGTGTTGTTAAGTTTGGAACTTCTGGAAACCTAACTATTGGAGTTCATTTGCTTGCTATTGGCATTCCAAACTAAGGATAAAAAATAAAATGATTTCTTGCAAAAAATGCAAGGGTAGAATTTTTGTTGACAGGCAATATAGCAGTGTTCAACATATGGAAACATATTGTATGGTATGTGGAGAAAGAAGATTCTTTCATCCACCAACAGGAAGTGAAGAAGGCAGATGGCTACTAGCAAAGGAATTATTCAGGGCGAAATTTACAATAACGAAACTGTAATAAAGGGTAATAAAAAAATATGGTTTCTTAATGGAGATTTAGTAAGGCTACACCATAGTTCAAGGTCTACTGGAATGGTTTCTGTTTATAATATTACTAAAGATAGAATTGAAACTTGTTTGCGTTCTGATTTTAGAAAAAATAGAGAACGTGCATACACCGTTGCAGAGACTGCTAAATTAATTAATCGTCATAGAAAATATATGCCTAAGTTAATTAAAAATGGAATGATTCCGCCACCAATTGGATCAAGATTAAATGGACAAAGAGGTTGGCAAATAAGATCTTATTATTCAGAAAGCATGGTCAGGGAGATTCGTGCTATACTGGCTACTATACACATAGGACAACCAAGAAAAGACGGATTAATAACAAATAATATGACACCTACAAGCCAAGAATTGACAAGGCGAATGGGTGACGGTATACTTACATATAC
>Ga0172373_10007664_pt1 | contig 13924 bp, 10 predicted proteins | sample Lak10m_2_FD_114546 | JGI IMG/M metagenome (GOLD analysis project Ga0172373, IMG submission 114546) | Freshwater microbial communities from Kabuno Bay, South-Kivu, Congo - kab_092012_10m | ecosystem: Environmental > Aquatic > Freshwater > Lake | place: Democratic Republic of the Congo... | reverse complement strand
AGTACAAACCTAGGTTTGTACTCCAATATCAGCAGGTTTATAGGTCAAAATACCCGTTTTCTCCTTTATTTTTTAACTTTGAGGAGGTGGCTTGAGAAGACCTTAAAACACATATAGAGCCAAGACAAATTCACCTTGGCTTCTCACCAAAGATCATGTTGAGTGAATGACAATGTACGAATCTGATTAATAGGCTTAGCTTTTTTGCAAAGGATTACATGAAGTTCACTGAAGACACGCGCGTCAAGATTCCAGTCATCCTGCATTTGGTTCGCCTCGGTTACCAATACTTATCGCTGAAAGAGCAGCGGTGGGATTTGGAGTCCAACCTTTTTCCCGATTTATTTAAAACCGCAATTAGTAAGATCAATCCTGGCGTGGCTGATGCGGATGTTGAGCGTTTGTGGGTAGATGTGAAACTCACCTTGGACAACGATGATCTGGGTCAAGCGTTTTACAACAAGCTTACGGACCGTTCTGGTACCAGACTGATTGACTTCGAGAATTTCAATAACAATAGCTTCCACGTCGTTACCGAGCTCACCTACCAGAACGGCGATGAAGAATTCCGGCCTGACATTACCTTGCTGATTAACGGTATGCCGTTAGTATTTATCGAGGTAAAAAAACCTAATAACCGCGAAGGCATATTGGCGGAAAGAGACCGGATCAATAAGCGCTTCCAAAACCCCAAATTCAAGCGTTTCGTCAACGTCACCCAGTTGATGATCTTCTCCAACAATATGGAGTACGACGACACCGACGTTCAGCCGATTCAGGGGGCATTCTATGCCAGCCCGTCTTACCTGGAACCGCAATTCAACTATTTCCGTGAAGAAGAGATATTAAATTGGACGGCATTGCTCAAGCCCTTATCCGAGGACACGGAGTTGCATGTCCTGAAAGATAATAATCTCGAAGTCATCCGCAGTAATCCTGAATTCCTCACCAATAAAGAGCCTAACAGACCAACAAATCTTATCTGCACTTCATTGCTGAGTCGGGAGCGATTGGCTTTCGTGTTGTGTTACGCCCTGGCCTACGTCCATGAGACCGACGGTTTGCAAAAGCATGTCATGCGTTACCCGCAGTTGTTTGCCAGCAAAGCCATCGAGCGCAAACTCAACGACGGAATTAAGAAAGGCATCATTTGGCATACTCAGGGCAGCGGCAAAACCGCGCTGGCCTATTACAACGTGCGCTTTTTGACCGATTATTTCCAACAGCGGCAAATCGTCCCCAAGTTCTATTTCATCGTTGACCGGATCGACCTGCTGACCCAGGCTCACCGCGAATTCACCAGTCGCGGCTTGACCGTGCATACCATCGACTCGCGCGAAGCCTTCAGCCGCGACATCAAAGCGACGCAAGTGATCCACAACCATTCCGGCAAGCCCGAGATTACTGTCGTCAATATCCAAAAATTCAAGGACGACCCGGATGTGGTTTCCACCAAGGATTACGATATAGCCATTCAGCGCGTGTACTTTCTGGATGAAGTACACCGCAGCTACAACCCCAAAGGCAGCTTCCTGGCCAATCTGGATCAATCCGATCGCAACGCCGTTAAAATTGGCCTGACCGGCACGCCGTTGCTGGGTGATGACTACAACTCCCGCACACTGTTCGGCGACTACATCCACAAGTATTACTACAACGCCTCGATTGCCGACGGTTACACCTTGCGACTGATTCGGGAAGAAATCGCCACCAACTATAAAATCGCGCTGCAACAGGCACTGGCGGAAGCGGAAGTATTGCAAGGCGACGTCGACAGGAAACTGGTCTACGCCCATCCTGCCTTCGTTGAACCGATGCTTGATTACATCGTTACCGACTTCGAAAAAAGCCGTGGTGCTTTAAACGATGCCAGCATCGGCGGCATGGTGATTTGCGACAGCGCCGAACAGGCCCGGCAACTGTTCGAGCTATTCAACGCCAAATATGCAAAATCCCCTGTTTCGACCGAAGCAGCTGCTAATGAACCTGATTTCTCCGTGCTAAAACAGGCCGCCGAAACGTCCGGCTTTTACCGAGTCAAACGCAAACAAGATAACAAGGTCAAATCGGCAGCTTTGATTCTGCACGACATTGGCAGCAAGGAAGAACGCAAAGATTGGGTGGAGGATTTCAAGGCCGGCAAAATCGATTTCCTGTTTGTGTATAACATGCTGCTCACCGGCTTTGATGCTAAACGCCTGAAGAAACTCTACCTTGGTCGGGTGATTCGTAAACACAACCTGTTGCAAGCCTTGACGCGGGTCAACCGCACTTACAAGGATTTTCGCTATGGTTACGTGGTGGACTTTGCCGACATTCGCAAGGAGTTCGATGCCACCAACAAGGCCTATTTCGACGAACTGCAAGCCGAACTCGGCGACGAGATGGAGCATTACTCCCACCTGTTCAAATCCCAGGAAGAAATCGCCGCCGAAATCGAACACATCAAAGATATATTGTTTCGATTCGATATTGAAAATGCCGAAGTGTTTTCTCAGCAGATCAACGCAATTCAAGATCGGGAAAGCGTACTGGCATTGAAAAAAGCCCTGGCCGATGCCAAAAGCCTATACAACCTGATCCGTTTGCAGGGTGAATATGCCTTTTTAGAAACGCTGGATTTTCAAAAACTCAATCAGCTTTACCGGGAAACCAGCAACCATCTGGATTTGCTCAATCTTAAAGAAACCCTGGAACAAGGCACAGACACCACCAACCTGTTGAACGTGGCGTTGGAAGAAGTGATCTTCAAGTTCATCAAAATCGGCGAAGAAGAGCTGGTATTGGCCGATAAACTAAAAAACACCCTGCGTCGTACCCGCGAAGCGTTGGCCAGCAATATCGACCAGCAAGACCCTAAATTCGTCACTTTAAAGGAAGAACTGGAACGCTTGTTCAAGAAAAAGAATTTGTCAGAAGTCACTCAGGATGAAATGACCGCCAACATCGACACGCTGAACAAAATCCATGAGCGCATCAAGGAACTGAACCGTCAGAACAACCAGCTGCGGCAGAAATACCAGGGTGATGCCAAATACACCCGTATCCACAAACGCTTGATTCAGCGTGGAGGCATTTCAGATTCCGAACGCAAAATCTTCGAAGCGCTGATCGGCATAAAGCAGGACGCCGACGCACAAGTGCTGCAAAATACTCGGATATTGGATAACGAAAGCTATTTTGAACGGGCCATGATGCCATTAGTCATTAGTCGCTTTATGGATCAACAACACATCAAACTCAATCCCGACGCATCACGTTACATCAATCACCTGGTCGTCGCGGAATATCTGAAAGAATTTAATACCGGAGCAAGTCATTGGTAGAGCAGGAATTTCAACAAAAAACCATAGCCCTGATTGATAGCCTGAAAAGCATCTGTGCCAATTATGGCCTGGGCAACGATGGCAACGAATTCAAAATCATTACCCAAACCTTCCTGTACAAGTTCTTAAACGACAAATTCGCCTTCGAAGCCAAAAAGCTGGATGCAACCATCGCCAAGGCTGACAAGTGGGAAGAGGCGCTGACTCAGCTTAGCGAAGACGATCTGGAAATGCTGCAAATGCGGATGGGGCCGGATACCGCGCGCCTGAAACCCAGCCATTTCATCAATTACTTGTTCAGTCAGCAAAATGCGCCGGATTTCGCCAAGCTGTTCGACGACACCCTGATGGACATCGCCATCAGCAATAACGATGTGTTCGCCGTCAAAACCGACGGCGGTGCCAAAGTGGTGCTGTTCGACCGGCTCAGCAACTATATTGCCGACGACTCAAAACGCGACAATTTCTGCCGGGCCATCATCAATAAACTGGTGGAGTTCAGTTTCGAGCGCATCTTCACTCAGAAATTTGACTTCTACGCCACCATCTTCGAATACCTGATCAAGGACTACAACAGCAACAGCGGCGGCAAATACGCCGAATATTTCACGCCGCATGCGGTAGCCCGGATCATGGCGGAAATTCTGGTGCCCAAAGCTCAGCAAGGCCAGATCAAAAACGTCAGCGTTTACGACCCTTCTGCCGGTTCCGGCACCCTGCTGATGAATGTGGCCCATGCCATCGGCGAGAGCCGCTGCAGTATTTACACCCAGGATATTTCTCAAAAATCCGCCAGCTTGCTGCGCTTAAACCTGATTCTGAATAACCTGGTGCACTCCATTCCGCAGGTGATCCAGGGCAATACCTTGCTTCACCCGTACCATAAGGACGGCAGCGAGTTAAAGCGTTTCGATTACATCGTCTCCAACCCGCCGTTCAAGCTGGATTTCAGCGACTACCGCGACGAGCTAGACACCAAGGCCAATCAACAGCGCTTCTTCTCCGGTATTCCCAAGGTCAAAGCCAAGGCCACGGACAAGATGGAAATCTACCAATTGTTCCTGCAGCATATTATTTATTCGCTAAGTCCCGGCGGCAAAGCGGCGGTAGTGGTGCCGACCGGTTTTATCACCGCTCAAGCCGGCATCGACAAAGGCATTCGTCAGCATCTGGTCGAACATAAAATGTTGGCTGGCGTAGTGTCCATGCCCAGCAATATTTTTGCCACCACCGGTACCAACGTCTCCATCCTGTTTATCGACGCCGGCAATAAAGACCAGGTCGTCCTGATCGACGCCTCGAATCTTGGCCAGAAAGTTAAAGAAGGCAAAAACCAGAAAACCGTGCTCAGCCCGGACGAAGAGCTGCGCATCATCGACGTGTTCAACGCCAAGCAACAGGAAGAAGATTTTTCCGTGGTGGTCAGTTACGACGACATCGCCGCCAAGAATTACTCGCTCAGCGCTGGTCAGTACTTTGACGTGAAGATTGAGTATGTCGATATTACGCCGAAGCAGTTTGCCGAGAAGATGCAGGCGTTTAATGACAATTTGGAGAGTTTGTTTGGTCAGTCGAAGGAATTGGAAACGGAAATTAAAAAACAGATCGCGGAGTTAAAATTCAATGCCTAGAAATGTCGGATTGGCTTGTAATATTACGACTGGAAAGTTAGATGCCAATCGGGCTGTAAAAGGTGGAGAGTATCCATTTTTTACCTGCGCTCAATCTCCAGAAGCTATCGACAGTTATGCGTTCGAAGATGATGTCGTATTAGTTGCCGGAAATAATGCACAAGGAAATTTCCATGTAAGTCGATTTAAGGGGAAGTTCAACGCTTATCAACGCACATATGTACTTACTGCTAAAGCTGGATGCAACATTGATTACATTTATTATGCGTTGAAATTAGAGTTGAAAAGGCTTCGGGAACGGTCGCAAGGCTCACAAACCAAATTTCTAACTATGCCGATTTTAACTGGCATACAACTTAAAGGGTTGGGATTTGATGAACAGTCTAAAATCGCTAAGGTTTTGACCTCAATCGACGCCAAAATCGAACTCAACAACCGTATCAACGCCGAGCTGGAGGCGATGGCGAAGACTTTGTATGACTACTGGTTTGTGCAGTTCGACTTTCCTTTCGACTTTGCCCAAGGCAAGCCCGCCGCCAACGGCAAACCCTACAAATCCTCCGGCGGGAAAATGCTCTACAACTCAAGCCTAAAACGGGAAATTCCTGATGGATGGGAAGCAACGACTGTTGGTAAAATTACTACCACAGCACTTGGAGGTACACCATCAACTGAAGTTGATGAATATTGGGAAAATGCTGATATTCCATGGCTCAGTTCAGCGGAAACAGCCTCATTCCCAGTGGTCGGCTCCGAGCAAAAAATTACGAAAAAGGGTATCGAGAACTCAGCAGCAACCTTTTTGCCAAAGGGAACGGTAGTCATTTCGATAGTCCGTTATATCAGGCCGTCAATATTGGGGATAGATGCAGCAACTAACCAATCGGTAGTTGGAATTAAAGAGTGTTCTCGGTTGAAGAGTTCATTTATTTATCCTAATTTTTGCAGCGAAGTCCCTAGGTTAATGGGACTTAGAACGGGCGCTCAACAACCACATATCAATAAGGGTGTTATTGATGAAAGCCCGATAGTGCTACCAACGGATTATGTGCTTGAAGAGTATTACAAGAAAGTTGACTCTATTTACGAGCAAATTATGACGTTAGCTTTTGAGAATCGTGAGCTCATCGAGCTGAGAGATTGGCTACTCCCCATGCTAATGAACGGCCAGGTGACGGTAAAGCTATGAATTTCATGTTTCGGCTGCTGCTGACCTTTAATGCGACGTCGTTATCCGTTCGGAATAATTGGCTATTTTGGCGCTGGGATCGATGAAGGATTTCAGCGGGGCACGGAGTTGGGTGCGAGCATCTGGCGGTGACCTCAAAATTTTAGCCGCTAAAAGTCTCTCTTCATTAGTCCCAAAATTTATAGAAAAAGTTTAGCTAAACTTTTGATTTTTAAAAATAAATTTGCAAAATATTTGCAGGTCTATTATCGTCGTGACAATGGTATTGCAATAGGTCACTACATGACTCCCTTCGGAACGTTTCTTGAAAAGATAAGGCGCAGCCGTCAGCTGCAACAAAAGCAATTGGCTATGGATTTGGGGATTAACGCCAGTTATATCAGCGCTCTGGAAAAAGGCCGGAAAGAACCGCCGTCGAAAGAAGTATTACAACGACTAATCACCTCTTTGGACCTTGACGAGGAAGAGCAAACCGCTTTGTGGAAATGTGTCGAACAGTCTAAACGAACATTACATTTGCCTGATGGGATGATGCTGGCCGAATATGAACTGGTAAGCCAATTGAAGCAACAATTAGGGAGATTAAGCCATGAACAGATCACGCTGATGATGAATGTCCTTGCTCTTAACACCAGTAAGAACAAGCAATCCAATATGAGGAGAATCGATATGTAAAGCGCAGCACAGAACAAACCTTGTCGGCTTGCCCTGCACTGCAAGCGGAGTGGATACTCCACCGTGGAAAGTTCAGTATCCCTCTGCTCACAGCTCCCGTCAAGCCGATTCAGGCACCCATTACCACTAACGTGAAACTTTATTACCGAATACGGTAAGGAATCGTTATGTCTATTGAATTTTATGACGGGCGCAAAAACGCTAGTCAGGGGGCCGCTTTGCGCCTGAATATTGTCCCCCAGCCAAAAGCCAATCGAGCGAGAAAGCCCGTGACGCGTTCACGGGGACTTGTCAGAGGAGAGTACCCATCAACCAAGATGAACCGTATGATCGCTTGGGAATCACAACTGGAACAAAAAGCCTGCGCCAACTTCGAGTTTTCCCCAGTAGTCAAGGTATTTCGTGAGCAGCCACAAACGTTCTACCTGCCCACTTCGAAGGGGATGTCCCGATATACACCGGATTTTGAACTGACCTTACATAACGGCGAAATTTGTTATGTTGAAGTAAAGCCTCTGTCCAAGTTGTTTTTACCGGAAATATTAGAGCGGTTACAGGCGGCAGATCAGTTTCTGACCGCTGAAGGCTACTATTTCATCGTTCTGACCGAGGACGAACTGGATTTTCCCAATCGCTTCCGGAATTTTAAGATTCTTCGATCATATCTGCGCTTTGATATTCCCCCTCTACTTATACAGCAAGCCAAAGAATGGGTGGTCAGTACAGAGGATCCAACCCTGAACGCGTTGGTTAACTTTTTGGATTGTCGGGCTACAGCTTATGCCTTGCTCGCGCGACTTCATATCAGTTTTGACTATGACCAGCCGTTAGATAACACCAGCTTACTTTCTACCCCGATTTTTGGAGACAATGATGAAACTTGCTTCTTTTCATACCGGACAGGACCTGATTTTAAACAATGTGCCCTACCGACTGATCCGTATGCTTGAAGATGGTCAATGCCAGTTAGAACGCAAAAGTGATTTGGCGTTAAGCGGTTATACCAAACAAGCGCTTCTGGGTTTTATGAGTTCAGGGCAGCTGATATTGTGTGGGCAGCAGATTGTTGATGTTAACACAACGCCGGAAATCAATCAGCGGCTGGAATGTGATCTTTCAATTTATCCTGAGAAGATGCAGAGGGAAGCTTATTTCAAATATAACTATGTGAAAAGAGCGGACGATCTTTTAGGAGATAAGGTTAATCGAGACAAGTTACCTAGAGTGATTAAGCTGGTGGCAGATGAAAATAACGATCCACACCAACCTTCAGCCTCCACAGTTCTTTTGTGGTGGAAGGAGTGGATTAAGGCTGATCGGTCCATCACTGCTCTAATACAAAAAAAACGAGGTCCAAAAAATAAGCGCAGAATCATCAAAGAGTTGGAGCAGCTGCTTCAACAGCTCATTGATGAAATGTATCTCAAAGCCGAAGGCAACAGTGTAGACGACGTCTATGAGGCGCTTAAACAGCAAGTTAAGGCATTAAATGTTAATCGAAATACCCCTCTCGTCATTCCAGGCAGAGCAACGGTCTACCGCTACGTTGGCACCTATGATGAATACTTGGTCATGGCAGCCCGGAAAGGCAAGCAAGCGGCCGACAAACATTTCCGGGCAACGGGGAGAGGCCCTGAGCCCAAATATATTCTGGAGCGGGCTGAAGTCGATCATACGCCATTGGATTTATTGATCAGTGATGATCTGACCGGTTTAACCATCGGTCGACCCACGGTGACATTCATTCTCGATCGCCATTCCCGTTTACCACTGGGTTTTGAAATCGGATTTGAGCCGCCGTCAGAGTTGGCCGTCATGCGTGCGCTACGGCATGCCATCCTGCCCAAAAACTATGTGGCCCAGCAATATCCGGATGTTGCCAGACAATGGCTGGCCTATGGGATCATGGTTACACTGGTCTGCGATAACGGTCTGGAATTCCATTCGGAGCAGCTGAAACGCATGTGCGCCGAGTTGAATATCGAAATCATCTACTGCCCCAAAAAGCAGCCGCACTACAAAGGTGCCATCGAGCGATTTTTAGGTACGTTCAATCGCCAACTTAGCCATAAGATCGTCGGAACGACATTTTCTAATATTCCCGAGCGTGGCGATTACAATTCGGAAAATTTAGCCAGCATGACTTTGGTGGAATTTAAAAAACTACTCCATGTCTGGCTGATCGATGTCTATAGCCAAGCCAAGCACAAAAGCCTCGGTATTTCGCCAGCTCTTGCTTGGCAAGACGGTTTGAAAATCATCGAGCCTGTGCTGCCGGAAAGCAAAGAAAAGCTGGACTTAATATTGGCTATTCAGAAAACCCGCAGGCTAAACCACGAAGGCGTCCAATTTGAAGGTCTGATGTATAACTCGGCTGAACTGGCGGTGCTGCGCAAACGCGGTATTGCTTCGGTTACCGTCCGCATAAACCCGGAAGACCTGGGCGCCCTTTGGGTGTTCGATGAACAGCAAGGTGATTATTTCACTGTGCCCTGTACGTATCCGGAATATGCCAACAACCTAACATTGGCCCAGCATTTGTTAATTCGCCGCCATGCCAATTTAACTAATGCCGAACGTATGGATGTGTCGATCTACGAACAGGGCAAAGAAAAGCTGCGTCAGCTTATCGCGATAGCTAACAACAGCAAACAACTTAGTCAGCGCAAAAAAGCTGCCCGCTATGACACCAAGGCGCTGCAACAAGCGCCGTTTTCATCCAACGCGTTACCGGAAAAAATCAGCAAGCCATCCGACCAGGACTATTGCACTGACGACATCCCAGATTTTGATGTCGACAGTAAGGAGTTTGATGATGCTTGATCAAAGCAAACTCAACCTGACCTGGGCCAGCGTGTCCCGACTCATTATCAAGTATCCGGCATTCAATGAGGCCTATCGCTTACTTAAGGACGCTTATCTTTTTAATCTACAGACTGGATTGACCAAAAATTATTGGCTGGTCGGACCATCCGGCACCGGTAAAACCACCCTGATGGATATGTTGGCGAAAGAGTTTCCACCAGTTGATCGCGTTGACCGGAAGAATATTCCCGTGTTGGCAATCAATATTCCGGCACTACCCACGATCAAGAATCTGGCGGAAGAAATGCTGGTTCAATTAGGTGATCCGATTTTTCATCGAGGATCGGCCATCGATAAAACTATCCGTATCCTGCATTTAATCAAAGCCTGCGACACCAAGTTGATCTTGTTCGACGAAATGCAGCACTTCATCGACCGCGGTCATAAACGCGCACCCGCAGAAGTGGCCGATTGGCTGAAAACCCTGATTGATAAAGCCCAAGTATCAACGGTGATTATGGGGTTGGAGCGTACGCAGATTATTCTGGATTCCAATGAGCAGCTTCGTCGCCGCTTTAGTCGTCGGATCGATCTTAAGCCTTTCGATCTCGAATGCCCCACAAGTCGTAGCCACTTTCTTGGCGTCATCAAGAAGATCGATGGGGCATTGGCGATGCCGGCGCCCTTGGATTTGCGGCAAGATGGAATTGCCAGGCAGATGCATTTCGCCACCAACGGCATCATGGATTACATCGTCAAGCTGATGCTCGGCGCTTACCAAATTGCAAAGAATCAGGATTTGCCAGGGATTGACCGGCAATGCCTGGAACTCGCTTTCAGCGAATCGATTTGGGTTGAAGGTATAGGCAAGCTGAATCCCTTTAATCCTCAGTTTATCGGCCAAAGATTAGATCATCGCGGCATGGTTTTCTACAAGGCCCCATCCGTCGAATTAATTCGCAGCCAGGAGAAAATACTATGAAAAACGAAGCATTAACGCTTATTCGCCCGCCGATTCGTACCAGTTGTTATCCCGATGAGAATCCGATCGGTTACCTGATGCGTTTGGCGGACGAGAATACATATCCGTCTTATCGGTGGTTGTTAGATGGCAAAGGCACTGAAACCATCGATTTTGGTCGGTTATATCAGGCCTATGTGGCGGCTGATTGGACTGGGTTTCAACAAACCGACCCCGCGTTAGCACAGATTTGCGCATTACCGAGTATCCATCTGAAATCCACGCAGCTACGGTATTGTCCGTTATGTCTTAAGGAAGAAAACTACTGGCGAATTGGCTGGCAGTTGAAAATGTCGGTGGCCTGCACTCGGCATCAGATTTGGCTACAGGACTTATGCCCTCATTGCCATAAAGAGCAGAGCTTTTTGAATGCGCGGGGAAATCAGAGCAAGTGCTTGGAGCACCTTGCTAGTGCTGACGCTCAAGCGGCGCCGGCGTCGGTCGTGCAAATGCAACAATTTTTGGAAACCGGTCTTTGGGAGGTCGACTATCCATTGTTGGATACTAAACACAGCCCCATACTCCGTCAGCGCATTGAATTGCTGGTATTTATGATGAGTTGGTTGACGATTGGTGATGATTTGGCAAAACCTGCACGCCAGAACTTTCAGCATGTTGCGGCTTTTAGCGCGATTGCCAGGCAATGCGCAGACGCATTGTTTTCCGACCAGGACGGATTTTGGCGTTTTTTGCAAACGATCCATTTTACCCGTGCCAGTTTTATCAGTATTCAGCAAAAGCGGCTGGTTTACTTTTACCGGCAATTCTTTAGTGAGTTTCCCGAGCAGTTGTTTCAGCGGTTGAAAGAGATTGTCGAACAATACGCCACGATGAACCTGATGCGCGATATTACGCAAAAGCACACGCTGTTTAGTACCAATGCCAAAAAAGTTCAGTCGTGGTATTCCTTTAATCGAGCTTGCAAGGAATACGATATTGCCGCCTCGGTATTAAACAGAGCGATCATTGATAAACAAGTCACTGTTCACTATGAGCGTACGTCGAATAACTATACCAAATGTGCGATCTATCGCCCGGACCTGGAAAAGGTTCTGCCACATTTGAAAGGCTTGGTGACCGCACACGATGCCGCGCAAACTCTGGGAGTCACGAAAGCGCAGTTCGCGCAGGTGCAGAACAGTGGCTGCTTCAAATTTGAAATGGCACCTCGCGAAGGCTACTGCTCGACTTGGCAATATTCTCGGCTGGAGCTTGAAACCCTGATCGAAAATATCAATCGGGGTGCGGCACCGCTCACTGACGATTGTGTACTCTTGGCGCCAACCATGCAAAACCGTATCCAGGGCAGCATCGATATGCCGTTCCTGCAAGTCTTTAAAGCGATTGTGTCTGGACAACTCATCGTCAGAAAACCGGATGACCAATTTCGCCAATTCCGTGATTTATGGTTGGATAAAACCGAATTTTGCAATTGGTTAAACCATCTGCGGCCTAAGGTGGACGCTCTGACCGTGACCGAAGCCGCCAAGCTGTTGGGGGTGAATGAAGAATTTGGCAATCAGTTGGTTAATCGAGGTTATCTGAACCACAAACTCGACTTACGTAACGCCAAGATGATTTTTCCGGACCATATTAGGCAATTCAAACAGGAGTACGTCATCTTATCCAAGCTTTCAGAGGATTCTAACTCGAGCTCGACAAGAATTATTGAGCTGTTGGATGCTTCGGAAATTTATCCAGTTGACCACAATGCTTCCGACAAACTGCGGCAACGACTGTATGCTCGGGCTGATGTTTTGCTTTCGAATGATTTATTTCGTTATGTCCAACATTTACCAGAAACCGACCTGTAGCGGGTCATTTAGAAATGCCGGCGACAGCAAAAGCGAATTTGTCGAGGGTTGCCCTAGCAAATGGTTCGTCGCCAGGATTTTTCCCGGCGCACCGATCTCGGTAGGCGGAGTTAGCCAACGGATAGTCCGATCAAGCCAAAATTTTTACACGATCCATAATCTATGAAAACCATCACCTTTATTCGTCATGGCCAAAGTACGGCGAATGCCGGCGGTATCACGATGACACATGATGCCATTCCGCTATCGAAATTGGGTACACTTCAGGCCGAGGCTTTGGCCGATATGCTCAAACTGCAACCGTCGGTCATTTACGTATCGGAATTTGTTCGGACTCACGAAACGGCCAAACCGTTTTGCGAGAAAGTATCAATGTTAGCGACAGTTCAGCCGTTGCTCAATGAATTATCGAGTATCGATCCAGCGTTGATACAAGGTATGAATGGCGAACAGCGCCGCCCTATTGCCGATGCTTATTGGCAAGCGGCCGATCCAACTAAACGCATGGGCGAGTGCGCCGACACTTTTATTGAGTTTGAGCAACGGGTTGCCGCGTTCATCTCAGAATTGGATGCGTTGCCGGATAACTCGGTGCTATTTGGGCACGGCATTTGGTTTGGCATGCTGACTTGGAAATTACTGGGGTTCAACGCCAGGGATAGTCAGGGTATGAAAGCCTTCCGCCGGTTCCAGATGGGATTGCCTATGCCTAATTGTGCGGTGTATACGCTTGACTCCTCGGCTCCTGGTCATTGGCGGGCAAGGGTTAACGAAGAAGTGATGCACACGATATTAGCGTTGGCATCTAAGTGAGATGGGTATCCATCAATCTCTTTTCTATTAGGTGAAGGGTATAAATATGCAATATGAATGCTTGCCAAAATCAGATCTTCAAAGGTTAAAACAAGAGGTCCTGGATCAATTACCCGAGGCTGCATTACCCGCAAATTTGCCGGATCATTGGTTGGATATGATTGCTCGCGATCTGGAAGAAACAGTCGGAACTGGAGGGCATGGTGGTGACTCTTCGTCATATGCATCGGCTCCTTTGGCACTTATCATGTGCATTCTGGCAGCTAAAACCTCGAGCGAACGTCTTGAAATTTCACTTGAAACTTTGCATCGCTATTTCTGTGATCTTCGTATTGAAGTCAACCTGGAAATCGTAAACCGTAGAACTGAGATTAAAGTAGAGTCGGCAACGCTGGAAACGATTTTTTCGAATAGGGATGTTAGAAGGCTTACCTAGAGTGGTTAGTCCCCTGGACTCGCCGAAGCGGTGGTGATATGTGCTACCGTTCCAGTGTTAGCGACAGATTCGTCACTTTCATCGCACGGCCTTGCGTTATAGGCAGTGCCGCCTGGAAATGAACAACGGAACCCCGCGCGCTGAGCGAGTAGTTACTTTGTCGACTTGGTAAAGTTATCTCGTGACATAGTATGGTTGATATTTCGGATGTTCT
>Ga0172373_10007663_pt1 | contig 13926 bp, 13 predicted proteins | sample Lak10m_2_FD_114546 | JGI IMG/M metagenome (GOLD analysis project Ga0172373, IMG submission 114546) | Freshwater microbial communities from Kabuno Bay, South-Kivu, Congo - kab_092012_10m | ecosystem: Environmental > Aquatic > Freshwater > Lake | place: Democratic Republic of the Congo... | reverse complement strand
GATCGAATCCTCCGAAACGACTTCGGGACATGACGCCCTGAACACCCTCGAATAGGGTGGGAGGCTGAGCCTGGAAGAGTGCGGGCCGTAACAGCGACGCTGTTGTCATGGCTGGCCGTTTCAGAGACCCTGCCCTGGGCGCGCGATGAGGTCAAGCGTCGTGCTTCCCTGTCAGCCGCTGCGCCACGTCCTCGCTACGCCAGTGGCGTGACCGCGCAGCCCTCGACGCGGGAGGTGTTCGCGTTGATGAGCTGGCGCGACAGGCGCATGGCGGCGTTGTGCCAGGCCGGCCTGGTGGAGAAATTCGTCGATGCACTGGTCTGGGCGTTCTGGCCGGTCTACTTGCATCAGCGCGGTGTAGACCTGCCCGGTATCGGCTGGATCGTCGGTGTCTACGGGTTCACTTGGGGTGCGGCGCAGTTCTTCACAGGGAAACTGTCGGACCATCTGGGGCGCCATTTGCTCAACGTCTGGGGCATGTGGATCTGCGGCGCTGGCGTGGCGCTAATGCCTCTGGGATCTGAGGCAGGCTGGTGGAGCGTGTCGGCCGCTATCACGGGACTGGGCATGGCGATGCTGTACCCCAACCTCAGCGCCGCCGTAGCGGACATCGCGCACCCGAACTGGCGTGCCTCGGCGATCGGCGTCTACCGCTTCTGGCGCGACCTGGGCTACGGCATCGGCGCGCTCGGTCTCGGCCTTGCCGCCGTGCTGGGTGGTCGATTGGATACGGCCTTCTGGTTCGTGGCCGTGGCCATGCTGGTTTCCGGCGCCTTTTTGTTCCGCTGGGGGTGAGGAAACGCACCCGCGAATCCATCCCGCCGACTGATTCCCCTCAACCCGAAGTTCACTCGACACAAGGAGACAGCGTGATCCCAAGACGACTTGCACTTGCCCTGATGCTGGCGACGGCGACCTTGGCACCTCTGGCAGCACATGCCCAAGCCGACAAGGCCACCGTCGACGCGTTGGAAGGCTACTTCGACTTCGCCGATGCCAACGCCGGCACGATCCTGCCGGAGCAGATCCCGGCCGCCGACTACCGGAAGTTCCACGTACTCGACGTGCGCGACGCAGGCCAGTTCGCCGTAGAGCACATCCCCGGTGCGGTGAACATCGAGTGGCGCCAAGTCTTTGGTCAGCGCGCCCAGTTGCCGAAAGACAAGACCATCCTCGTCTACTGCAACACCAGTTCCTTCGCCGCCCAGGTCGCGATGGCGCTGCGCATGGACGGGTTCGAGAACGTGCGCTTGCTCTACGGCGGGTTCAACGAATGGAAGGCGCGCGGCGGGATGGATGCACACGCGCGCGCGGTGCAGAAGGGCGGATGAACCGGGCGAGTTCGTCGGCGCTCTGACCTGAACCGACCGAGTTCCGCCCGGCATGGACCCTGTCGTCCCGTCCGCACCCGCGGTGACCACGATGGCGTCGCCGGGCGACACCTCTCCTGGTCCATCAGGCCTCGCCCCGAGGCGGTTTGTGGCCCTGGGTGTCTCCGTGGGCCTGCATGCCTTGCTGGTCGCCCTGGCGGCCGGGCATGTCTCGAGACCCGGCCCGGATCAACCTCTCGATGAAGTGACGGTGTTCCAGGTCCACCTGGTGCCACCACCCGAGGTCGAACGGAAGGCACCCCGGGCCCGGGCGCCGGTCATCATCGCTCAGCCCGCGTCGCCGCCAGCCACCCTTGCAGCGCCGCAGATCGTCACGGAAAGCGCGCTCCAGACGCCCCGGCCACGGGCGTCGATGGAGGCGCCGGCCGCACCCACAGCCGAGGAATGGGCCTTCGCAGGACGTTACACGCTGAAGAACAGCAAGGCCTATCGCTACACCTGGGGGCAGCAGGTCCGCAGCATGATGGGCACCGCTGTCGAAGGCCCTGACCAGGGCATGGTGCGCTTTCGCGTGGAGATCGCGCCGGATGGCGCGTTGGCGGGCCTCGAGACGCTGTGGTCCACGTCGGCGGTGGCCGAACGTCTGGCTCGTGAGGCGATCGCCGGCATGCCGCGCTGGCCAGCGACGCCGACGGGACAGCCTCTGGTCTTCGAGCGGACCATCACCCTCTCGGCCTTCGCCAGGGACGACCCGCCGCTCTACCAGGACGATTGCCTGCCCGACCCGCCCGTCTTCCGCAATCCATTCGCCTGGGACGGGAAGTCTGAACGGGAACCTCTACCACCCCCACCCGCCGACAAGCCGGACCCGCAGGCGTTGGAGGACTGCCTCAAGCAGTTGCCCCAGGATTCAATCGAGGCGGAAATGGCCCGGGACAGGCGTCTGATGGAGCGGTGGGGTTGGAGCGCGAGCCCGCCCGCACGGTAGGGGTTGCGGCCGCAGAGCCTCCGATGGATCCCGTGTGCACGCGGCTCGGCGCATCGTCGGCACGCTCAGCGCAAAGGCAGCTTCAGCACGGCGCCTGCGGCCACGCTGTAGCGGTCTACATGGCCTGAGACGGTGGCCATGCGGTCGACGTAGTGGATGTGGAATCGCTCACCCGGATGCGACACAGCGCCCTCGAGCGCCGCGCCGCTGTAGACGCCGACCAACTGCCCGCTGGCACCTGGCTGGCGGAACAGCCGCATGTCCGAGCGCTTGTTGGCGTGGCCGGCGCCATGACCGCCGTGATTGCCGTGACCCCCGTGTCCACCACCCGGGACCGTCTCACCCGTCACCACGTGCCACAGCAGATGCGGGAAACGACCCTCGACCCGAAACACGAACGGCTGTTCGAGTGCAATGCCCAGCATCTTGGCCTGATCCTGCACGAAGGCCTCGAAGGCCGAGGCGTCCATGTCGCGAGGCACGGCCACGTCCTGCCAAGTCTGTACGCGGCCGCCGGCGAAGAGCACGGCCTGTTCGCCGTCCTGCGGTGGCCGCACCCGTCCCTGCGCGTCGCTGCCCGGGCTGACGAGCAGCCGGCCATCGATCTGCACGATCTCGCCCTTCAGGTCGGCGGTGGCGCCCACCCCCCACGTGCCGGCTTGCAGCGGCAGGGCCGCCAGCGCCACCTGCCCGGTGGTATCGCCCGTGTGCATCATGCGCTGGAAGTTGCCGTGATGGACGAAATCGAACGGCAGACTGGCCGCCCACGCGGCGCCGGCGAACAACAGGGCGCCGCTCAGCCCGCGCCAGGATCGAAGGAACAACGACTTCATGAACATGTGCTCCGGGTTCAAGGGCAGTTGATTTTTTTCGCTTCCAGACCTCATCGTGCCCGATCGCCTTCGCGAGCACAGGCACCCGTCCCCATTCCTTGCCACTGCCGGCCTCCGTGTCGGCCGACGGCGTCTGCCCCGCCGAGCGCATGCGGGCTGTGGCTGCCGCGGGCGCCAGCGTGCGGGCCGGCGTTTGGGCCGGCGCCTGAGCGCACGGAGCGCTCGTCGAGCACGGGCACGGGCTGGCCGAGCATCTGCCCACCCACAAGGTGCAGGAAACGGTTCATCTTCGGCTGGAACGCGTGGAATCGGAGTGTCGGGCCGCTGGCGAACCGAGGCATATGATTTCAATCATATGGACGCGCCTCACAAGCTCTTTCCCGCGGAACTCGCGACACTGCTCCCGCGCGCGCTGCATGCGCTGTGCGAGTTGCAGCGCGTCGGACGGGGTTCGCTCCTGTTCGAGAAGGGACGCCGCCCGGCGGCGATGCACTTCGTCAGCGATGGCGAAGTGGTGCTCCAGCGCATCGGCGAGGATGGCGAGGTCGTGGTGCTGCAGAGAACCCGGCACGGCTTCGTCGGCGAGGCGAGCCTGCAAACCGACACGTACCACTGCGATGCCATCGTGGTCGCCGACGCCGATGTCACGCGCATCCCACGGCAGGCCTTGCTGGGGGCCCTGCGGTCGGATGCCGGCTTCGCGATGCGCTGGATCGCCATGCTCAATCGGGAGGTCCGGCGCCTGCGCCAGCAGTGTGAGCGGCTCAGCCTGAAGACCGTGGAGGCGCGCCTGCTGCACCTGGTGCGCACGGAAGGCGACGCGTCAGGGTTGCCGATGGGTACGGGCCTGAAGACGCTGGCGCGCGAGATCGGTGTGACGCACGAGGCGCTGTACCGCGGCGTCGCGGCGCTCGAAAAGCGAGGGGTTCTCGTGCGCGGAGACGGGCGCCTGCGCCTGCTCGGATCCACGAACATCGGCGCACCCCGCGGGGGCCAGCGGTTCGGCACCAGTGCGTCCTCCTGACGCTCAAAAGAAGCCGCCGGGCCGACCCAAGTTTTCTTGACCCCCTCGGGGGGCGGGCTGGGCACCGCCCAGCCCTGGGGGCGCTCACGCCAGCGGCAGCACCGCCTCGGTCGCCCTCACCCGCTGCCAGTGCACCGCCGCCTGGGGCAGCAGCCACTGCACCCCGTAGCGCATGCGCGCCGTCTTGGCCTCGGCCCAGGGACGGTCGGCCAGACCCTGCGCAGCGCGTGCGCTGGCGGCAAAGGCCCAGGCCAGCAGCGTGTGCGACAGGCCCATCAGATAGTCGTCGGCCATGCGCAACGGGGCTTCGCGGTCCCCAGCGGCGACCGCGGCGGCCACCGCGGCGGTGGCGTGCTGCGCGGCCTCGCATTCGGCAATCAAGGCCGCCGCAAACGCCGCAAGGCCTGCGGCCTCGCAGGCGGCGGCCTCGGCCCGGGCCTCGGCCAGCCACAGGCCGAGCGCGGCACCGCCGTCGGCCAGCACCTTGCGCTGCAGCAGGTCGATGGCCTGGATCTCGTTCGTGCCCTCGTAGATCATCGCGATGCGCGCGTCGCGCATCGACTGCTCGACCCCGTACTCGCGCACGTAGCCGTAGCCGCCCCAGACCTGCAGCGCCGCGCTCGCGCCGTGGAAGCCGTGGTGGGTGCAGAAGGCCTTGACCACCGGGGTCAGCAGCGCGGCCAGCGCCGACGCCGCCTGGCGGCGCGCGGCATCGGGGTGGTGCGCCGCCTCGTCGATGGCCAGCGCCGCGCGGTAGGCGATGACGCGCTGGCCCTCGGTGAGGGATTGCAGACGCAGCAGCGTGTGGCGCATGGCCGGGTGCAGGGCGATCGGGTCAGCGCCGCCGCCGCCGGCCGCCGACCGGCCCTGGGCGCGCTCCAGCGCGTAGCGCAGCGCGTTCTGCGTGGCCATCTCCTGGTGGCCCAGGCCCTGCAGGCCCACGTGCAAGCGCGCCGAGTTCATCATCAGGAACATCGCCGCCAGGCCGCGGTGGGGCTCGCCCACCAGCCAGCCGGTGGCGCCCTCGTAGCGCATCGCGCAGGTGGCGCTGCCGTGGATGCCTGTCTTGTGCTCGATGCCGTCGCAGTGCATCGCGTTGCGCGTGCCGTCGGGCAGCCACTTCGGCACCAGGGCGAGTGAGATGCCCTTGGTGCCGGGGGGCGCGTCGGGCAGGCGGCACAACACGAGGTGGACGATCTGGTCGGTCAGGTCGTGCTCGCCACCGGAGATGAAGATCTTCTGCCCGCTGATGCGCAGGCTGCCGTCGGCCTGGGGCTCGGCGCGGGTGCGCAGCAGGCCCAGATCGCTGCCGGCCTGGGGCTCGGTCAGCGCCATCGCCGCCAGCGTGCGCCCGGCGGCCACGTCGGCCAGGTGGCGCGCCTTCAGGTCGTCGCCGGCATGGGCCTTGATCGTCTCGTAGGCGCCGTGCAGCAGGTCGGGGTACATGACCCAGCCGTGGTTGCAGGCCACGAACATCTCGCGCGTGGCCGCATCCACCAGCAGCGGCAGGCCCTGGCCACCCCAGGCCGGGTCGCAGGGCAGCGCGGGCCAGCCGCCGTCGACGAAGGCCCGATAGGCCTCGCGGAAGCCCGGCGGCGTGCGAACCTCGCCCGTGGCGGCGTCACGCACGCAGCCCACCGCGTCGCCCCCGGCGTTGATGGGCAGCAGCACGCCGGCGGCGAAGCGGCCGGCCTCCTGCAGCACGGCGTCCACCGTCTCGAGGTCGAGGTCGGCGAAGGGCACGCACTGCGCCCAGGAGACGGGCGCGCCGAGCACGCGCTCGATGACGAAACGCATGTCCGCCAGCGGCGGCACGTAGTCCCAGGGCATGGAGGTCTCCGGTGAAGTCGGTGCGGGCGAGAGCCGTCCCCGGGCGCGGGCTGGGGTGGGTCTGCGCCTCAGCGCCCGCGAGTTTTTGCCCCGTGCGCGAAAGGCGCACCAAAGCGCCCAGTATCCAGGCGCAAACCACAGCCATCCCTCGGGCGATGGCGCGGATTTGCAGCCACGAAACCGGGTATTCCGGGGTGCAAGGCGGACATGGAGGAAGGACTGTCAGGGGCTCAGCGCGGCGCCATGCGCAGCGCGCCGTCCAGCCGGATGGTCTCGCCGTTGAGGTGCACGTTGGTGACGATGTGCGCGGCCAGCGCCGCGAACTCCTCCGGCCGGCCCAGGCGCGGCGGGAAGGGGATGGACGCGGCCAGCGACTGCTGCACCGGCTCGGGCAGGGTCTTCATCAGCGGCGTCTCGAACAGGCCCGGCGCGATGGTGCAGACGCGGATCCCGTGCTGCGCCAGGTCGCGCGCCAGCGGCAAGGTCATCGACACCAGGCCGCCCTTGCTGGCGGAATAGGCCTCCTGGCCGACCTGCCCGTCGTAGGCCGCGACCGAGGCCGTCATCACCATCACGCCGCGCTCGCCGTCGGCCAGCGGCGCCAGGCGTGCGATGCGCGCGGCTGTCAGCCGCACCACGTTGTAGGTGCCCACGAGGTTGACGCGGATCACGCGCTCGAAGTCCTCCAGCGGCGCGGGGCTGCCGTCCTTGCCGATGACGCGGCGCGCGGTGCCGATGCCGGCGATGTTCATGACGATGCGCGCCGGGCCGTGCGCGGCCTCGGCGGCGTCGAGCGCGGCGGCGAGGCTTGCGCCGTCGGCGATGTCGGCGGTGAGCGCCAGCCCGCCGATCTCGCCAGCCACGCGCTGCGCGCCGGCGGCGTTGGCGTCGACGATGGCGACCTTGGCGCCGCCGCGCGCGAGCTCGCGCGCGACCGCCTCGCCCAGCCCCGAGCCGCCGCCGGTGACGAGGGCGGCCTGTCCTTCGATCTTCATTCGTCTTCCTCCCTGGCCACGTGCCGGCCGAGATAGGTGTCGATCACGCGGGCGTCGCCCGCGAGCTGCCGTGCCGGCCCGTCCAGCACGATGCGGCCGGTCTCGAGCACGTAGCCGTGGTCGGCCACCTCGAGCGCGGCGCGCGCGTTCTGCTCGATCAGCAGGATGGACGTGCCCTCGGCGCGCAGCCGCTCGATGGTGCGGAAGATGTCCTGCACGATCAGCGGCGCCAGCCCCAGGCTGGGCTCGTCGAGCATCAGCAGCTTGGGCCGGGACATCAGCGCGCGTCCGACCGCCAGCATCTGGCGCTCGCCGCCCGACAGCGTGCCGGCGAGCTGCGCGCGCCGCTCCTTCAGGCGCGGGAAGAGGGCGTACACGCGCTCGAGCTCGCTGCGCCAGTTCGGCAGGCGCAGCCGCATCGGGCGGAAGCCGCCGAGCAGCAGGTTGTCCTCCACCGGCATGGTGCCGAAAAGCTCGCGCTTCTCGGGCACGAGCGCCAGCCCCATCATCACGCGCTCCTCGAGCGTGGCCTCGGCCAGGTCCTGACCGTCGAAGACGATGCGCCCGCGCGCGGGCAGCGCGCCGATCAGCGCGTTCAGCGTCGTCGACTTGCCCGCGCCGTTGGGGCCGATGACGGTGACGACCTGACCCTGAGCGAGCCCGAAGTCCAGGCCGGTCAGGACCTCGGCCCGGCCGTAGCCGGCGTGCAGGCCCTGCACCTGGAGCAGAGGGGGGGCTGCGGTGGCGGCGGCGGCGGTGGCCGCTGCCGCAGACGGGGTTGCGGGTCGGTCGGGCATGGCGTCAGAGCCTGAGAGTCGTTCCGCCGTGCCCGAAAGGCGCGCTAAAACACGCCGGATCTAGGCGCAAACCACAGCCATAGCTCGGGCTATGGCGCGGATTTGCAACGACGAGACGGGGTGTTTTGGGGTGCAAGGCGGGCATGGGGGAATGACTCTCAGGCTCTCAGTGCTCCGTGCCCAGGTAGGCGGCGCGCACTGCCGGGCTGGCCTGCACCTCGGCGGGCGTGCCCTCCATCAGCTTGGTGCCGAACTCCATGACGACGATGCGGTTGGTCAGCCCCATGACGAACTCCATGTCGTGCTCCACCAGCAGGATGCTCAGGCCCTCGGCCTCGAGCTGGCGCAGCACCTCGCCCAGGGCCCGCTTCTCCTTGTGGCGCAGGCCGGCGGCGGGCTCGTCCAGCAGCAGCAGCGCCGGGTCGCTGCACAGCGCGCGCGCGATCTCCATCAGCCGCTGCGGACCCAGCGCCAGGTTGCCGGCGAGCTCGTGCATGCGGTCGGCCATGCCGATGCGGCGGAGCTGGCGCTCGGCCTCGGCGAACAGGCGCCGCTCCTCGTCGCGGTCCAGGCGCAGCATGGCGCGCACGCTGCCGTTGCGCCCGCGCAGGTGGCCGCCGAGGGCCACGTTCTCCAGCACTGTCATGTCGGGGATCATCTTCACGTGCTGGAAGGTACGCGACAGGCCACGGCGCGCGATCTCGCGCGAGGGCAGGCCCGCCACCGGCTCGCCGCGGAAGCTGACCGCGCCGCGCGTCAGCGGCAGCAGGCCCGAGACCAGGTTGAAGGTGGTGGACTTGCCCGCGCCGTTGGGGCCGATCAGGCCGAAGATGTCGCCGGCGCGCACCTGGAAACTCACATCGTTGACCGCCACCAGGCCGCCGAACTCCTTGCGCACGGCCTGCACGTCCAGCAGCAGCTCGCCCCGTGCCGGCTTGGGCCGGGCCGGCAGCGGCGCGGCGCCCTCCCAGTCACGCGCGCGCGGCCGGGGACGCGCCCAGCGCCCGGCGAAGGACCACAGCCCGTCGGGCGCGAACTTCAGCACCGCCACGAGCACGATGCCGAAGACGATGATCTCGAAATTGCCGCTGGTGCCGATGAGCTGCGGCAGCAGCACCTGGAGCTCGTCCTCGATCACGCGCACGACGGCCGCGCCGAGAAAAGCGCCCCAGACGTGCCCCACCCCGCCGAGCACCGCCATGAACAGGTACTCGATGCCCTTGTGGATGCCGAAGGGCGAAGGGCTGACGCTGCGCTGGAAGTGCGCGAACAGCCAGCCCGAGACGGCCGCCAGCAAGGCGGCGATCACGAAAACCGTGAGCTTGTAGCGAAAGGTCGAGATGCCCATGGCCTCGGCCATGGTGGCGCCGCTCTTGAGGGCGCGGATGGCGCGCCCGGGGCGCGAGTCCAGCAGGTGCAGCACCGCCAGCGCCGCCAGCAGCGCGATCGCCCACACCAGCGGGTGCAGCAGGCGCCCGCTGCCCAGGTCCAGCCCCGCCAGCGTGAGCGTGGGAATGCCCAGGATGCCGTCGTACTTGCCCAGCCACTCCATGTTGGCCATGGTGTAGTTCAGCGCCAGGCCCCAGGCGATGGTGGCCAGCGGCAGGTAGTGCCCCGACATGCGCAGCGTCAGCGCCCCCAGCAGCAGCGCGGCGGCCACCGCGAGGGCCACGCCGGCCAGCAGCGTCCAGCCCGGGGCGACGCCCATCTTGACCGCCAGGAAGGCCGCCGCATAGGCCCCCACGCCGACGAAGGCCGCCTGGCCGAAGGACGTGAGCCCGGCCACGCCGGTCAGCAGCACCAGCCCCAGGGCCACCATCGCGTACAGGCCGATGTAGATGCTCTGCGTGATCCAGAAGTCGGGCACCGGCAGCAGCGGCAGCACGAGCATCAGGGCGGCGAAAGCCGGAAAGCCCCAGCGGCGCAGGGTGCCCATGTCAGACGCCCCCCTTCCGATGCATGGCGTGGGCCAGCGCGGTGCAAGTCCTCATCTCAATGCTCCTCGCCGTGCGGGTCGCGCAGCGAGCGCCACAGCAGCACGGGCAGGATGGCGCTGAAGACGATCACCTCCTTGTAGGCGCTGGCCCAGAAGGAGCCGAAGCTCTCCAGCAGACCGACGCCTAGCGCACCCACCAGCGCCAGCGGGTAGCTCGCCAGCCCGGCGAAGACCGCGGCGACGAAGCCCTTGAGGCCGATGAGGAAGCCGCTGTCGTAGAAGACGGTGGTGGTCGGCCCGATCAGCAGCCCCGACAGCGCGCCGATGAAGGCCGCCATCGTGAAGCTCAGGCGGCCCGCGCTGCTGCTGGAGATGCCCATCAGGCGCGCGCCCAGGCGGTTGACGGCGGTGGCGCGCAGCGCCTTGCCCATCAGCGAGCGCTCGAAGAACAGCCACAGCCCGACGATCAGCGCCAGCGAGGCGGCGAAGATGATGATCGTCTGGCCCGACAGCGTCAGGTCGCCGATGCTGAAGCGCTCGTCCCAGAAGCTCGGGTTGCGGAAGCCCTCGGCGCCGAAGAAGTACAGGCCCAGCCCGACGAGCGCGAAGTGCACCCCCACCGAGACGATGAGCAGCGTCAGCACGCTCGCGTCCGCCAGGGATTCGTAGGCCAGCCGGTACAGCAGCGACCCGAAGGGTGTGACAAGCGCCACCGACAGCGCCGCCTGCGCCAGCATGGGCAGACCCATCGGTGCGACCCACAACGCCAGCAGCGACACGGCCACCGGGTAGGCCAGCGTGGCCAGCGCCTGTCGCGCCAGGCGCGCAGGCGGGGCGCGGTGGCGCAGGCCGCGCACCGCGTCCTGCACCGCCACGGCAACCGCAAGCGCCAGCAGGAACCACACCGTCCCCGGCACCTTGCCGGCCTGCAGCAGCGCCAGCGTGAGCGCGCCGAAGGCCACGAACTCGCCCTGCGGGATGAAGATCACCCGCGTGACGGCGAACACCAGCACCGTGGCGAGCGCCAGCAGCGCGTAGATCGCGCCGTTGGTCAGCCCGTCCAGGGCCAGGATGCTGGCGATGGTGACGTCCATGCGGGTCTTCCGTCAGGTCAGATTCGCCGTCTCACTTCTCGACGACGAACTGGCCGTTCACCACCTTGAGCATCACCCCTGTCTCGTTGGTGTAGCCCCAGTGGTCGTCCTTGGTCCAGTTCATCACGCCGTGGGAGAAGATGGTGCGGCCCATGCCCTCGACCGCGTCGCGCAGCGCGGCGCGGAACTCGGGCGTGCCGGGCTTGCCCTTCTTCAGCGCCACCGGCAGGATCTTCTCGAGCATGATCTGCGCGTCGTAGGCGTGGCCGGCGAACTGGTTGCGCGAGCCCTTGCCGTAGGCGGCCTCGTACTTGGTGACGAAGTCCACGGCCACCGCCTTGGAGGGGTGGCTGTCGGCGAGTTGCTCGGCCACCACCGCGGGGCCGGAGACGACCAGCCCGCCTTCGACGTCACGGCCGCCGATGCGCACCAGGTCGGGCGTGGCCGCAGCGTGCGTCTGGTAGATGCGGCCCTTGAAGCCGCGCTCGACCAGGGTCTTGTGCGGCATCGCCGCGCCCGAGCCCGAGGCCACCACCAGCATCGCATCAGGCCGCGCCGACACCAGTTTCAGTGCCTGCGGCGTGACGCTGGTGTCGCTGCGCGCGAAGCGCTCGGTGGCCACCACCTTGATGCCGGCCTTCTCGCCCTGGGCGACGAACTCCTTGAGCCAGCTCTCGCCGTAGGCGTCGGTGTAGCCGAGGAAACCCACGGTCTTGACGCCGGCCTTCTTCATGTGCTCGATGATGGGGAAGGCCATGACCGTGAAGCCCTGCGGCAGGCGGAAGACCCAGGGCTCTTGCGCCGGCGGCACGCCCACCGGGGCGATCGAGATCTGCGTGGTCTTCGCCTCGGCGGCCACCGGGGCCACGGCAGCCGAGACGGTGGTGATCGAGCCGCCGAAGACCATGTCCACCTTCTCGTCGGTGACGAAGCGGCGCGCATTGGTCACGCCCTTGCCCGGATCGGACGCGTCGTCCAGGATGATCAGCTGCACCTTCTCGCCGGCGATGGTCTGCGGCCAGAGCTTGAACTGGTTGCCCACGGGGATGCCCAGGCCGGAGGCCGGGCCGGTGAGCGACAAGGTGATGCCGATCTTGACGTCGGCCAGCGCGGCGGCGCTGGCCAGCAGGGCGGCAGCAGCCGCGACGGTGGTCTTCAGGGTGAACTTCATGCGGGGTCTCCTGGTGGCTTCGGGGTTGGGAAAGGAAACAGTGGGGTGTCGCAACGTCGGTGCAGCACGGCGTCTTGTCAATCGGCGCCAGCCCCAGGGGCTGCGTCGGACCGCGTGCACGCAGCCTTGATGTCCTCGGGCACGGGGATGGCGCGCAGGCGGTTCGGGTCGGCGGGGTCGCGCACGACGAAGGCGCGCACCTCGGTGCCCTCGCACAGCACGGTGTCGCCACGCCGCACCACGTGACGGTGGCGGAAGGTCTTGGCCGCCCAGTGCTCCACCGTGGTGTGGATGTCTATCGTCTCGCCGTAGGTGGCGGTCTTGATGAAGCGGGTGTGGATCTCCAGCAAAGGCGTGCCGACGATGCCGCGCGTCTTGACGAGCTCGCGCCAGGGCGGGACGCCGCAGGCCATGAAGAAAGCCAGCGAGGCCTCGTCCATCCAGCGGCTGAAGTTCGGGAAGAAGACGATGCCCGCCGGGTCGCAGTCGCCGAAGTGCACTTCCACGCGGTGCACGTGCACGCGCGACGTGAAGGCGGGCGGCGGTGCGGCGGCGCGGTCGGTGTCGGCGCTCATGTCGAAAGGCTCGGACAGGTCGGGGGACGCGGCGGTTGCGGATGGGCCAGGCAGGGGGCCTCAGCCCTTGGTCACCTTGGCGGCACGCTTTTCCAGGAAGGCGCGCACGCGCTCCTTGGCGGCCTCGTCGCCCTGGGCGATCGAGGCCATCAGCGACTCGACGAACAGGCCGTCGCTGGCCGACAGGTCGGCGATGCGCGGCAGCGCCTGCGTGATGGCGTAGTTGGACAGCGGCGCGTTGCCCGCGATCTTGTGCGCCAGCGCCAGCGCGCGGCCCAGGCCCTCACCGTCGCGCACGCGGTAGTTCGAGACGCCAAAGGCCTGGCCCTCGTCGGCGTCGAAGACCCGGCCGGTGAGCATCATGTCGGTCATGCGCGACACGCCCAGCAGGCGCGAGATGCGCACCGAGCCGCCGCCGCCGACGAAGATGCCGCGCGTGCCCTCGGGCAGGCCATAGAAAGCGCTGTCCTCGGCCACGCGCAGGTGCGCCGCGGAGGCCAGTTCGAGCCCGCCGCCCACCACCGCGCCGTGCAGCACCGCGATCACCGGCACCGGGCCGAACTGGATGTCGTCGAAGCAGGCATGCCAGGAGCGCGAGTGGTGGATGCCCTCGGCCACGCTGCGCTCGCTCACCTCGGACAGGTCGAGCCCGGCGCAGAAATGGTCGCCCTCGCCGCTCAGCACGACGACGCGCACGTCCTTGGGCAGGTTGACGAAGACGGTGCGGATCTGCGCCAGCAGTTCGTCGCTGACCGAGTTGCGCTTGGCCGGGCGGTTCAGCCGCAGGTGCAGCACCGGGCCGCCGCTGGAAAGCTTCAGCAGCGACAAGGCGGACAGCGGGCCGGAGGCGGGGGACAGGGGCTGGAGTTCTTCAGGCTTCATGGGAACGCGATCGGGGCGGTCGGGTCGGTGATCGAGGCAGTCGTTCAGGCGGCGGTCAAGGCCGCGGTCAAGGCGGCGATCAAGGCGGCGGTCGGTGTGGATCCGTCTTCAGGACGTCGGCGCGTGGGTCGGACCCCGGCCCTCAGGGCCGGATCACGCGCGGATCGGCGGGCACGGCGTACAGCGCCGCCACGTCGTCGGCGCGGCGCTGCAGCGCCAGGCGCTGGTTCAGGTAGCCCTTGTCGGTGATCTCGCCGGCGGCCATGTTCGGCCCGTCGGGCAGCAGCATCGCGCGCACCGGCGTGGCCGAGGAGCCCAGGCCCTCGGCCTTGAGCGCGCGCAGGCCGGCACGCACGTGCTCAGCCATCGCCGCCGCGCTCTCGCGGCGGCCGGCCTCGGTGAGGAAGACCAGCAGGCCGATGTCGTCGCGGTCGTGGCCGGTGACGACCACGTCCTGCACCCAGGGCGCG
>Ga0172373_10007661_pt1 | contig 13926 bp, 14 predicted proteins | sample Lak10m_2_FD_114546 | JGI IMG/M metagenome (GOLD analysis project Ga0172373, IMG submission 114546) | Freshwater microbial communities from Kabuno Bay, South-Kivu, Congo - kab_092012_10m | ecosystem: Environmental > Aquatic > Freshwater > Lake | place: Democratic Republic of the Congo... | reverse complement strand
GTATGGCGAGCAGTGAGACTACTGTTCACCGGAACCTGTCAGGTATTCCAGTTGCTGTTTTGAGACAGACTGGCGAATGGTTTCGAAGGAGACGGATTCCGCGAGTGCGGTGCTGAACTGTAACTGGGCGCAGGCTACGGTGGCCTGCTGCACTTTTTTTTCGTCGAGTACAGGTGCGGAGCGGAGTACCTGCAGGCTGGCAGTGGCAGTGGCCGACAGCAGCAGCAACTGACGCCTGCGTCGCAGTTCGGCGTCAAATACCTGTCGCAGTTCCTGCTGTTGCGGCGGCAGGAGAGCTGTCAGAAAATCCTGCAGCTGGGGATCAGGACTGCGTTCTTTTTTGGGTGGGATCTGTTCGCTGTTTTCGGCGGCAGACTTTGCGGTCGCCTGTGCTGTCCATACGGCAGCACGGCGAGCCATGCGTTTCAGTTCGCTGCGCTGTTCGCTGTCGGCATTTTTAAGTTCGGCTTCTGCTTCAACGCGTCCCAGCTCCTGCACGGTCCGTCGTGCTTCGGTCTCGAGGGCACGCGCCTTTTGCAGTTGTTTCTGTTCGCGGACTTTCTGCAGTACCTGACAGAGCTGCTGGTCGAGCTGAGTCAGTTTTTGCTGATCGCTGATGGTGGCAGCTGAGGGATCCGAGAAGCTGACGCGGACGGGGGCGAAGGGTGATTCCGGCGCGGTGTCATAAAGTATCCAGCGTTTTGCTCGCAAAGCCACCTGCTGCAGGATCGGCAGTTCTTCATTGCTGATACCGTGGAAGGGGGCGGGAAGCTGTTCGGACAGCTGCGGCTCATGGCGACCTCGTCCGCCGCCCCGCTGGCCGCTGTCCTGGCCGGGTTTCATACCACGCGGCTTACCGGGCTTCTGGGCGAAGGCCGGGCTGCACAGCAACAGACAGCACAGGAGTGCTGTGGTCCGCAGGGCAGTCCGTTGCCAGGACTGTACCCGGGACTGACCAGAAGCTGAAGGTTTGGCAGACATGGTCGGGAATGGTGTGAAGGTCTGAGTTTAGAAATTGAAGAGAGCAGAGCCGATCGGTGCAGTCTGAGGTTTCATTCTGTTGCCGGAGTCTTGCGACCGCCACCTTTTCCGCCGGCAGCGGCACCTTTGCCGCCACCAGCACCATTATCCGAAATGTAGAAGACCCAGGTGGAATCTGTGAGTCCGAGTCGTTCGATGGAATCGAGAACTTTGCCGACGCCTGTATCGAGGTCTTCGGTGATGGCTGCCACTGCCGCGCGTTTGCCTGCGCTGCCTCCAGGCTGTCGTTCGTATTTCGCCATGGTGGTTCTGAGTGCATTTTCAGAAGCGTGCAGGGCGTTCCAGGAAAGCTGGATATAAAATTGTTTGCGGGCTTTTTGCGCCTGGGCCATGAACTTTTCAGCTTTGTCAGCCATGCCGAAGATGTCGACAGGGTTTGGATCCTGATACTGGAAGGCATTTTCGTTTCCGGTGTCGCCGTCGGACTGGTCGTAACCGTGCTGTTCGGGTCCGCCACCGGAGATATGCCATTTCCCTTAGTGAGCAGTGGCGTACCCGACCGACTGCAGCAGTTCCCCGAGTGTTTTTTCGGAGCTGCTGATCTGTTTGATCAGTCGTGGTTCCGTCAGCTTGTGTCCCTGTTCGGGCGGAGCGGCCTTGGTCCAGTGCAGCTGTGCCGGGCTTTTTCCGGTCTGGATGCTGATTCGGGTGGGTGAGCAGACGGGTGCCGGGGAGTATCCGGCGGAGAATCGCATCTGAGCGGCCAGTCGTTCAAGGTTGGGGGTGTGCCAAATTTCCCCGCGTGACCCTGGTATGTCGGGGTGCATCGCGACGGAGGTACCATTCCAGCCCTGATCATCGGCCATCATCAGAATGGTGTTGTCGATGGCTGCGTCATCGGTCCAGATAAACTTCGCCCCGGCAAAGTCATTTTCAAAGTAGGGCTGTTTTGGATCGATTTCTTCCTCAGTGTATTCCCTTGCGGATTTCCAGCCGCTGTCGTCAAAACTGACGGCCTGCCAGTTTTCCGGGACTGGCAGGTTTTCAACCTGGGGATTTTTTGTATCACGATTAAGCGGTCCGCGGGAAACGCAGAGTGCCTTCCACTCAGAGCTGGTGACTGTGCCGTCCGAGAACTTCAGAATGAAACCGCCGTCACCGATATTGGTGTCGGCATATTCCATGCCTGTTTTGGGGCTGGCGTTGTCGCGAGCCATGACGGCGATGGTCATGGGGTATGACGGCAGCAGATCGACAGAGATCACATTATGAGGAATGAATGTGATGGAATCGACCGCGACCAGTTCACCGTTGATCCAGAGCATAAAGTTGTTGTCGGCGCAGATATTGGCGCGAATGGTATCGCTCATTGAGGGCTTGCGAATCTTGCCGGCGGGTGGCTGGCCGTTCTGTCGAGGCTGCTGCTGCTGTGCTGCAGCGGCCCAAATGAACAAAGCAATGCCGGCGAAGGCCGCGGTGGCGGAAAACAGCTTTAAGAACAGCTTCCTCATGATTACTCCTGTTCAACCCGCCGATCCGGCGGATGGTGACTGATGTGGCTGAAAAAAGTGGGTTCAAGAGCAGCTTCTGAGACCAGCGTCATGCGCAGTGTCAGGCGGTCCGGCCCATAAGGCATGTCGATGAATCGCAACTGATGAATATCACCAGTGAGTGAGTCATAAGAGATCTCCACGCGGCCTGGTCCCGGAACTTTGCGATGCCGCACTGCGATCAGCAGCTGCTCGGACTGTTCGGCAGGCTCGGTCGAATCTTCGGCAGCAGTGACATTCGGCAGTACCTGCACCTGGTAACTGGACTTCAGTCGGGCCAGCAGCTGATCGATCTGCACAAAGGACATGGAATGTTCGTGGCCGGGGATATCGCGACTGAAATGCGCCGGGTCGCGACTGATTCGAACAGACTGATCAGGCCGGATGGCCCAGCTGAGGGCGACGACGACGGGCTGCCGGAGCCACTTGCTCCTCGACGGACAACTTTCATGTGCGGTCAATGGGCCGAGTACTGGCCTGCAGCAGTCGCTGCAGTTCTGCGGAAGCTGCAGCGGCCCTGTGGTGACCGGCTGAGAGACTGCCGGTTGAGTGGTGACCGGCTGAGCGGGGGCCAGGCCGGGTGCAGCTGCGACTGCAGTTGCCAGCAGTCCGTGGTTGCGGAGCCGATCGTGCAGCAGGTGCTGCAGGGCAAACTGGTCGGCCGGGGTCAGTATTCATGCCGGTCCCTCCATGGCAGACCGCCGCTGCAGACAATCGCGCAATTGATCGCGAATTCGCTGCAGTCCCTTTGAGACCGTGTTGGGGTGCATATCGAGCAGGCGACCCATTGCTGCGGGTTTCAGATCCTGGCCATATCGCAGTTCAAACAGGTGCCGTTCGCGGTCTTCCAGCCCTGCCAGACATTGACGCAGATATTCAAGCTGCCGCAAATGTTCCGCAGAAGAGAATCGTTCAAACGACGCTGCCACCAGTTCCACAATACTTTCGTCGAGCAGCAGTCGATCGCGGCTGCAGCGACGCAGGTAGAGCCGGATCTGATTCTGGGCGACGCCCAGAGCCCAAAGAAACGGTCGGTCGGAATCGTAGCGGGAGCAGCTTTCGAGGACTGCCACGGCGGTGTTTTGCAGGACATCATCGCGATCGGTGAAATCCCGGACGATTGACGTAATGAAGGCTGAGACCACTGGCTGGGCAAGTGTCCACTGTCGCATTACGGATCTGGTATGTTCGTTCATTTGCAATGCTCCTGCCTTCCGGTCAATCTTTAACCGGCGGGGCCTGAACGTGACGTGAAAACGGAGCGAAAGCGAGGAATCCTTGGGAAAACCGGGGAAATGCCGGTATGGAGTCGGCGATTTTGGGGATTTGAGTCAGCCGCAGCGGCAGGCTGTGATGGACGTGGTGCGGGCGACGCTAAGTCCAGCGGGGTATCAGGCGGTGCTGGACAATGTGGCGGCGGACGAGCAGCTGAAGTCTGGTGCGGGCCGTGGGCGGGTTATTTTCGGCAGTGACGAATTTTATTTTTCATTCCTTGGTGAGCCGTCGCTGCAGGATGCATGGATGTGGCAGTTTGGTGGTCATCATCTGGCGGTGAATGCGACGGTGATCGGTCAGCGGATTACTTTGGGGCCAACACTGACAGGCGGTCAGCCGATGCGGTATCGGGCTGGTGAGCGAGCTGTTTCGCAGATGTCCGAGGAGATTGCTGCGGCGGCAGCTTTTGTGAAGTCGCTGACGGATGAGCAGCGGGGTCGTGCAGTGCTGGGCGGACGTTTTGGCGACATGTTGCTGGGGCCGGGCAAGGACGGCGTGGTGCCTCAGCCTGAGGGCGTGCGTGGAGCGGATCTGTCAGCTGAGCAGCGGCAGCAGCTGCTGTCTTTGGTCATGCTGCGGGTGGGTTTGCTGAACGAAGAGGATGCAATGGAGCGTCGAGCGGAGCTGGAGCGTGGCCTCGAAGACACGTGGTTTTCGTGGCGTGGCGCGGTGAATGCCGAGGGTGCATCGAGTTATCGAGTGCAGGGGCCTGCATTCTTTCTGGAGTACGCACCGCAGGCGATGGGCGGGGCTCCGGCCGAGCACATTCACGCGATGTATCGCGAGTTTGGCAATGACTATGGTCAGCGCTGGTTTCAGGAGACTGTGGGCGGAGTGAAGTCACCTGCCGGCGAGGGGAAGTGAGTTGAGTGTCTGCCGTCAGGTATCGCAGGTTCGGGTGATGCGATTTTGAGCGTCTACGAGCACGATGCGGGGCTGGTGTGCGGGGACTTCATCGGCATTGAATTCGGCGTAGCTGCAGATGATGACGAGGTCACCGACCTGCACCAGTCTGGCGGCTGCGCCATTCAGGCAGATGACGCCTGAGCCTGGTTTTCCGGCGATGGCGTAGGTTGTGAGTCGACTGCCGTTGTTGATGTCGTAGATATCGACCTGTTCCCACTGGACGATGTCGACGGCTTCCATGAGCAGCGGATCGATGGTGACGCTGCCTTCATAGTGCAGGCTGGCATCAGTGACGGTAGCGCGGTGGATCTTGGATTTCAGCAGGACTCGTTTCATATTTCCACAGTCGAATTGGTTCGGGAACGTGCTCAGGCGCGAAGAGCCGCGGAGAGCTGTGCCTGGCAGGCGGAGATGATGCCCTGGACAGCAGAATCCACTTCTTCTGCAGTCAGAGTGCGATCAGGTGCGAGGAAGCGGCAGGTCACGACGCAGGACTTGTGATCTGCCGCGATCTGCTTACCGCGGTACTGCCCGCCGAAGGTGACATCATGGAGCAGAGGTCCGGCACTGTTGCGGACAGCAGTGGCCAGACTGGCCCACGTGATATGTTCGGGCAGTACGAAGTTGAGATCTCGTGAGACCGCAGGAAACCGGGGCAGCGGGGTGAAGCTGCGTGCCGGCTGAAACAGGTTTTCGAGTACCGGGATGCGGAGTTCTGCGACCGAGGTATCGTCCCGCAGTTCGCTGGCATCCAGCAGGGAGCGTGAAAGTTCGCCGATCCACCCCAGCGTTTGTTCTCCGACGAGCAGTTCTGCACCGCGTCCAGCGAGGAATTCTGGCCGATTGAGCGGTTTGGCGGAGATGGATGCCTGAGGAGCGATGGCGTGCAGGAGATTTTCCACGATGCCCAGCAGCTGAGCGAACGGGCGTCCGGCGACGAAGCTGACGGTGAGTGGTTCTGCCTGGGCCTCGGGTTCGCCCTGCCCTGCCGACAGGTAGACGCGGGCAATTTCGAACAGTTCGGCATTGAGCGTGCCGTGTCGTTCATTTTGGCGGCGGCACTGCAGCAGGCTGGGGATCAGGCTTTGTCGCAGCTGATTTTCGTGGCTGCGGCTGGAGTGGCTGACGGCGACCGGGCTGCGTGGTCCGGCAGGCTGAAACATGGTTCGCTGGTCTTCGCTGACGAAGGACAGTGTGAGTGCTTCATAGAGTCCAGCGGCGACCAGCTGAGTGCGGATGGTGTCGAGAACTTTTTCACGCAGTGTGCGGGTGGCTGTGACCACGGGCAGTGGCGCATCTGTGGGGATGTGTTCGTAGCCATGAATGCGTGCGATTTCTTCGATGAGGTCGCATTCGCGAGTGAGATCAGCGCGCCAGGAAGGGGGCTGGAAGACGGCTTCATCGCTGCTGCTGTGCAGCAGCAGCAGTCCCAGCTGCTGCAGGATGCTGACGCACAGGCTGGCGGGGATTTCGATTCCCAGCAGCCGGCTGACGCGGTTGAATCGCAGCGTTACGGGTGGTCGCTGTCCGTCGTCAGACTGACCGGCCACGACGGAACCCTGCAGCAGAGTACCGCCGGCTGTCTGCAGGATCAGTTCACAGCAGCGACGGGAAGCCCAGTCAAGTCGGCTGCGGTCAACTTTGCGTTCGAACCGATATGACGAGGGGCTGTGCAGTCTGAGCTGGCGAGCGGTAGCGCGGACGGACATGGATGAGAAGGCTGCGGCTTCGACGAGCACATTGACGGTGCTGTCGGAGATTTCGGTATCCAGTCCCCCCATGACTCCGGCGACCGCAACGGGTCGCTGTGCGTCGGCGATCACGCACATCTGATCTGTCAGCTGGTAGTCTTTCTGGTCGATGGCCCGGATTTTTTCTGTGGCTGCGGCCCTGCGCACGACGATGCGGCGTCCCTGCAGGCGGTCGTAATCGAAGGCATGCAGCGGCTGTCCACATTCCAGCATGACATAATTGGTGATGTCCACCACGTTATTAACGCAATTGATGCCGACGGCTTTGAGTCGATCCTGGATCCATGCGGGTGATGGTCCGATTTTGACGCCGCGAATCACGCGAGCATGGTATTCGGGGCAGAGTTCGGGGCAGTCGATGGAGACTGCGATGGCTGAGGCAGCCGGTTCGGAGGATTCCTGAACGGCGGCAGCGGGAATGGCCAGCGGCTGCTGAAACAGGACCGCGATTTCTCGGGCAACACCGATGTGTCCCAGGCAATCCGGGCGATTGCTGGTGACTTCCAGATCGATGGCCACATCGCGCTGACTGAGCCATTCAGTGACGTCGTGAAATTCTTCCAGGTTGAGCCCGGCAAGCGTCAGTCTGCGAGTCAGTTCGGCAGTGGATTCCGGCAGCGGAACATAGTCCGCCAGCCAGCGACGGCTGACAATCATGGGTTTTTCGGTGCTGATGTAACGGGGAAAATGAAGTTGGTCAGACGAATCGTCCAGTGTAGCCTAATCGGGCCACGGCGGAAAACAGCAGACCGGTCTGGTGCCGGGAATGGCGATTTTTCCCGGATTTTTGGGGTATCGGGTGATCAGACCTGAGCGGGTCTGGTGGCTTCGAGGAAGTTGCGGAGCAGCTGCATGCCGGCGGCCTGGCTCTTTTCCGGATGGAACTGGGTCGCCATGACATTGCCGCGAGCGACAGCGGCGAGGAAGGGTTTGCCATAGTCTGCCGTGGCTGCCACCCAGTCGGCGTCTGTGGCGACACAGTGGTAGCTGTGCACGAAGTAAAACCAGGGCTGCGGGGGCAGATTTTGCAGCAGTGCCGGGGCGGGCTGGCGAACGATCTGCAGCTGATTCCAGCCCATGTGGGGGATTTTGAATTCCGGAGGCAGCTCAAAGCGGCGGACGATCCCCGGGATGATGCCCAGTCCGGCGTGTTCGCCGTCTTCGAGAGAGCGGTCGAACAGCAGCTGCAGTCCAAGGCAGATACCGAGGAACGGGCGATCGGCCGCAATGTGGTCCTGGATCGCGGCTGCGAGATCATGCCTGTGGATGGCCTCGATGGCATCCCGGAAAGCTCCGACCCCCGGCAAAATGACTCGATCTGCCCGAGCCACGTCGAGCGGGTCTGAGCTGATGACTGCAGTTTCACCAATGCGTTCAAAGGCCTTCTGCACACTGCGAAGGTTACCCATGCCATAGTCGATGATCAGCGTTGACATCCGGGGACTGCAATCTGAGTAGTGTTCTGGTGGGGGTGATGTGACTGTTGCGGAGTCATTGTCAGAGTTTGAAATCGAATTCGTTGGCAGCCGTATCGGAGACAGTTTTTCGCACGTCGTCTTCCGGTACCTGCAGGGGTACGCCGGACTGGTCAGAAAGTCCGACGACGTAGTTGCCGGCTGGTGCTCCGTACTGACCGGCGAAGGCCGACAGGCGGAACCGACCCTGGTCGTCGGTGATGGCGCTGGCCTGCAATACCTGGTCTTCACTGCCAGGGGATTCCGGCCCAAATTCGACTCGTACACCGGCCAGCGGCTGACCGCCTTTGGTCACAACACCACTGACTTCAAAGAGCGGGGGGCCGTCATAGATTTCGCGATTCATGTACCATGACCAGCCCCATGCCAGCAGGAAGAATCCGGCGAGTCCTGGCAGGAGTCGTGTTTTTACGAATTCGAGGGCGACGGCGCGCTGTTCAGCGGCGCGGGCATCATTGCGGCTGAGCGGTGGCGGCGCTGCAGCAGCATCGCGTTTCTGCTGATAGTTGCGAGCCAGCACGTCGGCTGCCGAGCTGGTGGTTTCGGCTGCCGAGGGGGCGGATTTTGGAGCATCCGCGGACTTGCGTGATTTGTCCTTCTTCTTTGTCGACTCGAAGTCCTTCATCAGCTCGGCGATGGACGGTCGGCGATCGGGCGGAGTGCTTTGCGGCAGCACTGGTGCAGCAGCGGGCGATCGCGAGGCCGGGCGACCGGACCCGAGGACATCGGCGGGATCGAATTCTTCGGCAGCTGAGACTTCGGGAGTCAGTTCGAATGGCATATCCACAGGCAGGTCGATCGGCAGATCAACAGGATCAGGCGCGGCGGGCCTGGCGGCCGCGCTTTCTTCGATTTCAATGCCGTCGTCATCTTCCGGCTGCGGTACGACAAATGGTCGCTTGCACTTAGGACATTTGGCATCTGTGCCGGCCTTTTCATCCTTGATCTTCAGGACGGATTCACAGCCCGGACAGGTGAAACGAATTGTCATTGCTGTACTCTGAACTGAAACAGGGATGAAGTGCCCGCCTGGATCTTACCGGGATAAAGCTGTGTCGGTGTCCGAATTTCGCACACAGACGGGCTGTCCGGCATGATTCCCGGCGCAGAAAAAAGCCGGGGGCCAGTTACCAGGCCACCCGGCAGGTTTTCTACAGGTGTCAGCAGGGCTTAAAAGTTGGGAACGGGAATGCCCGAACTGATATTTCCAAGATTCTGCCAGACAGGCAGACCAATGGATTTGGTGACGGTGCGACCCGAGCCATCGGCGAGACCCACCATGATGATGTCGCCGTGAGCAGAGCCGGCATAGCCCCAGAACAGTTTTTTGTTGGGGCCATCGAGTGTTGTGAACAGAGTGGCCGGACCACCCCATGCCCAGCCGTCACTGGCGACCTGATCAACCGTTCGCTGACTGGGAACTCGCAGACCTTCAAAGCGTTCGGCTTCGCTGATCATGATGGTTTGCGACAGCCCGTCCTTGATGTCGCCGAATCGAACGGAGCTGTTGACCGAGAAAATGCCGGTGTTGAAAGACAGCTGATTGAAGTTGTTGGTGGGGGTGCGAACCTGAGCTGAGTAATACTGAATTTGGTCGCCCGTGAGGTCATAAACTGAGCGACTTTGGGGATTGAACAGTCGACCGGACCCGGCACAGCCGACGTAGTCGTTGCCGCCGCCACGAATGCCGGTCGAGAGCCGCTGCTGAGCGTCTGTGTCGAGGAATTTGTTGTGGGAGAACGTGGTTGTGTTGTCAATCTTCGAGCGTCGTGAGGGGCAGTAGAAGGCGTTGATTTCCGCCTGAGCCGGTGCATAGCCCAGCTGACGCCAGATCAGCTGAGTCCCGTTGTCATACAGGACCTCGCTGTTTCCGAAGACGTTGTAATCTGGTCGCCACAGTTCGTAGAGATTGGACTGTTCGAGGTAGGGCAGTACGTGGAACATCCAGCTTGTGCCGTGCAGACCGAGGTTCTGATTGTTTTCATAGGCTTCGCGCGGATCGCGGAAGCGAGTACCTGTGGGAGAGGCATCGCCGAGGAACAGCGGGGCGGCCACATAACCCGGAGGCAGGGTGTTATGCGAGTCGTGGTAGTTGTGCATGGCCAGGCTGAGCTGCTTGATGTTGTTCAGGCAGCGAGTTCTGTTGGCCGATTCGCGAGCCTTTTGTACGGCTGGCAGCAGGATCGCCACCAGCACCGCGACGATGGCAATCACCACCAGCAGTTCGATCAGGGTAAATCCCCGACTTCGCTTTTGCACTAATCTCATGGAAAGCTCCCTGAATACCCTGCAGCCCGAATGAGCACAGCCGAACATGCCCGATGAATGCACGGCTGCAGTTGTCAGACCATTCAAACAGGAATTATTGTCCACAAATCCTGTTCCGTCCCGGATATCATCCCTGGATTTTCGGTCCAGGGCAAGAATTTCCGGGCATTTTCCGTATTGTTTGATGGAGGTGGATGCGGAGGATTCGGAGTTTGGGGCGAGTTTCGGGGGCCGGCCGCAGTGCAGTATTGTCGGCCAGCGACATCCCCAGGATTCACCGCCGGCAGCACTTTTTGGCTGTAAGTGGTTTCAGTTGTTTGTTTTACGTTGCCGGTCCACCCTGCTCTGCCAGTCGGCACAGGATCTCAGCGCCTGCCTGAATGACTTCGTCGGCAGCGGCGAAGGAAACGCGGAAGTGCGAATCAGTGCTGCTGAAGACTCCGCCAGGAATAATCAGCAGATTATTTCTGATGGCTTCAGCGACGAATTCGGTTCCGGTTCCCCAGGGTGTTTTCAGGAACAGGTAGAAGGCGCCTTCGCCACCCAGGATCTGGTAGTGGCTGCGAACGCCAATTGCCAGCAGGTCGCGTTTGCGGCGGTAGTCGGCGCGATTGCCTTCCAGGTCCATTTCCCATGCTGTCAGTCCGGCCCACTGCACGGGGTGCGGGGCACACACGAACGTGAACTGCTGCAGTTTCAGCATTTGCTGGATGAGGTATTTAGGGCCGTGCATGAAGCCCAGTCGCAGTCCGGTCATGGAGTGTGACTTGCTGAAACCGTCGATGACGATGGTGCGATCGTTCCATGTGGCGGGGCTGGTGAATTCACGGTCATAGACGAACGAGCGATAGATTTCGTCGCTGATCAGTGCGATATCGTGTTCGGCCGCCAGTTCGGCGATGGCCTGAGTTTCTGCGGCGGTGGCGACGACACCGGTGGGATTCGCGGGGCTGTTGAAGATGATCAGTCGAGTGCGCGGTGTGATGGCGCGACGGACATCATCGATCCGGATGCGGAAGTCGGGGTAGGTGGAGACCGGCACAACGGTGCCGCCGGCGAGTGTTGTGAGATGTCGGTACATGACGAACCACGGGTCAAAGACGATAACTTCGTCACCGGGATTCAGCAGTGTAAAGAGGGCCAGTACAAGTCCGCCGCTGGTGCCGGAGGTGACAAAGACCTGACGATCGCTGTGCTGATAGCGGCTGTCGACATCGTTCTGCAGCAGTTTCAGCAGTGGCGCGATGCCCTGAGTCTGGCTGTAGGCGTTGCGTCCGTCCTGCACGGCTTTGCACAGCGCGTCCTTAATGGGCTGTGGCGTGTCGTAGTGTGGTTGTCCGATGCTGAGATTGATCGGGCGCTGCATGGAGGCTGCCAGATCGAAGACTTTACGAATGCCCGATGCATCGATTTTGTGCATGCGGTCGGCAATCCAGCGCTCACTCATGGACGGGGCTCCTGTACGATTAACAAGCCAGGTCTGTTCATTTGGCGGCGGTTTACAGCGAAATGAAGACGTCTTCGGCAGCACTGCGAACTTTGGGATCAAGTGCCGCGCGATCGGCGGCGTGACGATATCCAAGAGCACAGGCGACGACGCTGGTGTAATCTGTATCAGTCAGTCTGAGCAGCGGATCCAGTCGATCGCTTTGAATGCCTTCCATGGGACAGGCGTCAATTCTGAGCAGCGCGGCTGCCTGCAGCAGAAATCCGAGTGCGATGTAACACTGTCGTGATGTCCATGCCAGCTGTTCGCTGCCCATGCGTGAGGCTTTGCCGTTGATGGCGGTGCCGAGGCCTTCGAGGGCTGAGACGGGTACCGCACGAATTCGGGCGATTTGCTGCAGGTACTGCTGCACGAACTGTGGATCGACTGTTTTGCGAGCGGCGCAGACGACGAAGTGTGAGCAGTCGCGCGGCTGGGTCTGGCCCCAGCAGGCGGCGGGCAGCTGCTGTTTCAGTGTCGGATCTGTAACGACCACAAACTTCCACGGCTGCAGGCCGTAGCTGCTGGGAGTCAGCAGCAGAGCCTGCTGCAGCGAGTTCCAGTCGGTGGCGCTGATGCTGCGAAGAGGATCAAACTGTTTGGTGGCGTAACGCCATTGCAGAGCATCGTGCAGCTGAGAATTCAGGTCCGTCATGGGGTGTGCATCCTTTCGTGCCTGAGAGCGGTCAGGGCGGTATCAGGCGCGGCGAATCTTTTCCCGGCCCTCAGTGACAGCCTTTGTGGCGTTGCGAGTATCGACCACAAGCCGGGAATGTCTGACAATAAACGGATAATCGAAGGCGGAATGATCGGTGGAAATGAGCACACAGTCCTGTTCGGCGAGGAATTCCGGGGTCAGCGGGGTGCTGTTCATGGCCGGCAGATGGTAGTGCCGCATTTTGGGCAGTGACGGGACATGCGGGTCACTGTAGCTGAGCACGGCGCCGCGGTGCATGAGCAGTTCCATCAGTTCGAATGACGGGCTTTCGCGGGGGTCATCAACATCTTTTTTGTAGGCCATTCCGAGAATGCAGACACGGCTGCCTTTTACGGCGCGGCCGACGTCGTTGAGAAAGTCGCCCACTCGACTGACGACGTACCGTGGCATGAAGGTGTTGACTTCACCGGCCAGTTCGATGAACCGAGTACTCATACCCTGACGACGAGCCAGCCAGCTGAGGTAAAACGGGTCAATTGGAATGCAGTGTCCGCCCAGGCCGGGGCCTGGATAAAACGCCTGGAAGCCGAAGGGTTTGGTTTTTGCGGCATCGACGACCTGCCAGATGTCGATGCCCATGTGATCAAACAGCATCTTGAGTTCGTTGACGAGTGCAATATTGACGGCGCGGTAGGTGTTTTCGAGGATTTTGCAGGCTTCAGCCACCTCGGCATTGTCCACTCGAACCACACTGACGATGGCGTGACCGTAAAGTGCAGTGGCCAGATCACCACTGGCCTGATCCGTGCCGCCGACGACTTTGGGGATGCCGGCTGCTGTGAAGTGAGGATTGCCGGGATCTTCACGTTCGGGACTGAAGGCTGCGAAGAAGTCGCGACCGCACTGCAGACCGGTCGAGTTGCCGTTGAGAATGGGGACCATCACGTCGCGGGTGGTGGTGGGGTAGGTTGTACTTTCCAGCACAATCAGCTGGCCGGGCCGCAGCACTTTGGCGATGGATGCAGCTGTGGATTCGATGTACTGCAGGTCCGGATCGCGGGATTCGTTCAGCGGAGTGGGAACGCAGATCAGCAGGGCGTCTGCTTCGGCCAGTCGGGACATGTCGCTGGTGGGGTCCAGCTGGCCCTTGCCGATCCAGCCGGCCACCGTTTCGGAGGCGATGTGTCGGATGTAGCTGCGACCCTGCAGCAGAGTCTGGACTTTGCCGGCATCCACATCAAAGCCGATGCAGCGAAATCCGGCATTTACGAAGGCACTGATCAGCGGCAGGCCGACGTAACCAAGACCAATGATCCCTACTCTGGCAGTGCGATCGGCGATCTTTGCTGCCAGTGATTCGACAAGCTGCTGCGGAGTGGAGCTGGGCATGTGTCTGATTTCGGAAGGAACCGTTAAGGGGACGAGACTGGATGCGGGGGGCCGCAATATGGTGTTTTTCGACGAACAATCGAATGCAGTACAATACGATGCGATCGGTTCATTCTGCCCAGGGAAAAACCTGAGAACGGGGCGGATTCCTTTGACAGGGGCCGTTGGTACAGCCTGCCGTGCCGGC
>Ga0172373_10007658_pt1 | contig 13931 bp, 13 predicted proteins | sample Lak10m_2_FD_114546 | JGI IMG/M metagenome (GOLD analysis project Ga0172373, IMG submission 114546) | Freshwater microbial communities from Kabuno Bay, South-Kivu, Congo - kab_092012_10m | ecosystem: Environmental > Aquatic > Freshwater > Lake | place: Democratic Republic of the Congo... | reverse complement strand
GTCTGGGGCCGACAGGTCGGTGATCCAGCCCATCCACGGTGCATGACGCATTTCCACGCTGGACAGCAGCACCCGATACAGCGCAATGAACACTGGAATCTGGATCAGCATCGGGAAGCAGCCACCCATGGGGTTAACTTTTTCCTCGCGATACATGCGGAGCATTTCCTGCTGCATTTTTTGCGGGTCGCCCTTCAGGCGTTCGCGCATTTCAGCCACTTTCGGGTTGATGGCCTTCATCTTGGCCATGCTGGCATAGGCCTTGGCATTGAGCCAGTAAAACGCCAGCTTGATGGTCAGCACCAGAGCCATGATGGACCAGCCCCAGTTCAGGATGAAGCTGTGGAGCTTGTCCAGCAGCCAGTACAGTGGCTTGGCCAGCATGGCCAGCCAGCCGTAGTCCTTGAGCAGGTCCAGGCCAGGGGTAAGGGCTTCCAGCATTTTTTCCTGCTGAGGGCCCACGAACAAACGGTTTTCGATGGTCTTGCTCTGGCCGGCGGCAACCTCGCCAAACGGTGTGATCATGCCCACGGCAAAAAGGTTGTCGCCCACTTTGCGCACAAAGTTTTCGCGCTGCACACCCTGGTCCAGCAACCATGCCGAAGCAAAGTAGTGCTGCACCATTGCTACATAGCCGTTGTCCGATTGTTTGTTGATTTCGGCATTGCCTTTGGCGATGTCTTCAAAGTTCACTTTCTGGTACTTGGCGGCTTCGGTGTAGATGGCCGGACCGGTGAACGTGGAATAGAACTGTGACTCGCCTTCGGGCTTGTTGCCATCGCGCACGAGCTGCATGTACAGCTGTGGCTGCACTGCAGCCGAGCCTGCATTGATGACTTCGTTCTTGACGCCAATGGCGTAGCTGCCGCGCTTGAAGGTGTAGGTCTTGACTAGCTTGACCCCGCCCACCGCCTCAGACTCGAAGCGCACGGACAGGCTGTCCTGGCCTTCGGCCATCTGGAGCTCACCGCTAAAGCGCATGGGGCTCTTGTGGTTGGGGAAGTCTCCGCCAATCAGGCCGGTTTGAGCCATGTAGCGTCGCTCCGCGCTGTCGTCGAGCAGGATCAGAGGCTTCTTGCCGTTGTTGAGCAGCTTGGTAAACGAGGTCTGCACAATCGAGCCGCCTTCGGTGTCAAAGCGCACGTTGAACAAATCGGTGCTCACCTCAATCAGCTCGCGTTTGGCAGCTGAGGCGCCAGCAGCGACTGGCAGCTGGGCGCTTCCCTGCGTGGTGCTGGCCGTTGGCAAGGAGCCATCGGCCTTGGCCGCAGCTGCTGCAGTCGCAGGTTGCGCAAAGAAGGTGGCGGGCTGGCCATTGTGTATCTGCCATTTGTCCCAGAGCAGGACCATGGAGAAGCCAAAAATCACCCACAGGATGGATCGACGGATATCGTTCATGCGACTACTTACTTTGACGAGGTGTGGGAAAACAAACCAGTGAAAAGGCCGGGCACTTTTTCGGGGACCGGGTCCGGACCGCCTGCGCACCACGGGTGGCAACGAACCAGCCGACGCGCTGTCAGGTAACTGCCCACGCCGGCGCCATGCTTTTCAAGCGCCTGCAGAGCATACAGCGAACATGTGGGCTCAAAGCGACAAGCCGAACCCAAACTGGGGCTCAGTAGCAAACGGTAGCCGCGCACCAGCGCCATCAGCAGGCGGCGCATCATGCGGCCTCCTTGGGGCAGGCGCGGTTGAACAGCTCTATCAGCTCGTTGCGAACGGCCTGCTTGAGGGCGTCCGAGCTGGCGCTGACAAATTGTTTGCGGTCAAAACCCGCACGCAAACGCACCACATGGGCGGCTGGCGGCAAGCGTTGTTCAAACAAGGTGCTCACGTTGTAAATCTGTCGTTTGATGGCGTTACGCGTGACGGCGCGGCGCGCCCAGCGTTTGGGAACCATCGCGCCCATCCACAGTTGCGGAAAGCCAAAAAGGGTCTGCGCCGTCTCCGGTGCAGACCCTGATGTGGGAGCTGGTGCGCTGGCGACCTGCGTTTGCGCTGCCCAGACCAGACGGTGCAGGGCAAAGTGCGCTGTGCGCGAAACCGTACCGCCGGCCAGGGTGGCTTGAAATTGTGGGCGTGTCTTTAAACGCTGCACGGGCAGGCCTGACCCTGATCATGGCTGCACAGGACTGCGCAGCCATCGACCTTAGACAGCCAGACGCTTGCGGCCTTTGGCGCGACGTGCGTTGATGACGGCGCGGCCACCACGGGTCTTCATGCGGACCAGAAAGCCATGGGTGCGGGCGCGGCGGGTTTTGGAGGGCTGATAAGTGCGTTTCATGATTCTTCTTCCTTTGCCTTCTTTGGGATTAAGGGCGCGCAACGCACCCCGCCCACTTGGCGAAACCGTCGATTATCGCAAACTTTTCGTGCTGCAGCAAATCCCCCGGCCGTGAACTTCGGAATTTCCCTGCCCCGAAGTCCTCAAAACTGGTTTATGATCCCCCTCCAATTGCCATAACAGGCTGTGGATAAGCTTTTGATAACTTTCATCTGCGGCGGCAAATAACAAACACAAGTCCACAAAAAGAACAAGATCATGACCCTCGAATTCTCAGAGACGCCGGCGCCAGATGCCGGACTGGCCCTGTGGGCTGCCGCCCTGGAAACGCTTTCCCGTGACATGCCCGAGCAACAATTCAACACCTGGATCAAGCCATTGCATGTGCAGGTCAGTGACGATCTGTCCAGCGTCGCCATTTTTGTGGCCAATCGCTTCAAGATGGACTGGATCCGTGCCCAGTATCTGGCCCGGGTGGCTGCTGTGCTCGAAGAAGTACAGGGTGTTCCGGTTCAGATTGAGTTAGCGCTTACTCCTCGCGAGACTCCTGCCAGGCAAGGTTCTGAACGGCGCGCTTCGCCCGCTCAAGCTGCTGCTGCAGGGCGGGTGGGTGTTGAACCCGACGAGCCCGCCTTCCGTCATCGCCTGAACACGGCCCTGACTTTTGAAACCTTGGTCGAGGGCTCGGCCAACCGCATGGCGCGTGCTGCGGCGATGCATGTGGCTTCGGCCCCGGGGCAGCTGTACAACCCCCTGTTCATCTATGGCGGCGTGGGTTTGGGCAAGACGCACTTGATGCACGCCATTGGCAACAAGCTGCTGCTGGACAAGCCCGATGCCAAAGTTCTGTACATTCACGCTGAACAATTCGTCTCGGATGTGGTTAAAGCGTACCAGCGCAAGACGTTTGACGAGTTCAAGCAGTTCTACCACTCGCTGGACCTGCTCTTGATTGACGATGTGCAGTTCTTTGCCAACAAGGACCGCACCCAGGAAGAGTTTTTCAACGCTTTCGAGGCGCTGCTGGCCAAAAAGTCGCACATCGTGATGACCAGCGACACCTATCCCAAGGGCTTGACCGACATCCACGAGCGCTTGGTGTCGCGTTTCGATTCGGGCCTGACGGTGGCCATCGAGCCGCCCGAGCTTGAAATGCGCGTGGCCATCCTGATCAACAAGGCCATCAGTGAAGGCAGCGAAATGCCCGAAGAGGTGGCGTTTTTCGTGGCCAAGAACGTGCGCTCGAACGTGCGCGAGCTCGAAGGTGCGCTGCGCAAGATCCTGGCCTACGCCCGCTTCAACCAGAAAGAAGTGTCCATCCAGCTGGCCCGCGAGGCCCTGCGAGACCTGCTGTCGATCCAGAACCGGCAGATCAGTGTGGAAAACATCCAGAAAACCGTGGCCGACTACTACAAGATCAAGGTCGCGGACATGTACAGCAAAAAGCGCCCGGCCAGCATTGCCCGCCCGCGCCAGATTGCCATGTACCTGGCCAAAGAGCTCACCCAAAAGAGCCTGCCCGAAATTGGCGAGAGCTTTGGTGGACGCGACCACACCACGGTTTTGCATGCGGTACGCAAGATTGGGGCCGAGCGCCAGCAGATGACCGAGCTCAACCAGCAGCTGCATGTGCTGGAGCAGACGCTCAAAGGTTGAGAAAAAGACCAAAAAAGACCCAAAAACAGGCGAAAATGCAAGCTGACATCAGCCTGCATCCACATAAGAGGAAGACATGATCGTTCTGAAGGCCACCCAAGACAAATTGCTGTCGGTGCTGCAATCCGTTGCAGGCATTGTCGAGCGCCGTCACACCCTGCCTGTACTGGCCAACGTGATGATCCGCAAAGCCGGCCATGCCCTGCAGCTGACCACCAGCGATCTGGAAATCCAGATCCGCACCACCACCGAGATGGATGGCGACCCCGGCGATTTCACCACCACCGTAGGCGCACGCAAGCTGATCGACATTTTGCGCACCATGCCTGCCGACCAGACGGTGAGCCTGGAATCTTCGCAAAGCAAGCTCATCCTCAAGGGCGGCAAGTCCAAATTCACGTTGCAGACCTTGCCTGCGGAAGACTTCCCGCTGGTGCAGGAGGCGCCCAGCTTCGGCCCGAAATTCAGCATTCCGCAAAAAACGCTCAAGACTTTGCTCAGCCAGGTCTCGTTTGCCATGGCAGTGCACGATATTCGCTACTACCTCAACGGCATTCTGTTTGTGGCCGAGGGCAAGAAGCTGGCGCTGGTCGCCACGGACGGCCACCGTCTGGCCTTCAGCAGCGCCACGCTCGAAGAAGAAGTGCCAAGCAAACAGGAAGTGATCCTGCCGCGCAAGACTGTGCTGGAGCTGCAGCGCTTGTTGTCCGAGAAAGATGGCGCCATCGACATGCAGTTTGCCAACAACCAGGCCAAGTTCAGCTTTGACGGCATGGAGTTCGTGACCAAGCTGGTCGAGGGCAAGTTCCCCGACTACAACCGCGTGATCCCCAAGGGTCATCGCAACAGCTTGACGTTGGGGCGCCAGGCGCTGCTGCAGTGTCTGCACCGCACCGCCATTCTGACCAGCGAAAAGTTCAAGGGCGTGCGCCTGAGCGTGGAACCCGGCACCCTGCGCGTGGCCTCCACCAACGCCGAACAGGAAGAGGCTGTGGACGAACTCGACATCGACTACAGCGGTGACAGCATCGAGATCGGCTTTAACGTGAGCTACATCATCGATGTCCTGTCCAACATGGAGCAGGACATGGTTCGTCTGGACCTGCAGGACTCCAACAGCTCTGCACTCTTCACCATCCCTGAAGACGACAAGTTCAAGTACGTGGTGATGCCGATGCGCATCTGATGCCTGCGTTGAGCAACGCCTGCGAAACCCGCCAAGTTCTGGCGGGTTTCGGCCATTCAAGCGATAGAGAAATATTCACATGACCGAAGAAAACAAGCCCAGCGAAGACGCTTTCACCACCGCCCAACCCAAGATTGACACCAATCAGGCCGGCGCGACCGAAGGCTATGGCGAAGGCGCCATCCAGATCCTGGAGGGCCTGGAAGCCGTGCGCAAGCGCCCCGGCATGTACATCGGCGACACTTCTGACGGCACCGGCCTGCACCACCTGGTGTTCGAGGTAGTGGACAACTCCATCGACGAAGCGCTGGCCGGCCACTGCGACGACATCGTGGTCACCATCCATACCGACAACTCGCTGAGCGTGACCGACAACGGCCGCGGCATTCCGACCGGCGTGAAAATGGACGACAAGCACGAACCCAAACGCTCGGCCGCCGAAATCGCGCTGACCGAGCTGCACGCCGGCGGCAAGTTCAACCAGAACAGCTACAAGGTCTCGGGCGGTCTGCACGGCGTGGGCGTTTCGTGCGTGAACGCGCTGTCCAAGTGGTTGCGCCTGGTCGTGCGCCGCGATGGCAAGGTGCACCAGATCGAGTTCGCCAAGGGTTTTGTGCAAAACCGTTTGCTTGAATCGGTGGACGGCGTGGAGGTCTCGCCCATGAAGGTGACTGGCGCCACCGACAAGCGCGGTACCGAAGTGCACTTCCTGCCCGACACCGAAATCTTCCAGCAGAACAATGATTTCCACTACGACATTCTGGCCAAGCGCCTGCGCGAGCTGTCCTTCCTGAATAACGGCGTGCACATCCGCCTGATCGACGAGCGCACCGGCAAGGAAGACGACTTCTCCGGCGCCGGTGGTGTGATGGGCTTTGTGCAGTTCATCAACGCCAACAAGAAGGTGCTGCACCCCAACGCCTTCCATGCCATGGGCGAGCGCCCGGCCGACAGCTACGGCGGCATTCCCGGCACTAGCATCGGCGTGGAAGTAGCCATGCAGTGGAACGACGGCTTCAATGAATCGGTGCTGTGCTTCACCAACAACATTCCGCAACGCGACGGCGGCACCCACCTGACCGGCCTGCGCGCCGCCATGACCCGCGTCATCAGCAAGTACATCGAAGTCAACGAGATCGCCAAGAAACAAAAGGTCGAAGTCAGTGGCGACGACATGCGCGAAGGCCTGTGCTGCGTGCTCTCAGTCAAAGTGCCCGAGCCCAAGTTCAGCAGCCAGACCAAGGACAAGCTGGTGTCGAGCGAAGTGCGCGCCCCGGTGGAAGACATCGTGGCCAAGGCGCTGACCGATTTTCTGGAAGAGCGCCCTAACGACGCCAAGATTATCTGCGGCAAGATCGTGGAAGCCGCGCGTGCCCGCGAAGCCGCTCGCAAGGCCCGCGAAATGACGCGCCGCAAAGGCGTGCTCGACGGCATGGGCCTGCCCGGCAAACTGGCTGACTGTCAGGAAAAAGACCCCGCCATGTGCGAGATCTACATCGTCGAGGGTGACTCCGCCGGCGGCTCTGCCAAGCAAGGCCGCGACCGCAAATTCCAGGCCATCTTGCCCCTGCGCGGCAAGATCCTGAACGTCGAGAAAGCCCGCTATGAAAAACTGCTCTCGTCCAACGAAATCATCACACTGATCACCGCGCTGGGCACCGGCATCGGCAAGGCCGGCGAAGACAGCGGCAAGAGCAACAGCGACGACTTCAACCCGGACAAGCTGCGTTACCACCGCATCATCATCATGACCGACGCGGACGTTGACGGCGCCCACATCCGTACGCTGCTGCTGACCTTCTTCTACCGCCAGATGCCCGAGCTGGTCGAGCGCGGCCACATCTACATCGCCCAGCCGCCGCTCTACAAAGTCAAAAACGGCAAGGAAGAGCTGTACCTGAAAGACGCGGGCGCGCTGGACGGTTACCTGCTGCGCGTGGCCATGAACCACGCTGCCGTGCATACCGGTGGCACGAATGCCCAAGTGCTGAGCGGCGAAACGCTTGAGACCCTGGCGCGTAAGCACCAGGTGGCTGAGAGCGTGATTGCGCGCTTAGGCAACTTCATGGACGCCGAAGCTCTGCGCGCGATTGCCGACGGCGTGGTCCTGAACCTGGACACGCTGGAAGACGCCGCCGCCTGCGCCCCCGCGCTGCAGGCCAAGCTGCGCGAGCTCAACACCACCGGTATGCCCGCCGAAGTGGCCGCCGAGTTTGAAGTGCGTACCGACAAACCCATCTTGCGCATCAGCCGCCGCCACCACGGCAACATCAAGAGCAGCATCCTCACGCAGGACTTTGTGCATGGCGCCGACTACGCCGCGCTGGCCGAAGCCGCTGACACCTTCCGCGGTTTGCTGGGCGAAGGCGCCAAAGTTACCCGTGGCGAAGGCGACAAGCAGAAGGAAGAAAAAGTCGCCGACTTCCGCCAGGCCATGCAGTGGCTCATTGGCGAAGCCGAACGCACCACCGCACGCCAGCGCTACAAGGGTCTAGGCGAGATGAACCCCGAGCAGCTGTGGGAAACCACCATGGACCCGAATGTGCGCCGCCTGCTGCGCGTGCAGATTGACGACGCCATTGAAGCCGACCGCGTCTTCACCATGCTGATGGGCGACGAAGTGGAGCCGCGCCGCGACTTCATCGAAACCAATGCGCTGCGGGCGGGGAACATTGACGTTTAAACGTCTAAATTAGACAAGCGACACGCATTAAAAAACCCGGCAAAACCTGCCGGGTTTTTTGTTGGAATCTGTGCCGACGGTATTTCGTTTCAGAACTCGTCCTTGACCGAAGTCAGGCCCAGCGCGTCCCAGTCCAGCATGCCGCCGCGGTAGTAGTAGATCTTGTCTGCGGGGAAGCCGTCTCGTGTGATGGCGCGAATAGCCATGGGGCTTTGCGGGCAGGTGGGGCCGTTGCAGAAGGCATACAGCTTCTTGGCGCCTGCGCAGTCCCAGCCGCTGGCGGTTTTGCTGCAGCCCAGCTCGTTCATGCGTGCAGCCACTTCGGTGTAGGGAATGCCGATGGAGCCGGGGATGGTGCCTTTGACGCGGTCGTTGCTGTCGCGCATATCAACCACGAGCGAGTCACGGTCGCTCAGCGCGGCAATGATTTCGATTTCGCCAATGGGGTGCACACCTGCAACCGGAATCAGGGGTTGCAGTGTGCCACCGTTTTTGCCGCAGGGGGTCATGGTGCGTTTGATTTCGACCGTGCCTTTGGCGGTTTTGATGATGACGTTTTTCTGGTTCTCGAAAATACTGAGTGGAGTGCCGACGGCAATGGTGGCGGCCTGGCCAAATGCGAAGCTGCTGAGCAGAAGGCCCAGTGCCAGTGTGAGTGCTTTTTTCATGTTGTTCCTCGTAAATCAATAAGCACATTGGAATGTACTTATTCTTTTGACGGGAAGCTGACGCTTGGTCAGCGTAGGCTGGGATTTAGACCGATCTGGGCGCTAGGCCTTTAATCAGGGGGCCTGTAGAGGGAACGCATTCGTAAGTACCTACGGTGCGCACGGCTTGGTCGTCGCCTGCAATTTGGATGTGCCGCTCGATAATGAGGTTCAGGCGTGAGTGCTTTTCGTCGTATTGGCCTGCCATCCAGCCGCCGGCTTGTTGGCTTTGGAAGTACAGTGTGCCTTCGCTGTCTTGGGTGGTGGGCGCTGTGAGTGAGCGCACAAAAATCTCGCCATGGCGAAAGCGGACTTCAACCGGCATGCGGTGTGTCAGGCTGGGCGCGGTCGGTTGCATGGTTTTGCGGTCCATGGTGCTGCTGCTTTCCGGGCCGGCGCATACGAGACTGGTTTCCCAGGAGGCGTCTTGCATGCAGCCGCTCAGGGCGACTGCGCTGATCAAGGGGTAGAGGTATTTCATGGGTGTTGTGCGCTAAAAGTTGCGCACATTCTCGCCCGTGTAAATGAATGTTGTCTTAAACGGGGGCGGGGCGTGTGTCCAGCTGCAGCTGCATGAACGTCAAGTCCAGCCAGCGGCCAAATTTGGTGCCTACTTCGGGCATTTGCCCTGTGACCGCAAAGCCCAGTTTGTGGTGCAAGGCGATGGAGCTGGTGTTGCCCGATTCGATGGCCGCGACCATGACGTGTTTGTTCATGCCGCGCGCCCTTTCGATCAGGGCGTGCATGAGCTGCAGGCCCAGACCTTGGCCGCGGGTGTGGGGGTGCACGTACACCGAGTGCTCGACGGTGTGGCGGTAACCGTCAAAGGCGCGCCAGTCGCCAAAGCTGGCGTAGCCCTGCACCTGGCCTTGGGCGTCTTCAATGACCAGCACGGGGTAGCCTGCTTGCTGGCGGGTCTGCATCCACTGCACGCGGTTGGCGGCGTCCACCTTGACGTCGTTCCAGATGGAGGTGGTGTTTGCGACGGCGTCGTTGTAGATGTCGGCAATAGCTTGGGCGTCTTCGGGGCGGGCGTCGCGGATGGGCATGGTGGTTTTTCGATTGGGATCTCACGCGCCCGCTGTGGGGCCGTTGATGAGTTTGAGGTAGTCGTTGCGTGTGCGGGCAGATACGCTGGCCAGGGCTTTGTCGTAAGAGGTCTGGTGGCGTGCAAGCATGCGGGCCGAAGCAACGGCACGGCTGCGGCAAAACCAGTGGCAGGTGTGCTGCATGAGCAGCATTTCGGCCAGGATCAGAAAGGCGCGGTCTTTTTCACCCAGGCTGGTGTTGCGCACGGCGGCGCCAATGCCTTCGGCGTGGATGGCCAGCGCGCGGCGCATGTCAAAGCTGGCCTGTGGGATGAGCCTTTCCAGATGCGGAATGGACAGTTTGGGTGTGCGTGCCAGCGGTGGGTGCAATCGGGCAAACGATGCGGCCAGGGAAACAAAGTTTTCAGCAAGGCGGGTTTCGGTGGAGGCTTGCAACTGCCAGATCTGGTGCTGGCGTTCGGTATCTTTTTCGTCGAGGGCGCGCAGGTAGGCGTGGGTGAGTTGCTCCATGCCTTGCTCGATGCTGTAGGGGCGCAGGTGTTCTGCCAGCCGCGCGGTGCGTTCGCGCTGGCCACGGCGGTTGAGCACCTGCATGGCCAGCACCACCAGAATAAAGACACTGAAAAGCTCCATGCCCCAAGTGTAGTCAATGGGTGCGCACGCGTGCCGCAAGGCCTTTGATGGGCATGGCCGTTTTTGGAGAGTTGACTCTAAAGTGGGGGAAAACCCTTGCCATGGGTGGGTGGGGCTGGAACAATTGCTGCATTGCAACAAATTTCTTCAAGGAACCCATCATGAACTTCAACGCCGAACAATTCGCCGCCGCCAACAAAGCCAACCTGCAAGCCGCTGCTGGCCTGACCCAAACCGCTTTCGCCGGTTTCGAGCGTCTGGTCGAGCTGAACCTGGCCGCTGGCAAAGCTGCTGTGGGCGAGTCTTTCAGCAACGCCCAAGGCCTGCTGACCGCCAAGAACCCCCAGGAAGTGCTGGCCGCTCAAGCCGCTCTGGTGCAGCCCGCTTTCGAAAAGTCCGTGTCCTACGGCCGTCATGTGTATGACATCGTGTCCGGCACGGGCGCCGAAATGGCCAAGGCCGTGGAAGCCAAGCTGGTTGAAGGCCAGGAAGCTGTGCAAGCTCTGGTTGAAAACAACCTGAAAAACGCTCCCGCCGGTTCCGAAGCCGCTGTGGCCATGATCAAAAACGCCATGGAAGCCAGCCAGAACGCTGCCGAAACCATGAAAAAAGTGGCCAAGCAAGCTGCTGACAACGCCGAAGCCAGCCTGAAGGCCGCTTCCGGCCAGGCCGAAGCCGCTGTCAAGTCCGCCATCTCCAAGGCCAAAGCCAAGGCCTGAGTTTGAGAAGGCTCCCTCTGGAGCCTGATCTTGCAGACTTCAAAAGCGCCTGTGACCGAAAGGTCCAGGCGCTTTTGTCATGGGGCGTCGGTGGCGACGGGGCCACGAGCGCTGCTCCACGCGCTGCCCATGGAGGCGACCATCACCAGAGCCATGGCCAGCAATTGCAGAGTACTCAATTGTTCGCCCAGCACCAGCCAGCCAGCCACGGCGCCGGTGGCTGGCTCCAGGCTCAGCAAGATGCTGAAGGTCTGTTTGGGCAGGTGGCGCAGAGCGTACATCTCCAGGCTGTAGGGGATAGCGCTGGACAAGATGGCCACGCCCAGCCCGGCGGCCAGCAAACTGGTGTCGAGCAAGGCGCTGCCCGCTTGGGTCACGCCAAAGGGCAGCACGGCTAGAGCGGCAAACACCATGCCCATGGGGGTGGCCATGGCGCCGAAGCGTTTGGACACACGTTGCCCAAACACGATGTAAAGCGCCCAGCATGCACCGGCGGCCAGCGCAAACGCTACGCCCGCCGGGTCGAGTGCGCTGCTGCCCAGGCCAGGCGGCGGCAACAGCAGGGCCAGCCCCGAGATGGCCAGCAGCACCCACAGTCCGTCGAGCCAGCGGCGGGAGTTCCAGATGGCGACGGCCAGGGGGCCGGAAAATTCGATGGCGATGGCCAGCCCGAAAGGGATGGTCTTGATGGCGTTGTAGAACAGCAGGTTCATGGTACCCAAGGTCAGGCCGTAGGCGGCCAGGGCCGGCCAGTCGCTGCGCTGCCAGCTGCGGCGCCAGGGGCGCCACAATAGCATTAGGATGGCAGTGGCAAACACCAGACGGAACGTGGTGGTGCCGGCCGCGCCCACCATGGGAAACAGGCTTTTGGCAAACGAGGTGCCCAAAGACAGGGACACCAGCGAGCCCATGAGGGCCGAAATGGCAAGTAAGGGAAAGCCCAAAGGCGTGCTCCACAAGGGGATTGATGGGGCCGATCTTAGCGCCGCATACAATGACAGATTGGTTTGCAGCGCAGCGCTTGGTGTGCTTCGCTGCTTAAAACAACACCTCAGGTTTTCAGGAGAACCCCATGTTTATTTCTTCCGCATATGCTCAGACCGCTGCTGCTGGTACCACCGAAGGCACGCTCATGAGCATGCTGCCCTTGGTGCTGATGTTTGTGGTGCTGTATTTCGTCATGATCCGCCCGCAAATGAAAAAGCAGAAAGAGCACAAGGCCATGATCGAAGCCCTGGCCAAGGGCGATGAGGTCGTTACCGCTGGCGGCATGCTGGGCAAGGTCAGCAAGCTGGGCGAGGCCTACATTGGCGTGGAACTGGCCGCTGGCGTGGAGGTGCAGCTGCAGCGTTCTGCAGTGGTGCAAGTGCTGCCCAAAGGCACCATCAAGTAATCCACGACCACTTTCCACCCTGTTGCACGCGATCTTGCTATGAACCGTTACCCGGTATGGAAGTACGCGATCATTGTGATCGCGTTGCTCTTGGGGGCCATTTACACGCTGCCCAACTTTTTTGGAGAGGCGCCTGCGGTGCAGGTGTCCACGGCCAAGGCCACGCTCAAGGTGGACTCGTCCACGCTGGGCAAAGTGGAGTCTGCCTTGCAGGCAGCTGGCTTGACACCGCGGCAGCTGTCGCTGGAAGGTACTTCCATCCGCGCACGGTTTGACAATACGGACGAGCAGCTCAAGGCCAAGGACGCGATTCAAGCGGCCTTGGTGCCTGATCCCAGTGACCCGCCCTATATCGTGGCGCTGAACCTGGTCTCGCGTTCGCCGGCGTGGTTGTCGGCGCTTCATGCGTCGCCGATGTATCTGGGTCTGGACTTGCGCGGGGGTGTGCACTTCATGCTGCAGGTGGACATGCAGGCTGCCTTGACCAAGCGGGCCGAGTCCCTGGCGGGTGATCTGCGCAGCACACTGCGCGAAAAGGATATTCGCCACGGCGGCATCAACCGCGATGGCCAGTCGATCGAGATTCGATTGCGCGATGCCCAACAACTCCAGGCGACCCGGAACCTGTTGACGGACCGTTTCCCTGAGCTGCAGGCGACCGAGTCAGTCCAAGGTGGCGAAACGCGTATGGTGGCGACCATCAAGCCCGAAGCGGGGCGCAAGATTCAGGAGCAGGCGCTCAAGCAGAACATCACCACCCTGCACAACCGGATCAACGAGCTCGGCGTGGCCGAACCGGTGATCCAGCAGCAGGGCCTGGACCGCATCGTGGTGCAGCTGCCCGGTGTGCAGGACACCGCCAAGGCCAAGGACATTCTGGGCCGTACCGCGACGCTGGAAGTGCGCATGGTGGATGAAAGCACCGAGGCGCGGGCCGCCGAGCAAGGCGCTGGTCTGGTGCCGTTTGGTTCCGAGCGCTACATGGAGCGCAACGCCCAGCCATTGATTGTGAAAAAACAGGTGGTCCTGACGGGCGACAACCTGACAGATGCCCAGCCGGGCTTTGACAGCCAGACGCAGGAGCCGGTCGTCAACCTGACGCTGGACGCCAAGGGCGCCCGCATCTTCCGTGATGTGACGCGCGAGAATGTGGGCAAGCGCATGGCCATCATCCTGTTCGAAAAGGGCAAGGGCGAGGTCGTGACGGCCCCTGTGATCCGTACCGAGATTGGTGGTGGTCGTGTGCAGATTTCCGGACGCATGACGACGGCGGAAGCCAACGACACTGCGCTGCTCCTGCGTGCGGGTTCGCTGGCTGCGCCGATGGAAATTATTGAAGAGCGCACCATTGGCCCCAGCCTGGGTGCTGAAAACATCGCCAAGGGCTTCAATAGCGTGACCTGGGGCTTCCTGGTGATCGTGGCCTTCATGTGCGTGTACTACATGATGTTTGGCCTGTTCTCCAGTCTGGCGCTGGCTGTCAACCTGCTGTTGCTGGTGGCGGTGCTGTCCATGCTGCAGGCCACACTGACGCTGCCAGGCATGGCCGCCATGGCACTGGCGCTGGGCATGGCGATTGACTCCAACGTGCTGATCAACGAGCGCGTGCGTGAAGAGC
>Ga0172373_10007657_pt1 | contig 13934 bp, 12 predicted proteins | sample Lak10m_2_FD_114546 | JGI IMG/M metagenome (GOLD analysis project Ga0172373, IMG submission 114546) | Freshwater microbial communities from Kabuno Bay, South-Kivu, Congo - kab_092012_10m | ecosystem: Environmental > Aquatic > Freshwater > Lake | place: Democratic Republic of the Congo... | reverse complement strand
TTTTGCGCAGCGAAGCCTTGCAAAAATCAGTGAACGAAAAAAATAGTGGAAGGAATCAATAATGCAGCCGGGAGTTTTTTTGGTTCTTTTTTTGACGGCCAAAAAAAGAACAAATAAATTTAATAGCGCAAAGGTTTTTATGGTTTACTATAAATAACTTGCAATTAATTTTAATAATTTAAGTTTAACATTATAATTTATAAATACTTAATTGTATCTAAGTAGAATCTAATTAATAAAGATTGAATTAAAAATAAATGCACTGAGCTTATCGAAATGAAGATACATGACCTAACCATATCACAACTAAAAAAATAACATCTACTATGAATAATACGACAACATCAAACGATTTTTACAATTTAGTTTATGATTTGGTTCGTTTAATTCCTGAAGGACGCGTTTGTACATATGGAGCAATTGCAAAGTGTCTGGGTGCACCTCGCTCTTCTCGATTAGTCGGCTATGCTATGAATAATTCTCATTCACAAAACCCGAAAGTGCCGGCACACCGTGTAGTAAACAGAAACGGATTATTAACGGGCAAACATCATTTTTCAACGCCTTTTGAAATGGAAGAATTACTAAAAAAAGAAGGTATAGAAATAATTAATGACACCATTGTAAACTTTAAAGAAAAATTTTGGGACCCGGCAACTCTATAAATTAAAAGCAAACCATTTTTATTGTTTGATTTAGAAACAGATTTGTTTTATTACAGATTCCCTAAAACTATTTTACTCATTTGTAAATCGTAAATACAGCTTTCTTCATCGTTATCCCAAATTAAAAAGCGGTTATAATATAATTGTGGTTTTTCTTTTTTAGTAGTAAACAAAATTGTTCCAGATTTTGTACAAAAAATATTTTCGTTATTCTCATTTAAATACGTAAACACATTGGGCGCAATTTTATCTAATAGATTTGTTTTAACCTGAAATAAAACATCTCCTTTTGAGTTTAATATCACACGCGTATTTTTTTTTCGTGCAATACATACACTGTCTTCAAAATCAGTTGCATCATCGTAAATTGGCTTAATAATCGTTTTATTTTTTATGTTAAGAAATCCATATTTCTCTTCTTGCATAAATCGAAATAATCCATTTTTAGGAAGGTATATTTCATCATAAATAAATTTTTCAGAAAAGAGTTTCCCATTTTTATTCATTAAGTTTTGTTGTTCATCTTTTACTATTTTCATCCAATTACCATCGGTGTATTCTTTCTTATCTGTACCATCTACAAGTGTATTATTAATTTGAGAAAGGTAACAAGCGCTAGTATCTATAAAGCCATAAAAATTATTTTTATATACTATAAAAATGCCGTTTTCTTCTTCTATCCGATCATATAGCGGAGGAACAATATATTGGCCGCTAATATTTATGACTCCATATCGATTTTCTTTTTTAACGCGAGCATTTCCGTTTTTAAAATCTTCTGCCCACTCAAAAACAAACGGAATTAAAGTATAACCATTTTTATCTATGTAGCCATACCGTTCGTTTTTTTGAGCAAAACAAATTCCGTTTTTAAATTCACCTAAGCGTTGGTACTGAATTGGAATTTCAACTTTACCATTTTTATTAATCGCACCAAATAGATTATTTTTTTTTACAATCGCCATACCCTCGTTGTAATCAGATATTCCATCATATATGTTACTTATTGTGTTTCCTAATCGGTCAATTACATAAACACTTCCTTTTTTATTTACTATTGCCCTGTCTTCATTAAAACTTTCGGCATCATCAAATTCAAAATTGGTTATCGTTTCGCCCGTAAGTTTTAAATATCCAAAAAAATTATCTTTCTCTACCAGTGCAATGCCTTGTTTAAATGGTTCGATTCCATCGTAAATAAAGGGAATGATGGTATCACCCAGATCAGTAATACAGCCAAATTTTTCGTTTTGTTTTGCTATAAAAACATGTTGTTTGCTTAGTGCAAGTTCTCGCTCTATACTTTTTTTATAAGGAAAGTCGGGGTATTTTAAAATAAAATTAGATAATGCATTATCTGAATAATTATTTATTTCAAGCGAGTAAAGCATTTTCCATGCCCCTTCAACACTACCATGTGTTGGAAACAACAGGATATAACGATGTAATAATCCTTTGTTTTTATTCATCATCGCAATTTCAAACAAGTCGTCTTGTGCGTTGGCAACATATTTACTTTTTGGAAACTGATGAATAAAACGTTCAATTTTATTAGGATTTTCTTCCGACACAAATTCTTTGTACCTAAAAAATTCTTCTTGTTCTTGTATTTGTTTTCTGTAAAAAGATTCAGGATAATCAATCTGCAATTGAATCATTTTAATGGAGCTTTTACTTTTTAATGCTTCGTGAAAAACTATACTGTCACGCTTAAATAAAACCTGTTGCTTTAAAACGATGTTTGGGTAGTTTAACAAAAAGTCTTCTGTTTCTTTTACAGTAACTAATTTATTAGTGGAAAAAACTTTTTTATACAATTCATTATGAATTTTTTCTCTTAATGAAGCAACTTGAGAAGTATCGAATTTTTTGGAGTTAAAATACTTCAGATCTGATTCGGTCCATTTACTTATTATGCACAACTCTACAAATTTATATGCGCTATCAAGTTGATGAAAAGGATTATCGTTTCGGTAGTAAACAGAGGCAAGAAGGAAAGAAGATAAAGCTTGTTTTTTGTTTAACGATGAATAAGCTAATTTTTTTGCCTGGAAATAATCGTATATCAAAAAGGCGTCATATGCCTTTTTGATTTTATTTGAAAACACTTGAAAAGTGAAGAAAAAAGAAAATAAGAATATTAATTTTGTTTTTATCATGGATTAGCAACAAAATTATACTTTTGTGTCATTGCAGCATTAACTTCATAAAAGAATGTTCACAACAGGAAGAATAATATTTACACTTGCTTTTTTGATAATTTTTTCCGCAGTAATTGTTTATTCGTATCGTAAGGACATAAAAGTGAATAAACAACACTTTAAAGGTAGTTTTTGGATTTTGTTAACTATTGTGTTGATTTTTAGCGCCTTGTTTTTAATTGTAAAATTGCGACATTAAAATATATTATTTGTATTTTCGTGACTTGTATTTAAAATGCGAAGTCTTTTATTCTGTTTAGTTTTTTTAAGTTCTCTTACTTTTTTTGCGGGAGAAATTTTGTTATTGGAAGGAAAATTTCAAAACAGAAATATTTATGTACAAAACGGATTTGATAATGGAATTGGTTTTTGTGTTTATGAAGTACGCATTAATGGAAGGGTAACAACAGATGAGGTAAACTCCAGCGCTTTTGAAATAGATTTTGAGCCATTTAATTTAAAAGTTGGGGATCCTGTAAAAATCGAAATTTTTCATAAAGAAACCTGTGTGCCTCGTGTGCTAAACCCTGATGCGCTTAAATCAAAACCAACAGGGGAGTATTTAAGCTCAACAGTAAACGAACAAGGCTTTTTGGTTTGGAAAACAAAAAACGAATCTGGATCGTTGCCTTATATCATTGAACAATTTAAATGGAATAAATGGGTAAAGGTTGGTGAAGTTAATGGAATTGGAACTCCTGGAGTTAATTCTTATGAGTATAAAATTTTACCTCATTCGGGGGCAAATAAATTCAGAATAAAACAAACAGGGTCGGGTTTAGCCCCAAAAATTTCAAAACCGATTTTATATACTTCACTATTGCCCCAACCGGGATTTAAATTATCAAAAAACACTAAAGAAATTATTTTTTCTACAGAGACTGCTTATGAAATTTACGACATGTATGGAAAAATAGTCAAACGAGGTTACGGAGCAAAAGTAGAACTTAACAATTTACCAAAAGGTAATTACTTTTTATGTTATGATTCCATAACTGCCGAATTCGAAAAAAAGAAGAAGTAATATAACTCTTAATTGCTTCTATTTTTTTATCTTATGATTCTTGCCGAACTGATTTAAAAATTTCCTGTGTGGCGCAACTGACTGCTGTTATGGGCTGATTATTTTATCTAGATGATCCAAGTACGGCATTACATTTCTCTCTGATGCATTTTTGATAGATTTATATCTTGAAATATCAATCCCAACTTTCTCGAAAAAAGTTTTTCTTCCTTCTCCTTGTGTTCTTTGTGAAGGATGAATTAAATAATAAACCTTTATGTTTAAGTTGTTTGTTTTTACAATTAATGACAGTGCGTCAAAAACATTTTTCCCGAAGGTGATAATACATTCAGGATTAACATAATTAATTTCATCAAGTAGAAACGCATTATGAAATTTAGCCTCCAAAAAAGTTTTATGTCTTTCAAAACCTGCAAACCATAGTTTTCTTAAATCGGTAAGATATACTTTATGGGTTATAGTAAGATGTTCAATAATCTTATAATAAAGAGTTTCTTTCACATCTTGTTGATGTAAAGAGTAAGGTGTGCTAACAGCTATTTGATCATATACCGAAAGTTTATGTTCCGTGAAATAATTCCAGTTTCTCAATGGTTCTGAGCCTATAACCATTAATTTTCTATTGCTTACTGTATTAGAGGAAGCTATTATCGGCAAATCAATACCAGTTAACAAATAATGTTCTATATCGATTAACTCAGGTACTGAAGTATCATTTTTGTGAATGCTCAAAGCCATATGTTTCGGCCTACCTTTTTCTTCTTTTATTTCATTGTACAGTGAATAAACCTTATCATCATTTATGGCAAGATGTTTTGCAACTAGTTTTAATATGTTTTCTGTTGTACTTAACTCCATTTTTACATCAGTTTTTTCATTTTAATATCAACCATCATCTTATTCCCTTTTTCGGTCAACTTCCAATAGGTTTCTTTATCGTGGACACTTCTTTTTTTTATGCTTTGTTCTATAAGATCTAAACCCATAAAAATTACCCTAATATCTTCTCTTATTTGATCACTACTAACAGGATAATAAAATAAATCTTCAACAACTATAGGATGATAGCCATGAGTATTTAATAAATTGTCAAATACCTTATCTCCCTGCCGTATTTCAATATGTGGCAAATCACTTTTTTCATCAATGATTTTTTGTAATGATTCTGTAAAAAACCGTTTACTTGTATTTAATTGAGAATTAATATCATTTAAAATTGATTTATTAAATTCGGTTTGTGTGATTTCATTAATCATTCCTGGTGCGGTATTTGAAAAAATGGATTCTAAATTAATTTTAACGCCAGGCTGCGTTATTTCTAGATTATAATTAGAGGAAGATCCGAAATATTTGTGATTCTCTTTAATATAAAATGGGATTACACATTTAATATCACATGAAATGTTTTTTAGGATGTCATTTGAGTTTTCGCAATTTATTTTTGGCATTTTTTCCAAAATCTGCGAAGCGATTATTTTTAAAAAATCGAATCCTTTTGACTGAGTTTTGAAAAATACAGATAAATCACTTGAAAGATTTTTCTCAGCATAATCACTATTTTGTATATATGGTTTTTCAGGTTTTCCATCAACAAACTTTCCTGTTGCATATCTTCTTTTTTCCCTATTCCATTCTTTGCCTATCCCAGTCCTTTTCCCATCAATAAAATCACCTACATAGTACCTACCGTCTGGCCATATATATATTCCCTTGCCTGTTCTTTTGTTTTGTAAAAAATCACCCTCGTAGTAATTACCATCATTCCAGATATATGCACCATAGCCATGTCTATTTTTGGTTACTGGATCTATAGCACCAATATATATGCCGTTATCATATTTTATTTTTTTTGAAGCAGTTTCTCTTTTTGTTTCTTGTTGAGAATAAATTATTTTATTTTGAAGGACAGATTCATTTTTATTTTCAACCGGCTTTTGTGTTAGTTTTTTTTCTTCAATAGATTTTGATTCTGGAATAACTTTTATGGGATTTTTGAGTTCATAAAATGCTAAACAAGCATCAAGCATTAAATCCAATAATTTAGCAATTTCAGGCTTTGATAGATTATAAATTTCATTCTCGCTATTAAAGTGAGTATATTTTTTTTTGAGAGCATCAATTACATTTGATTTTCCATTTTTGATAATATTTTCTCCGATAAAAAGCATGTTTTTTTCGTCTTTTAAATCTGGAGAAATAATATTAACAGGCTTACCATTCAGCCATTTTTCTTGATAAATTAGGTTATCTTCATTTAATTTTTTACAAGTTCCCTCAATAAAATCACCGTCTTTAAAAGTTCCTTTTTCAAAACTGCCATCATTGAATGTTCTAATGCCTTCTCCATTTAGTCCCTCTTCATTAAATTCACCTTCGCTTTTAGATCCATTTTCCCAATTAATTGTCCCCTTTATTAAAATTCCATCTATAAATTCTCCTTCTTCCACAACTAATTCATCATCGTCATCTTTGTATGACCATTTCCCTTTACCATTGAGTCCTTCCTCGTTAAATTCGCCTTCTTGTTTCGATTCATCCTGATAAGTTATTGATCCTTTTATTAAAACACCTTCTTTAAAGATTCCTTGCTCAATAACTAACTCACCATCATCATCCTTATACGTATTTTTTCCTTCACCATTTAATTCATCATCTTTAAATTCACCTTCATTCATGCTACCATCTTGAAATATAATTTTACCTTTAACAAATACATTATTATTCCATAATCCATCCCAAATATCGTTCTCTTCATCAATCCATTTACCATTACCATGTTTTTTGCCATCAGTTAATTCTCCTTCATAATTTTTGATTTCATTTAATTGTTGTGAAGTATTAATGCCATCTTCTTTTTCTAATGTTCCATTCCACTTCCCTCGCATTGTTCCTGCATCCAATCCGTTTTTATATTTTCCATTAAATGAACCATCATTTAAAAACTCGAATTCAAATAAACCCTCATAATTTTCATTTTTCCAGGTGCCCGTTATAACATTTCCGGAAATGATTCCTTCGAGCACTCCTGTTTTAGAGTATTTTCCATTCACTTTTTCGCCCACCTGTTCTAATGTTAAATGGCCTTGGTTTGTTGTGTAATTTCCTGTTGTATTCATAGTATGTTAATTTTAATTTGCCCACTAACGGTTTCAAGCTACCAGTAGTGCGGCTCAAGGCACTTGTCTACCGAAAAGCTTTTAACAAAGCTAACTGCTTTTTGGACATTTGCAAAATGAAAATAACCTTCGCGAAGCGACCTTGAAATTTGCAAATGCTTTGATGTCGCCCGCATTACTGGTAGGTTGTGTTATATGCTTTAAGCGCCATTTAGTTTAAACACAGCTTTCGTGTCCGCTGATTATTATTTATTGTCAAAATCGTATTCTAAAGACCAACCGGTAAATTCAATTTGAGGATTTTCTGTTTTAATTTTTGATAATTCTGATTGTAGAAAACGCTCTCCTTCTGAATGTGTTTTTTTAATTTAAGCAGTTTAAATATTTCTTTTGGCAAGTATTTTAACCCGTCAACATTTACATCTTGACCTTCTATTCTCAATGTCTCTAAGTTTGTGAAATTAGCGAAGTCAATTTTTCTAATATAAGAAGATGGATTAACGAGTATGAGATTTTTGATTTGTGGCGCGTATTTTTTAAATTCTTGATTTAGTTTGAGTGTGTCAAACTTGTAAAAATTATAAGAATCAAAACAACAAGCGTTGGATTTATAAAAATCTCCTTTTTCACAATAGTATGTCTCATTAAAATACAGGTCTATACACCCAGTTGTAATATGCTCGAAAGCTTTAATGAATTTGTCGTTCAGAGTTCTTGACGTTTTCCTTGATGTCGAACAAGAAAGAAGTAATACAGAAATAAATATTATGATAAATCGTATCATTTTACTTGTCGCTGCACTTATTGCATATAACTTATCTCTTACCGCAATTCCCGAAAACGTAACTGATTAAATTGGCACCCATTTTAAGGGCTTTTTGGCGGGCATCTTCGGAGTCGTTATGAATTTCGGGGCTTTCCCAGCCATCACCTAAATCACATTCAAAATCGTAATACACCACCAATCTTCCTTTGTAAAAAATGCCCAAGCCCTGAGGTATTTTATTATCGTGTTCATGAATTTTTGGTAAGCCGTTGGGAAAATCAAATTTCTGATGATAAACAGGGTGGTTAAATGGAATTTCTACTAATTCATTTTCAGGAAATATTTTTTTTAATTCCATTCGAATGAATTTATCCATGCCGTAATTATCGGATATATGCAGAAAACCACCACCCATTAAGTAATTCCTTAAATTTTCCGCTTCCTGATTATTAAAAATAACATTGCCGTGCCCTGTCATGTGAATGAATGGGTAATTATATAATTCTCCGCTTCCTGCCTCAACAATTCCTTGTTCAGGGTTAATATTTGTTTTTAATTGATCGTTACAAAAACGAATGAGATTAGGCAATGAGGTTTCCAAGTTAGCGTACCAATCGCCACCGCCTCCATATTTTAAAACAGCAATTTTATAACTCGGTGGCGGATAGTTTGCAAAAGAAATTTGCATGCAAAAAAGTGCAAGAATAAAAAATGTGTTTTTAAGTATCAATTTCATTTTTTGGATAATTCGTGTAATCGTTCTTTTTCTCTTTTGCTTAAACTGTCGTAACCGGAACGGTTTATTTTATCAAGCAATTCATCCAGATTTTTTTCTTCTTGCCGTTTGGAATAATTGTATTCTTCATCGCTGAATTTTTTACGATGAACTACTTTTAATTTTTGTCCGCTAATTAATCGTTGAAACCATTCCCCGATATCGTTTCTGTTTTTTAATTGTCTTCCGTAAATAAAGCCGAATAGTGCTCCACCCATGTGAGAAATTTTTCCTCCGGTGTTAACCGATAAATCAATTAACGAAAACATAATGAAAGAAGCAACCACTACCCATTTTAATTTTACTTCACCAATTAAAAAAACTGATACGGGCATGTTTGGTGCATAGGTTCCTGCGGCAACAGTAATTGCCATTACTGATGCAGAAGCGCCAATCAAATAACCTTCCTGCTTTGGGAATAATTGCGAAGCAATAAAAAATAAAATTGCTCCAGAAATGCCTCCAAATAAATAAGTAAATAATAATCGTTGCTCTCCAATAATAACTGTAAAAATCTGCCCCATAAAAAACAACCAGAGCATATTATAAAACACATGCGATAAATCAAGGTGCGAAAACATATACGTGAAAATTCCCCAGGCATGAAGAAAGAAACCGGACAAGGAAGAGTGTACAGAGATGTAAGGAATGAGATTGATGTTTAAAACATGGAATAAAATATTTAGCGTTAAAAAAACAACTCCATTGATGATGATGAAACGAGTGAGTAATGAATTGGATTTAAAACTTGAATACATGTTTCAAATTTAATGGCTTATTGTTTTTAATAAAAATTGTTCCTGTTTTTTTTCCAGTAAATAATCATAAAAAAACCAAAGAGCATTCCTCCCAAATGGGCAAAATGAGCAACATTATCTCCTGGCTGATTGGCAATTCCTGAAAGCAATTCGAACAATCCATAAATCATTACAAAATATTTTGCCTTTATGGGAAAGAAGAAAAATATACTTAGATACGTATTTGGAAACAACATGCCAAATGCAAGCAACAAACCAAACAAAGAACCCGATGCGCCAACAATAACATGTGCATTTAAATACGTGCTTTGCACTTGCTGAATAAATTCATGCGCAAGGTAAACTGCTTTCGTTGGATCTGTTGCTGATGCTTCATTATACTGATCTACAAATCCCTGAAACAAATCGTAGGTTGAAGCATTCATGAACGGCGTTAAGGCTCCACTATTAAAAAATTTCGTCAGTTTATCAATGTTGTTTTCTTGCATGATTTGGTCAAATACCAACACCGAATCATTGATTTCCAAATAAATCACGAGGTATTGAATAAGAGCAGCGCCCATGCCTGTAATCAAATAAAAAATTAAAAACCGTTTTGGTCCCCACACATTTTCAAGCACCGAACCGAAGGTCCAAACGGCAAACATGTTAAAAAACAAATGGGTGAAATCGGCGTGCATAAACAAGTAAGTGATGAACTGATAAGGCTTAAACAATTCAGCGGAAAAATAATGCAAACCTAAAAAGTCGGTGAGGTTGATGCCCGGATTTGCCTGAAAAACTTGCGTTGCCAAAAATAAAATACCGGAAATGATAAGAATATTTTTTACCACCGGGGGCAAAACCTGAAAGCGTGTAGGGCGGTAATCCTGGTTCATTGACTAACGTTTTTTAAATAATTTTTCAATATCGGAAAAAGGAAGTTCCGAAACAATGATTTTTCCTGATGGAGAAAATGAATAGTTTTCTAAAGAAAACAAATGCTGCAATAACAATTCAATTTCTTCGTGTTGCAATTCTTTTCCGTATTGAATGGCTGCTTTTTTTGCCATTGCGCGGCAAAGGTTATCGTGCTTATCCAATTCAACATCCAGGTTATTGAGTTTGTAATTTTCTATTATGCCTTCCAGCAGTTCCAAACAGTTTTGTCCGGAATGATCTGCAGGAACGCCATGCATTACAATGCTGTCTTTGCCAAATTGTTCAATATCAAAACCGAGTGATTTCAATTCTGTTTTTAAACTCAATACTAAATTTAAATCTACCGGACTTAAATCCAAACTCTGCGGGAACAATTCCTGTTGTGAAGCTATTGCTTGACCTTCAAACGAATTTAAGTAATGATAATACAAAATGGTTTCATGAGCACGGTGCTGATCAATCATCACCAAATTACCATTGATGGTGGTAACAATATATTTTTGCTGCAACTGAAAAAAATCTTTTTTTGGCGCAGGAATTTGGTTTTCATCAAACAACTGATGTTGTTCTTGATCGTTTTCTAAATTTGGGTTCACATCCGTTTGATGTTGCTGGTACAGCGATTCCCAGTTTTGTTTATTTTGTTTGTAAAGTGAACTTTCGTATTCTTTTTTGTAAGATGATTTATTATTATCTGTTGAAAACGGATTGTACGAAGTATTAAAAGTTACCTCCGGCGCTTTTGGCTGTTGTGGCGAAGTATACATTGCATCAACAACAGATTGTTCAACATCAAAGTCAATGCTTGGAGCAAGATTGGCTTTGCCAAGCGCACGCTTAACAGCTGTTTTTAAAATAACGAATAAAGTTTTTTCGTCCTCAAATTTTATTTCTGTTTTGGTAGGATGAATGTTTACATCAATCGTACTTGGAGGCAAATCAATAAAAAGAATGTAACTCGGAAATTCATCGCCTTTAATTAAATCAGTGTACGCATCTGAAACTGCAAAATTGAGGTAGGCACTTTTTATGAATCGCTGATTAACAAAAAAATACTGCTCGCCTCTTTTTTTCTTTGCAGCAGCGGGTTTGCCTACGTAACCTTTTATAGAAAAGCCGGGAGTAACTTCATCTACCGCAACTAAATTTCCCTTAATACTTGAACTCAGTAATCCTTCGATGCGTTGAATTAAAGTGCTTGCAGGCAAATGATACATCTCGTGCCCGTTATTAAATAAATGAAAGGCGATTTCAGGATGAGCCATGGCAACGCGCTCAAATTCATCAACGATATGTCTCAATTCAATAGAGTCGTTTTTTAAAAAATTTCGACGTGCAGGAATATTGAAAAATAAATTTTTTACACTGATGGAAGTACCAACCGGACAACTGCACGATTCGCGGGTAGTGATGGTATTACCTTCATTTATGACTAAAAAACCAACCTCACTTTCTTCCGGTCTCGTTTTAAGTTCTACCTGAGCAACAGCAGAAATAGCAGCAAGCGCTTCACCTCTAAACCCTTTGGTAATTATTTTAAATAAATCGTCGGCATTTTTTAGTTTGGAGGTTGCGTGGCGTTCAAAACACAATGCTGCATCGCGTTCACTCATTCCTCCACCGTTGTCAATCACTTGTAGCAGTGATTTGCCACCTTCCTTTACAATCAGTTTAATAACAGACGCTTTAGCGTCAACCGAATTTTCTAATAATTCTTTCACTACTGACGCAGGGCGTTGAACCACCTCACCGGCAGCAATTTGATTCGCTACATTTTCGGGTAATAAAGAAATTAAGTCTGCCATAAAATCTCACGAATTTACAAAATTAAGGGCAACCGAAAAATTGTATAATTAAATTATTTTAATGCGATAAAAGGACCTTTTTTCTATAAAAAAGTGTTAATTAACTTTTATTTTTGATTAAAAACGGAGCTTGATTTATTAATATTACTTGTCACAATTTTTTATCTTTAATGAGTGAGAGAAGAATTGCTGCATTATATCTGGAAGTTTCAATTATTTGATGCAATCAATCTAAAATCAACCTATTCGGAAAAAATTGAAATCGTTAAACCGGGAAATTATAATACAGATAGTGGCCCTGATTTTTCAAATGCACAAATTCGAATTGATGGTATTTTATTGATTGGCAATATTGAATTACACATCAATTCTTCTGATTGGAGCAAACACAAACATCACGAAGATGATGCATACAATAATGTAATTTTACATGTTGTTTTTAATCATGATTTAGAGATAAAAAACAGCAATGATAGTGTGGTCCCTACACTACAATTAAAACACCTTATTTTTCCATACGTAACTCAAATTACAAATTCGATTGCAAAACCAAGCAAACAAATTATATGTAAAAAACAACTTATAAAAATCAATGAAACAGACTACACTTCATGGATGAACGAATTGTATCAAAAACGATTAAAACATAAAGTAAGTTGTATACTCGAAATGTATCAAACTGAAAAAAACGCTACATCCGAAATTTTATACAGATTAATTGCGTTATCGTTTGGGTTTAAAACAAATGCGCTGGCATTCGAATTGTTATCAAAAGAATTACCTTTTAATTTGCTTCAACCATATTTGCATGATGAAATAAAAACCGAATCATTGTTGTTTGGGATTGCGGGTTTTTTAGATTATGAAAACAATGATTCTTATCATCAACAACTTAAAAATGAATTTTTACAACTTAAAGAAAAACATAAACTAAATAGTTTTTCATATTCAATTTGGAAATTCTCGCGGATGCATCCACAAAATTTTCCTAGTGTTCGGATCGCACAATTTTCAAGAACTATAACTAAAATCGATTTTATAATTAATCATCTAAAAGAACTTGACACATACGAAAAGTGGGCTAGTGTATTTACTGATAAACCTTCTTTATACTGGCAAAGTCATTATGATTTTGGTAAAAAAGTCAGGAACGGCTGCAACTATCTTGGTGAGTTATCTGTAAATTCAATACTAATAAATACGATTGTGCCATTTTTACATTTCTATTCTGAAACAACAAATAATGAATCATTTTTAATTTCTGCGCAAAATATAATAAACTGTTCTCGTCCTGAAAAAAACTCAACCATTAATTTATATTCAAAAGTACTTCCAAAACCAATAAACGCACTTCAAACACAAGCGATGCTTCAATTGGAGAAAGAGCTATGTTCAACTTCCGGATGCTTAAATTGTTTGGTAGGAAAAACAATTTTACAACAGGCATAGACATTGTTCAATAAAAAGTTTAAATTTGTTTAACAAGTTATGCTAATAAATAAAGTAATATCATGGTTTGAATCTCAAGCATTTGGCGTATGCGAATGGTGGGGAAAAAAATTGGGTATTAAAACCACAAATGTTCGAATGTATTTTATTTATTTGTCTTTTTTCACTTTTGGTTCTCCTATTATTGTTTATTTCATAATGGCATTTATGTTGGAACATAAAGACTTTTTTAGGCCCACACGTATTCGTAAAAAAAGTGTTTGGGATATTTAATATCGATTTCCATTGTGGTTTAAATTTTTTGCTCTTAAATCTTCTATAAAATAGTTTAAATAAAACACTTATTTTAGTCAACTAAATTAAGTGTTTTATTTAAACTTTTAGCTCTATCTATTAAATAATTAATTTTTTCTTTTTAAAATTCTTTTAAATTTTAGTCATTATTTTCTTTTTA
>Ga0172373_10007654_pt1 | contig 13938 bp, 18 predicted proteins | sample Lak10m_2_FD_114546 | JGI IMG/M metagenome (GOLD analysis project Ga0172373, IMG submission 114546) | Freshwater microbial communities from Kabuno Bay, South-Kivu, Congo - kab_092012_10m | ecosystem: Environmental > Aquatic > Freshwater > Lake | place: Democratic Republic of the Congo... | reverse complement strand
TGGTGTATATGTGCTTGTGTTCCATATTACTTGTGCATTGACTTTGTCAGTATAATAATCATATATAGTTGTAGAACCTGAAATACCCATAATTCTTTCTGTAGTTGGTGGGTTAGATGCATCACAAGTAACTTTAATCCAATTTGGTTGGTAATTAAGATTTACATAATTAGTTGTATATCCTGAAGTAACTCCAATTTGCCCGTTTTCTGTTGTATATGTTTCTTGTTGTGCACCTCTCACTTCTACTGAATTATATAATTGACTTTCATCATAAGACCATACAGGAGTTTCTACTAAATTTATATTGCTTTGAATAGTTGTAGAATTGTTTGTATATCCTTTTGGCTCAAAATGAATTCTATCATCAGAAGGATTATAATAAAAATTATAATTATATACATCTGCTAAGAACTTTAGTTTAGAATAAATGCTTTCAGATTTTAATCTTAATAATTTAAAAATATAAATATTACCTGTAGATATTACACTATTATTATCTGCAATTAAATTAGTTCCACAAAATCTATTTATTAAATCAATAAATATTTCTGAACCAATCCCTGCTGTTGCATCTATATTATAATCATATGAATACGTTGCCACTATTTTTTTAGTTAAATATAATTGGTCGGCACAAGTTAAACTAATTATTCCACCATCATTCTTTTTTGAAATTACTATACCTTTGAATATTTTATATTCCGTTGCTGATAATTCACCACGCCAAACATCAATTTCTAAGTTTATTAAATTATCTGAATTTGTATCAATTAATTGATTTACATCTAAAGTTAAATTAATTGTGATTGTTTGTATATTATCAGTGCCATCAGTTCCTTCTTTTTTCCAAGAAACTAAATAGTCAGTAACATCAATACTATTTAAAGTAACTTTTGTTAAATTAGGAATTCCTGATGTCATTGTCCCACTTCCAATACTAAAGTAAATGGTAAACTATTGACATCACCATTAAAATATTGACCACATCTAAATCTTCCAGATTTAATTAAAGTATTTACAAATGATGCACAATATGGTGGGGTAATACTTGTTGAATTATTTGCTGATATACTATCATAATCACTACTAAATGTGATATTTGTTGGTTGACCATTGAATATACTTTCTAACCAATATTTTTGGTCAGATTTAGTTAAAATATTATAACCTGAAATTCTTGTAGTAGCTGAAGTCATTAATCTTCCTGTAACAGTTATTGTTTTAATTGCGCCTTCATAATTGAAAACATAACCACCCATAGCACCCGTTCCTGTAATTGGTGTTTTCTCAGGTGCTTGAGATACTTCTGATTCAACACTATCAATTTCTTTATCTTCAAAAACAAATGTATAACTACCATAAGTTAAACTAACACTCATATTTAACCACCTAACGCTAATATTCCATAAGTTGGAATTAAATCTCTTATACTTGTAATTGGAGATGTATATGGCGATACAGACATATTAGATGTATTTGTTGTTGTAGTTCCTGAACTTGATAAAACATAATGGTGATTACTTATTTTAGATTTACTTGAACTTGAACTACTTGTTTTTTTATTTAATTCAGCTACTTTTTCAATCATTTTATCTATACTTCTGGTAAATGGGTCTACAATACCTGATTGTAATTTAGGTTTTATATTATCTTCTATTGATGTAACGGTTATATCCATATTATTTACCATTTTCATTGTCATTATACCCAACCCATTTTGCACAGCCATATTACCTACATCAAACATACCTTTAATCACATTAGTTACTGGGCTACTTTGGTTAGTTATATTAGCTACGCCATCAGCTAACCATTTTGCAACAGATGTGCCAACTTCTGATAATACACTTGCTGAAGACATTGTAAATCCAGCTGTGAATATTTTTACCATTAATGCACTTATTTGTGCTGTTGTAGTTAAATCTCCTTGTGCAGCTGCAACAGTGCTTACTGCAGATAATCTTCTAATCAAATCCATAAATGGAGCCATCATTACTCTGAACATAACCAATAATGGTCTTAAAATTTCTAAAACAGGTCTTAATAATAACATTAACATTTCTGCTACTGGTTGCAAAAATGAACCCACTAATTTCAATATTTGAGATATCATAGATATAAGTGGTTTAAATGCCCATAATACCTCTTTAAGTATATCGTTCATTGCATTGACACCTATAACTAACCCTGTAAGTGATGGTATTGCACCTAATAATCCACCACCACTGGATGTTTTTTGGTTTTTTCCACCAACAACAATTTGCAATGCAATTTTTTCATCTGACATTATATCGCCTTGTGGTTTTCTAATTCATTTATAACAGCACTATATTTTTTATAATCCTCTACAGTCAAATTTTGTAATTCTAATGGTTTTAAATTTAACCATTTACACAATCTAATTTTTGTTAATAATTCTATAGTTGGCAAATGTTTTATTTTAGCTTTGTCTACGCTGTAGAGGTATCTGATTTTGACTGAATTTCTTCAATATCACCTTCTAATTTTGTTGTGTCATTATATTTATTTATCTGTTGAATTATAGGGTCAACTAAATTATAATATTCTATAGGTAATTGTTCATATTCAATTAATCTTTGATTTATTATTCTATCAGTTACTTTCATATTGCCAATAGCAACCGTTTTGAAAAATGGAGCTTCTGAAATACCTAATATTAATGTGTATTTTTTTAAAGTTCCTGTTTTTATTTTTTGACTCTCACTATATTCTGAATTATTATCTTTTTTAGATATTAATTCAATCGCCTCATTTTGTAATGTTTCTCTATCACCCATTGTCATTTTTCTTAAAATGATTTTGGTTTTTATATTTCCATCTATTAATTCTATTTCTTTTGTGTATGCACTTGCCATATTATCATCTCCTATTAAGCACTTGCTTATTTTAACTTGTAGTTTCAGCAACAGTAAATGAATATGCTAATAAATCTACATCTTCACCAATTGGTTGATTTAATGAATAGGTGTCATTTTTATTATTATAAGAAACATTATCAAATTCTAAAACTGAACTTGCACCTGTTCGGGATAAATTTATTTTTAGATTTGCAGACAATGTAGGATAATTCTGATAGGTTGTAGAACCTAATATTTTTTGTAGTAAATCACTTGATTTGTATTTTGTATTTAATTTAATTTGATAACTTGTTTCTGTAGGCACTGCTGATACAGGATATACACTGGCTCCATATAACATCTTATAATTGTTTGGTATTGTAATCTCAAAACTTTCTACTAAGTTTTCTATATATGTTGTATTTGGCAATCCAAATGTCGCACCAATAAATGTATATGGCACAGTTCCTGAATATGCTACATTAGTTGCAACTGTAGAACTATTTGTAACTGTTGCAGCAATACAATTAAGTGTAGCTGATATTGGTTCATTCATAGCACCTCTTATTGTTAAACTATCTACAACACAACCAGCGTACAAATCTTCTCTATTTGTGGAGTTATTTATAATATTGTTAGCCAAAGTAAATGATATTGTATCTGAACTAATACTATAAGTTTTTGTAGTTGTTCCTGTTACAGAACCTAATACAAATTCCATAAATGCAAAATCTAAAACATCAAAATCAATTGAGAATTTTGTATTTATTTCTGTAGGTAAGAACGCTAAGGGAGCTCTACCACCAGTTGCACTACTTACAGAACCTCTCCTTTCTAATAGGTTTCTACTTATTGATGGATTAAAATTAGAATTTAACCCAAAATGTGTTGTTGGCGTTACTGCTGAACCATAAGTTGTTTCTTTGCCATATATTGCATAAGAATGAACACCTGCTACTCTACAATCATTAGCCATATAATCATCTCCTCATATCTAATTTACTTTCAATATTTCTTAATCTTTTTTCAAAATCTGAATAATTATTACTTCTTATTAAAAGATTTAAAGTTGATAATTGTTCTTCTAATTTAATTAATTTAATTTGAATTTGCTCAATAGTTAATTCATCAATATCATTCATAACATCGCCTTTAATTTATTTCAAAATTGTTATCACTTTGAATATCTAAACCAATTTTATATAATTTATATTTGCCAAAATCTGATACAGGTTCTATTTGATGGTAATTAGTTGGATAAATATAACTTAAATAAAAAAAACTATTTTGATTATTTACAATTGCATCTCTTAATATTTTATATTTAGTATTTGCAGTTGATTTTGATATATCAAAAATATCTATCATAATAGATATATTAGTAACATAACTTTTACCGTAACCAGCAAATGTTGTAGTCATATTATAAATATCAAAAGAAACTCTTGGATAAGAACTAATTGATAAATCTGGTCTTGGATAATCAGGATATATTGCATCACCTGTTCCATAGTCATATTGTATAGTTATTGCATCTCCAAGAGTTAATACTTTAGATACAATAACTTGTGTAATTTGTCCTGTAGAACTATATGTATATGTATAATCCGTTCCAAAAATTAATGATGTTCCATTTTGTTTCACATACCTTATATTTTTGCCAGAAGTTTGTGTCAATGTGAATGTTTGAGCACCACCAGTTGCACTATATGTATCAATAGTTGTAGTAACTCCTCTTTGAGTAGTTGTAAGTATATCAGCATTTCTTAAGAAGTTTAAAAATTCTCTTTCTATATTTATATTATCTATTGTAGTCATAATTATTCGCCACTTGGCTTTGTTTCATAAATTATTCCATCATCACCTAATACCTTAACTACGCCTTCGTAAGCTAAAGCTTTTGCTAATATTTTTTTAAATTCTTGTTTAATTGTATTTTTAATAAATCTATGAGGTTTAGTTCCAAATAATTGTATATGTCTTGCAACTGCATAAGCTAATTTTTCATTACCTAATTTATCTTTACACCATTTTTTCAAAACTTCTGGATTAACTGAATGTGGTAATGTTCCTCTTTCAATATAAATACCATATTCTAACATCCAAATATTCAATAAATTATTTACAACTTCTCCTCTTATACTATTTTTCAAATAACCATCGTGAATAGGGCATCTTCTTTTTAATTCATTAACTATATCAAATTTCATTATTTTAAATGCTTTATTCCAATCTATAATCACTTCTTTTATATATTCCACAAAATCACTATTTAACTTATTATATATAGATTAGCTCTTTTATAAACTATATATCCATTTACATATATTTCATCAACATCTTTGACACGATATGTTTTACTTTGATAAGTTATTTTATCATTTTTATTTATTGTTTGTGTATATGCAACTAAAATAAATGCATCAATATCTGTCATTTCTCCTAATTTTACAATCTTCCAACTAATATCAATCTTCGCTTTTGGAATTACTGTTATTGTGCTTGGTGTGCCATCTGTTAATGTTTCATCACCATAATCACCACTTATAGTTTTGGTTACTGGTGTATAAGTAACTGATATTCCATAATCTTTCAATAAAAAATTACTAAAATAATCTCTTAATAAATAATATGTATTTGCCATCACATCACTGTTGCATATTGTCCAATATATTTCTTTTTATACATTTCAACTTCTTCAATTATTCTTCTAACTACTGCATCTATATTGATATATGCTTGTCCAATAGTTCCTGAAAAATCTGGCATTTGAAAACTACTTAAATCATCATAAGTTCCACCTATCTGATAAGTTAATGCTTTGAGTGAAGCAATGCAAGCAGTAAATCTATTTATTGATGTTGGCAACTCTAAACTACCTTTTCTTAATTCTGATAATACCCCATAATGATAAGTAATATTAATTATTTGATAATAATCAGAAGAGGTTGTTGGAATAAAATATGTTTTTTCAGCCGTGGTTTTTAAAATTATTTGCCCTGAAGGATATATATATAGATTACTTGGAGTTACACTTGTTCCATCAACTGTCAAACTATCAACTTGTATTAATGGTGAGTTTTTAAGTAATAATGTTCTTGTACCTGTGCCATCATAATTATCTGTTTTTTTATTCAAATATGTAATATAATATTTACTTGTAGCGTCAGGATTTGTTGTCCAAGTTGAAACTGTTAATGTGGTTGTTGCAGTATCTAATATTTCTCTTATTTGTCCAGAACCTGTCCCAGCATATATATATACAGCATAATTATTATATTGGTCTGTCGTCCAAGTTTTACTGCTATCCACTAATGTAGTATTTCCTGCAGATGTAACTGTTCCATTTATTATTGCTGGGTAATAAGTCGTATTTGTCCATCTGTCAACTTCATCTTCTGCCCATTCTATTGCTTGTGTAATTGTAGCGTCAGGCATAATTGTAGTGTCAGAAACACCTAAACAATTTCTAACTTCTGCAATAGTTGTATAATAGGCCATAATTATCACTTTAATCTGTGCAAGATGGTGGTTTCCAAATCTTTAATCTGCTTTCTGAATATTTACAAGTTTTTGGTCTTTTATCCCAAATTGCACACAAATTATCTTTAGTTAAATGTTTACAAACGGCTGGGATAATAAATCTGTAAGAATTTCTATTTATTTTTTCTACTTTGATATTTCTATATAAATAATATTCAATTTCATCAATTGTGAAAAATTGATTAGATGTAGTGAATACTATATATTTACAACATTCACCACATCTTGAACAATTATTCATTTTTTCTTTCCTTTGTTACACATTTTTTATCACTTTAGTTATCTATTACTGGTTTTCCAATAACCCAATATGTTGTTGCACCTGTTCCTGCTGAACCTGTAACTTTATTTTTAGTTGTACCATCAATTGTGCAAGGGTCTAAATCTGAATTGATTGCAATTACAGCTAATACTTCTTCAAAATCTCCAAAAATAACCCAATCTGTTGCACTAACTTTAGTTGCGGAATATATACCCATAACTGTCCCAACTCCAAATTTTGAAGCTCCACCTGCAATAGAACCCCCTACATATGTTTCAGTAATTTCTGCTGCTGTCATTTATAATCATTCCTCCTAATTATTTATATAATACAAATGCTGTTTTTGCACCTGTTGTTGCTGTGGTGTGTGTAATTGTATTACCACTAAAGGTTGCAGTTGTAAATGCACCTGTTGTATCATCTCTCATAGATATAATGTCTATTAATTCTTTAATATTCCCAACATCCCATAAATCATTTTGAGCAGCCATTGCTCCTGAATCAATACGACCAATCTTCCAACCTTTTTTATTAACACCAAAATAACCAATCTTTTCTACATTTACATCAACTGTTGTTGCTGTCATTTTTTATCACCATTTTCTTTCTAAAAAGAAGAGGATTAACCTCTTCTCTATACTTGATTTATACAAGATTCAATATTGAACTATTGAAAGTTACTGCTCTACATATCAAAGCAACATATTCTTTCAAAAAGAACTTTCTACTGTCTCCTGTAATTCCCATTTCTTGGAAGGTAATATCTTGTAATACCCTCATTTCCCACACTTCTGGGTCAATGAAATACATGGATTTTGAACCTGTGGAATTGGTTAAAAACTGTGATGGATATATGACAACAGCTCCTGTCATACCATACCAAGTAATTCCTGTTGTTCCGTATTCTGTATTCATAACTGTATTATACAAAATCTTTTTATCTGCTAATATACCCATTATATCCCTATAAGTTGCTGAATCACAAATTGCAAATGCAACTCTTCCTGAATCATCATATGAATATTGAATTGCTTCATTAATCATATCTTCAGTTAATGTTTTTCCTGTTGCATCATAACTATTTGTAGTGCTCATTATTGTAGATATTCCACTAAATTCAGTTCCATTAGGATTTTGTGAGAATGCTGAAGTTGTTGCATTTCCTTTGATAATTAATCCTTCTTCAAGTTCAACCAATTCTCTCATTTTTACCATTGTTTCTAACTGCATAACATTTGGAGCATTTATAGTTTCAATTCCTGCAGACATTGTTCCTGTTCCTGTGACATTTGCACCTACAAGATTATATCCTGGAACTGCTGCTAATGCTTGGCCTGTAACTCTGCCTACTGCATACAAATATTTAATTGCAGTACTTGACCTGTCATAAGTTGTATTTGTTTCTGTCATTGATGGGTCTTCAGCAGCACAAAATGCACCACCTTTACTTGTTATAACATTGAAATCTGCAGTTATTCCATAATTTGTAACTCTCTTGATTACGTTTCTAATTGGCGTAAACTTTCTTGTTCTATCAACCAACACTGGGTCAACAAATACAGGAATTAATGCATAACCAGCAGTTCCTGCACCACCACTTTGTGTTGTTGTTGCCTTCAAATGCGCTTCTTGGGCAATATATCCTGAATGATATTTGTATAATGCATTTTTAAGAGCCAACCTTAAATCAAAATTATTAACTGCATCATAATAAACAGTTTGGTTTGGCAAACCTAAAAATGAATCATTATACGCACCTAAACTATATTGTTCTGACATATTTTTTTCACTCCTTTATTTTATAAATTGTAACAATCCTGTATTTTTTAAAGATAATTCTTCTTCTTTTGCATAAACTTTAGACATATCTTGTTTAATTGCCTTGATAACTGGGGTTGCTTCTATTTTATCAATTTTATCCGTTAGTGCTTTTATTTGTGTTTGCAAATCATCTTGTGATTTTTTAATTGCTAATTGGATTTCTGAAACAAAAGCTGTCTTTAGTTCTGTTTTCATATCATCAATCATCTTTAAAGATTTTTTTTCAATTTCTTTTTCTTTATTCTCTTGCTCTTTTGATTCTTTTTCTTTCTTTGCATCTTCTTCTGCTTGCTTTTTCTTCTTTTCTTCTTCTGACATTTCTTCAGATTTTAAATTAGCTTGAGAATTAGCATTAGTTTCCTGTTCTGACATTTTTAATTCCTCCTTTTTTACTTCACCAAATGAATTTTGATAAATATCATTAATAACTGATTTCATAACTGGTGTGAATTGAGCTTGTGGATTCATTGGGTTTCCTGTAAATGTTATATTTATTAAATTTAATTTATTAACTATAGATTTCCAAATTCCATTCTCTTTTTTGCTTATTGCTTCTACAGGATAAAATGCAACACTGAATGAATGCAAAAAACCATTTTTTACACTATCCCAAATATTTTTAAAATTTGGATGTGCTTGATTCATTTCAACAGTTACATATACACCTTTTTTTCCATATTTATTATTTAAATCTAATTCAGCATCAATAACTTTGGCATAAGGAATTTTAGAAAGTGGTTTATTAACTGATTGGCCGTTATCATAATAGATTTCGTGGTCAGCATCAAAGGTTATTTGTCTTTCTTTAATTTGATTAAGTATATCTTTTTGTGCATCTTCAGACAAAGTTTCATTAGATAAATCTTCATCAATTGTAGATACATATCCTTTTACGATATATTTTTTTTCTCCTTTTAAGATTATTTCAGTGGGTGTAAAGGATGTTAAATAATTATAATTATTCATATTAATACTCCAAAATAATTTTGCTTTGTTTTGATATATAAAACCCTATTATGCAATAACATAAATTACATCACTTCTGCAATTTATGTGTGCTGGCGGTGTTAACCAACTTTCTCCTGTTTTGTCATCTTTAAATGGTTTATCTATTGCTATTGAATGGTCAATATCATATTTTTTTGCCAATCTAAGGCATAATTCAGAAGTTCGGTTATCCAATATTGCTGACCAATATTTTTTAAGTGGGATAGAGCTCATTTTAGCTGCTTCTAATTGACCAACTGCAAAAGCTCTGGCTTGTTCAGTTCTTGCAATCATTCTTGCTCGTGTTATTGTTGTATCAAATATGTCTTTTATTTCAGAAACTATTTGTGTATAAGGTTTGCCTTCTAATATATTTCTGGATAATGTAGTTCTTAATTTATCAGCTAATTCTGTATTTATGTTTTTTATAAGTTCAAAATTATATTTTTTTAAATAATCTAAAACTTGAGGATTTATTTCAATGATATTTCTATTTATTAATTTTTCAATTTGGTCAATACCTAAATTATAACTTATATTAATTTCTTGAATATATTGATTAAATAAATTTAATGGTATTCCTATATTAATTAATATTTGTTCTAAATCTTTAGGTAATTCTTTATTCAAGTTAAACACCTCTTTTTAGATAATTTATGGTTTTATCTTGAATATTTTTATAAAAATTAATAAATTGTTTTTCTATTTCAGTTGGTAATCCTAATTCATCTAAATTATTTTTTTTAATAGGTAAATCTTGTTTTTCCATAGCGTCTAATTTTGTATAATAATCAGATGTTTTTAATTGCGTATTTCCTGATATTTTTTCATCTTCAGATTTTTGTTCATTTAAAGGTTTATTTGCATCTTGGTTTAATTCTGTTTCTTTAGTTTTTGATAATGAAAAATTATTAAAATAATTATCCTTACCAACTTGGTCATATCTTTCATCTTGTAATGGTGGCAATTCCTCAATGGTTCTAATTTCATTTATCGTCATATAATTTGCAATCTTTTTTTCATATAATTCTTGTTTTTTATAATCTTCATCTATATCATAGTTATCAAATTCAAAAATAACCTCTCTATCAGTATCTAACTCCCATACAATTTGTGTATTTATATGATATTCTAATAATTTAAGTATTGGCTTAAGTGCTTTTCTTTTAAAAACTTTAGATTGCTCAACTGAATTAGACCTATTAGCATCATCTATATAACCCATTTCTGTAGGTGTAACACCTAATAATGCCCATACTAATTGTTGATACCATTTTTGTTGTTCTAACATCTGCATTTTTTGTGGGTCAATATTGAATGGTATATAATCTATTTCTGTATTAACTATTGGTGGTTTAAAGAATTTTGTTCTTGTGTTTTGGAAGGCATCAGTTTCTAAAATTGTAGTATCTAATTTCTCTCTTAATCCTTTTATTTGTTCAGCATTTGCATTTAATATAGATACAATTCCTAAAGGTAAATTATTATGAATATACATATCAAGATTAACTTTTGAGCTATATAATAAAGTTAATAATATATCATATAATACCATAACTGGAGAATAACCATAAATACTATCTGAACGGTCATTTTTCATAATATATACAATTTCTTTTTTTCCAAAGGGCACAGGATACATTCCACCCGTCCAAGTATATTGGAAATAAGCGGCATCATTTTTCAAAACTGCATTATAATAATATTCTGTTTCTATAGGTGTCATTCTTACATATTCTGGTTTAACATAATCCAATTTATTACCCATATAACCGTGAATATCAGGATTTTTTAAAATTGTGGCACCATCTATGGTATATAATTGAGTTAATTCATCTTTTTTATTATATACTTTATTCATTACCCCAGCATCTAATTCTATCACATCTCTTGCAACAGCACGTATTATACTTCTTAAACTTTCATCATTATCATTTGGATTATATAAAAAATCTTTTATTTTTTTTATTTTACCAATTACTTTTTCTTCTTTTATATTTTTATTTGGAACAATATCCCAATCTATTGCCGAGATTTCATCTAATAATGTGTTTTCCACTGACCAAAAATATGGTGTAGCTGCAAGTTTTCTTACATTAATATAATCAATATCTGTTCTTGGATAACCAAATGGTGGTTTATATATGAAATATGGAATATATCTTTTTATAATTCCCCTATCACTGGATTGATAACCATAATCAACAAGAGTTTCAGATTTTGTATTAATTTCTTCAGTCATTTATATTCACATTATTTATTATTTACATTTTGCAGCATAATCTTAATATCTTCAATATTTTTTTGCATTTCTGCAATATTTATTTTTATATCTTGGATATCTTTTTTAACATTTAAAATGTTTTGTTCCAAAATTACCAATCGCACATCATAATCTGATTGATTGTCTTGAAGATTATTTATGATAATACCTTGTGCATTAAGTTTATCATTTATGTTTTCAACTTGGTTATTTAATTTACCATAATTAAATACAGGCGCCACTAAAAAACCAATAATTGTAAATAAACTAACTATTATACCTAAGGTAATTTTACCAATCGCATAACCTCCATTTCCATCTGAATGAAAGTAATGTTTTTTGTGTTGCATTTTATCAAGCTCCTTTTTTACAAGTTTATTCATTATTTTTTCTTTTTTTTCTTCTTTTTAAAAATATCAAAAATACTCATATAATCAACTCCTATTTTTTAAAAATATATGATGGAAAGTCAGGCAAACAACTCATAATTTCACACTCCAATCGTTATTTTTATGTTTGTTATTCTATCGCCAATGTTTGTTCCAGTAAATGTCAGTTTATTATTGGCATATGTAACGCCAGTAACTGGTGCATTAATCCAACCCGAACGAGTAGACCAACTTGAACCGTTATAATAATCATAACTAATATAACCATTATTGTAATATTGTGATAAATCAATAGGATATATCATTGTTCCTGCAGTAACAAATTGCAAATACTTTTTTCTTTTATCTAAATTTTTTGAAACATAAGATGTAAGTTCTCTAATATTAACTGTGCCTGTGCCGTTTCTCCAACCCATCGGTATTTTAGTTATTCCATCTGCACCTTCATCCCAAAAATTTTCATTTACAATAATATGATTATTAAGAAGTTTATTAGCCCAATATTTATGCTGATTAGCAGTTAATGCTGTGTTGAAGTTCAAGAAATCTCCAGCAATACCATTGAATCTTCCACTTGTTGTATTATATGCAAATAACTGAGTAACACCACCTATTACACCAGTAGTTGATGTATTTGCAATTGCAGAACCATTAATATAAGTTGTAACTGTTGCCCCATTATAACTAAATCCAAGAACCAACCAATTATTAGCTGTTAACGTATTTGTATCTGTTTGAACTGAATAGTCAACACTATTTGATTTTAATAGAATATTTAAGTTATTTGCTTTTTCATTTGAGTTAATTCTTACTGCTATAAAATTATTATTATCTACATATATTGATTGTAATCTTGGATATCCACCACCATCTATTGAAAAATCTTTGATATTAATTAAATAAATTCCACTGAATGCTGTAAAGTTTGCTGTTAATCCTGAAGTATATGAAGCATATGCATTATTTGTCATATTAAGTGCAACGCCATTAATACCTTCAACAGTTGTTGTTATACCCGAAATAGTTGCAGGTTTCATATTTTTTGAAACATCAGGAATTATCAATCCTGATTTTTGCATATTCCAATATGCAATTAATCCATCATAATTAGGATTAGTTATCTGTGAATATGTATATCCTGAAGTTGTTCTTGTTAGGCCACCAGTTAGTTGTGCTTGAGTAAATTCGTTATAAAGTTCGTTACGTTTTGATTCAGAAATTATTTCGTTATAAACTTGAAAATTTTGAATATATCCATCCCAAGTCCTTATTTGCCCACTAGTATTTCCAATAATCACATTCGCGCCTGCGGATGGCGTGCCTGAATTCTGGTCAGCAGTTCCTGATAATACACCATTAATGTAAATATTAGTGATTCCTGATGATGTTCTTGTCACGACTATATGAGACCACCTATTGAATATAACAGAATTATCTGATGAATAAGCTGCTGTAGAGTTATCACTACTTACACGCCATTTATTTGTAGATAAAATTCCTGTTAAAAATTTACCATTATAAAGAAACAATCCTAAACTATTCTCACCATAACTTCTTGGATAAATCCAAGCAGATATAGTTATATCTCCTGTTCCTATAAAATCAAATCCAGTATCAACTTTGGTATCTGCACCGTCAAACTCTAAAGCTCCTGAACCTAAATTACAATTGACAAATCCTCTTGAAGTTCCTAATGTTAGAGTATTTGTATAATTTCCAGTTATGTCTAATAAAGAATTATTTACTAAACTGTGATATATTTTACTCATATTTTATCTCTCTAATATCCATACATCCATTTGCTTGAAGTAT
>Ga0172373_10007653_pt1:0-12500 | contig 13939 bp, 17 predicted proteins | sample Lak10m_2_FD_114546 | JGI IMG/M metagenome (GOLD analysis project Ga0172373, IMG submission 114546) | Freshwater microbial communities from Kabuno Bay, South-Kivu, Congo - kab_092012_10m | ecosystem: Environmental > Aquatic > Freshwater > Lake | place: Democratic Republic of the Congo... | reverse complement strand
CGGGTATGATGATTTTATATTTTTTAGACAATTCGATTGCTAAGTCCCAGGCCTGTCTTTCCATTGACACTAACTCGATATCCATTTTGTAGTTATGATGGTTGAGTAGTGCGTGAGCTAACTCATGAAGGAGTAAGCCTGGATGTACGGTTGGATCTTCCATATAAAAAACAGTATTATCGTCTGCCGACCAACAAAAATCTGATCCCGTTTTGAAGTTTATTTTGGGATAACTATTTTTTAATTTTAGTACTATTGAATTTATCGATTGCATAAAAGTAGCATCCGTAGATAACCGCTAGTTCTGGATATTTTGCTTGTACAAACTTTGGACATGGTATATGATCTGGTAATTTTTCTTTTAGTATATTCTGCAGTTGGTTACCGTATCTTTCGAAGTATGTGCCTATACTTCCGCCAATAATTATGATGTCAGGCTGAAGAATTGGTATAACCGCCAAAAAACCTCGACTGATTCTGTCGGCAATTTGTGACCATGTTCTTTTGCTAGTGATATCTTTGGCATGTTTTCCGTACACTTTTACTATGGCCTGTCCTGAAGCAAAGCTTTCCCATTCTCGCACTATGCCATCGTATTCTATTAAAGCATGTCCGCCTTCACTGTTTCTTAGGGCTTGATTGATGTGACCATCGGTAATTATTCCGGTTCCAATGCCTGTGCTGATAGTGACATACAAGGATTGAGCCGGTATGCGCTTAAGTAGTCTTGTTTCAGATAAACCAGCTAATTTTGCGTCGTTCTCTACCAGTATAGGTGCCTTACCGATTATGCCAGTTAATGCCTTTTGAACGTTAAAATTCTTCCATGGTAGATTACCACACCAAACAACTGTTCCGTTTTTTATTACGCCCGGTATGGCAACTACGATCATATCAACAGACAGGTTTGCAAAATTATCACTAAGTATAGCCTTCAGCTCTTTAATGTAATCATTAGCATCTTTTGGGGTGGGAAACTTTATTTGTTTTCCTAGCACACCCTTTTTGTTGAAGCTAGAGACTAATGTTTTAGTTCCACCGGTGTCTATCGCAATTATCATAAAATAAGTTTACCATAGTTTTTTTGTAGTCGACATTGTTGATAAAAGTCGATAAAAGATGTATAATTATATTATATTTAGTTTGGAGTTACGATATGTATAAGTTACAAATCAAGAATCGGGGTGGTTCGGTAATTTCATATGTCCTGGTTGCCATTGCAGCAATGATGATTCTTATGGGGGCTGTTTATTTTGTAATTCAAAGAGGCGAGACGGTCCGTAAGGATGATGCAATAGCTCAATTAGAAAAAGAAGAGAACGACTTAAAACAAGAGTCAAACGATGAATCAACAACTGTCGATAAGACGGTTGATGATGATTCGACTGATGTTGATGAAACCAGCAGTCTTCCTGTTACTGGTCAAGATGTTAATTGGCTACAAGTATCAGGATTGTTTTTTGTAGTGATGAGTGTAGTTAGTTATATATCGTCGTTAAGACTTTCTAAAAGCCATCTTTGACTTGTATGACTATCTGAGGTACAATAGATTGTAATCTTGGGGTTAAATTTGTTTATGCCCCAGAAATATTATTAAGGAAGGAGTCTTAACAAGACTTATGGCAAAAACAGCCGTTAATATGGATGAGTTGCTCGCTGGACAAGGTGAAGGCGTCAAGCAATTAGCACAAGGCGAATCAATCGTCGGAAAAGTTTTATCAATCAAAAAACACGAGGTTTTAGTTGATCTCGGTGCTCAAGGAGTTGGAGTTGTTCCTAGGCGTGAAATGGGCTTTTATAAGAGTCTGAACGTTGGGGATGAAGTTACGGCTAGTGTAGTTGAGACTGAGCTCGAGAACGGATGCTCGTTATTGTCTCTTAGAAAAGCAGTTAAAGATCGCGGTTGGGACGAGGTTATATCAACCATGGAATCTGGTGCGCCAATTGAAGTATCACCATACGATGCCAACAGGGGTGGACTATTGGTCGAATATGATGGAGTACGAGGTTTCTTGCCGGTTTCACAATTGTCTGCCGAGCATTATCCAAGAGTGGGTAGTAGCGATAAAGATGAGATATTACAAAGACTTAACAGCTTAATTGGTAAAAAACTAACAGTTAGAATTCTTGATTGCGATCGTAAGCTTAATAAGCTTATTTTTAGCGAAAAAGAGGCTATTAAGGACGGTTTGGCTGCGAGATTTGAAAAGCTAGCAATTGGCGATACTGTCAAGGGAGTAGTAACTGGAGTTGTTGATTTTGGAGTATTTGTTAATGTTGACGGTATTGAGGGATTGGTTCATATTAGCGAAATCAGTTGGGAGAGAGTTAACAATCCTAATGATTATGTAAAAGTCGGCGAAACTATTGAGACTAAGATAATTGCTATTGATAAAGATAGGTTGAGCTTGAGTATTAAGCAGCTAACTGAAGATCCATGGATGACCGAAGTAGATCAATTTAAGCCTGGTGAACCAGTTGAAGGAACGATTACGAGAATCACACCATTCGGCGCTTTTGTTCAAATTAGTCCAGCAGTAGAAGCGCTTGTTCATGTTAGTGAATTAGGTGGTGGAGATGAGGTTGATCCAGAAAAAGTCTTTACCTTGAATGAACGTAAAGAGTTTGTTGTTTTGGAGATAGAAAAAGAGAATCGTAAGATATCCCTTAGCTTGCCAGGTAAAACTAAGGCAAAAGCTAAAAAATAGAACCATTAAATGTAAGAAGGAGCTTGAACCCACATGGCGGAGAAAGTTATAACTATTGCCGATTCAATCACTGTGGGTGAGCTTGCTGAAAAGCTTAATCTACCAGTCACTAATTTAGTTGGTGAGTTATTTAAGAATGGTATAGTTGCAACTATTAATCAAAGAATTGACTTTGAAACCGCGTCTATTATCATAAGCGAATTAGATATAAAAGATGTAGAGCTGCAAAAAAAGGCAGTCGTTGCACTGACTGGTCGCAAAGAGCACGAATTATCAAAAACAGCAGTTTCAAGAGCGCCAATCGTTGCCGTTATGGGACACGTTGATCATGGCAAGACAACACTTCTTGATGCTGTTCTCAAAACAAAAGTCGCTGAAAAAGAAGCTGGCGGTATCACGCAACACATTAGTGCTTATCAGACTATCCATAACGGACGGTTAATAACTTTGCTTGATACGCCTGGTCATGAGGCGTTTGCCGCGCTAAGGCAACATGGTGCTGCGTTAACTGATGTTGTTATTATTGTTGTCGCGGCGGATGATGGTGTTAAACCTCAGACTGTTGAAGCGATAAAGTTTGCTCGTTCGGCTAATGCCAAAATTGTTGTAGCAATTAATAAAATCGACAAAGACACGGCCGATTCGGCTCGGGTCAAGGCGCAGTTAGCAACTGAACAGGGGCTAAATCCAGAAGAGTGGGGTGGTGATACAGTGATGGTCGAGGTAAGTGCTAAGACCGGAAAGAATGTCGATAAATTACTCGATATGGTGCTGCTAGTCGCTGACTTAGAAGATTTGAAGGCTGATATTAATACCGTTGCCGAGGGCTTGGTTATTGAATCTCATATGGAAGTTGGTCGTGGCCCAGTAGTCGGCCTGTTGGTTGAGCATGGCATCCTTAAACCTGGCCACTTTTTAGTTGCTGGAAAAACGTATGGCAAAATTCGTACAATGATAGACTTCTTGGGCAAGACTTTAAAAGAGGCTGGTCCGTCAACACCAGTATCTGTTGCAGGATTTAAAGAACTTCCACAATTTGGAGATACTTTTATTGTGGTGAAGAATGAGAAAGACGCTAGGTCTCAAGCTGCAACTGCTAAAATTGAACAAGAAAAGAATGCTGCAAGTACCAATATAACTGGTGCTGACTTACTCAAAATGATGAAACAGTCAGAAGCGATGGACTTTAATGTAATCGTTAAGGCGGATGTACAAGGATCACTAGCGTCGGTTATAAATAGCCTTAAATTAATAGACACGAATGGTGAAATTACCTTGCATGTTATTGGTAGCGGGGTTGGTAATATAACTGAAAATGATATTCGATTGGCTTCTGATAAAAAAACAATCGTCTATGGTTTTAATGTAGCTATTTCAACAGCTGTTAAGCAATTGGCGCTTCGGGATAAAGTTGAAGTTAGGATGTTTAATGTCATCTACAAATTACTTGATGATGCGAGACTGTCAATGGAATCAATGCTTGCGCCTGAAGTGCGCGAAACTGAACTCGGATCTTTGAAAGTTAAGGGGGTCTTTAGGACTACCAGTTCGGAAACTATTGTCGGCGGTGAAGTTACTGGAGGTAAGATTACACCTGGCGTTATGGCTCGGGTAAAACGTGGTGATCTAGATATTGCGGAAGTCGAAGTAACGAATCTACAACGTCAACACCAAGAAGCGAAAGAAGTTTTTGAAGGTGAGATGTGCGGTTTGAGTCTAAAGACTCGAGGTAAATTGATGGTAGAAGAAGGTGATAAAATCATTGTATTTACGAGAGAATTAATCAAGCGCGTGTTAAAATAAAAACTAGTAGATTGGGGGTAGACATGTTTCAGCTCGACGATAAATTTTTAGAAGAGGTTGGTCTTGCAACAATGCCAGACGAGCAAAGGAAGCCGTTTTTAAGTCATCTTTATGATGAACTTGAGCTGAGGGTTGGCACTAGACTATCAGAGGGTATGAGTGATCAGCAGCTAAGCGAATTTGAATCGATAATTGATAGAAATTCAAATGTAATAAATAACTGGCTTTCAAGGCATGTGCCTAATTATGTAGAAGACGCTGGTTTTATGCAGCTTCAACAAAAAAGCGGTTTAGACGCTAATGACAATAATCTGGTTGCTGAGTATGTTGCAACCAAGTGGCTAGAAGTTAATCGACCTGATTATAGAGATATTGTTGCTTCAGTTTTAGGCGACTTGAAAAAAGAGATATTTGATAATCGTCAGACTATTTTGGGTCAATAGCTTTAACTTGCTTGATATAGCCGTTGTAAAATTCGGCGGCGTTCATGTTCTTGCCGCTAGGTGCAACCAATTTATCAATTACCAGATAGTTTTTGTCCATACACAATATATCAATTTGGTTTGTGGGTTGTTCTGATACATGTGACTCTTTAATTATTATTTGATGTTTATTAATTGTGTATTTGGTTTTAGGATATAGCTGATAAGCTCTTACTAAGCGTTCGCATTTTTGCGCACTCATGATTTCAGGTTTTAGCCAGGCTGATTCTTTAGATATCATGGAGCAAAAGGTAGCTACTTTATCGTTTTGTTGTACGGCTTTTAGATTATTGCTTAGTATGGCATTAAGCTGCAAAGCGAGGACTTGAGCACCGATTTTGCCGAGATTATCATATAATTCAGTGCTGGTTTCGTGTCCAGATAGCTGATAATGTTCTTGGTAGTATATCGGTCCATCATCCATACCTGGCGATAGTAGCATGATTGATATTCCGGTTTCTTTTTCGCCGTTAGCGATGACCGACTCAATTGGTGATGCGCCTCTATATTTTGGCAGTAACGATGGGTGAATGTTGATTATTCCAGGGTTAAATAAATCGAGAATAACTTTTGGTATAATCTTGCCGTAGCTTGATAGTATGCCAACTATGTCTGTACCGATTAATTTTATATCATCGTATATGTCAATTATTTTTTCTGGCTGTAATACCTTTATGCCTTTTTTTACGGCATAGGTCTTAACGGCTGGTGGTAGAAGTTTTTGGCCACGTCCGCTTGGTTTATCTGGCTTGGTTATGACAGCTACAACGTTAAACCCAGCCTCAATCAAAGCTTGAAGTGAGTAGAGGCTGTAACTATCAGTCCCAAAGAATATGATTTTTTTCAATTTTTTCTCCATAGCTTAGGGGCTCTAATTCGCCTTTGTCGTCAAGTTTATAAAATGCGTTCCTGTTGTTTTTGATATGATCAATAAACACAATACCGTTAGTATGATCTATTTCATGTTGAATAACTCTTGCTAAAAAACCTTCAGCTTTGAATCTTATTTCATTACCATTGACGTCCAAAGCTTTGACGCGTATCTTGCTGTATCGAGGTACTTTGCCGTAAATATCTTTGACACTTAAGCAGCCCTCATAATCTTCTACTATTTCACCTTCATATTTTACGATCTCGGGATTTATTAATGTCGTAAAATCACGTACTGATTTATCATTAAAGTCACTTCTGACAATCACTAATCTTTTTAGCTCACCAATTTGAACTGCAGCTATAGCAGCGCTTATTTCGTGTGCACGCGTTCTTTCCCATTCCAATGCTAAATCGGTCATGTTACTAATGGACTGCACCGTATCGGGATCAGATGCTAGTATCTTGTTAGATTTTTGCCTTAATCTTGCATCTGGCAAAGTTATTATTTTTACTGTGTTCATTGATAACAATTATATCAGTGGTCGCTAAAGCAGGCTAGTGGGGTCGATTTCGAACTGCCAGTTGTTTTTTGGTATATACTTAATCGCTTTTGTTAACAAATCGCGTTTTGGACTTTTTAGGACGATATGCCATTTATAGTCTCCGTTTGTGCGTTCATAAAACCTAGGGGTTGGTCTTAGTATTTTGACACCATTCGGTAGGGTATCTTTTAGTTTATTAAAAAGTAGCGTTGAATTTTTGATTGCAGCATTTTCTGTTTTGTATTGGCATGTTAGTTGGAGTAGATGCGTAAATGGTGGAAATAGATTTTTTTGTCTATCTTTTATCGTTGCATGATAGAAGTTTGAATAGTCTTGTTTAAGGCCATAGACGATACTTGGATGAGATGGTTGATAAGTTTGCAAAATGACATTTGCAGGATTATTATTTCTTCCAACTCTACCTACAACTTGTGCGATAAGTTGATACGTTCTTTCCGTCGTAGTGTAGTCAGGAATAATCAAGCCGGCATCAGCTTGAATAACGCCGACAGTTTCTAGTTTTGGTAAGTCCAGACCCTTTGCAATTGATTGTGTGCCAATTAAGATATCTATTTCGCCGTTATAGAGTTTGCCGTAGACTTCGTTCATTGATTTTTGAGCTGTATTGTCGGAATCTAGTCGAAAAATTCTTGACTTAGGGAAGATTTTACTGATTTCACTCTCGATTAATTTTGTTCCAATGCCTTTATGTATTATATTTACACCGTTACATACTGGACACATTGTCGGTACGTGATCCGTGTAGTTGCAAATGTGACACAAAAGAATGTGCTTATCGCTATGTAATGAAAGCGGTATATGGCAATTGGGACAAGTTGGTACCCAACCACAATCATGGCAAATTGTTTGCGAAGCACTACCACGACGATTGTGGAATAATAAGATTTGTCTATGGTTTTTTAGGGTACTATCTATTTGTTCAAGTAGTTGGTTCGATAAGAACCTATGTTTAGAAAAGTTTTTTCGGTCTTTCATATCAACTAAAATTGTGTTGATGGGCGAGCTATTTTTAACAGCCGGTGTCTTTAAGTAGAGTATTTTATTTGTTTGTTCGGCGATATATGTATCAATCACATTTGGGGTGGCGCTTCCAAATATAACTTTCGCTTTATGAAGGCGACCTAATATGGTCGCAACTCTTAAGGTGAGATATTTGGGTGAAGATTCTTGCTTGTAACTAGGCTCGTGCGCCTCATCTATCACTATTAAGCCCAAATTATTAACTGGCAAAAACAAGGCCGATCTTGGCCCAATTACGACAGCTGGAGACTGACTGTTTGCGGCCTGTTTCCAAACCGAGCGTCTGTAAGAATCAGTCATTCCCGAATGAGTAGTAATTAGATTAGAAAAATGATTAGAGAACTCTGAAATTAACTGAGGTGTCAAAGCTATTTCTGGCACCAGAATAATCACCGATTTACCTTGATTGATTGTCTTTTTGGCTGTGTCGATGTATATCTCGGTTTTACCCGAACCAGTCACGCCGTTGAGTAGAAAAGTGCCTGATGTATTTTTTGAGAGCTGGCTAATTACTAGTTTTTGATCTTTATTGAACAATATATTTGTTCGTTTTCTGGTAATTATTGCCGGACTTTCATGAGCTAGACGAGTTTTTTTGAATATACTTCTTGGAAAGAACAATTGCAGTACTGTTGGCAGTGGTGTGATGTAGTAAGATGACATCCATTTTGCCAATTCGATCGATTCTGTTGGAATTTTTGCCTCTTCAAACGTCTCTATTATTGATTTTGTTTTATAGCTTGGTTTTTCGACTTGTCTCGTTATTACACCAAGTGACTTTTTGTTGCCAATTTCAATTCTAACTATACTTCCAACTTTAATGGTTACTGGAGATGAATAAGTTAGATAGTTAGAGTCTAATCTGAATATCTGATTTGGCGCAACTTCATAGTAGTGCATAAGTAATAGTATACTGCTAAAATAAACATATGTATTTTGAAAACCGTGAACAGGCTGGTCAAATCCTATCTAAGGAGTTAGTTGATAAGTATCGCTACGAAGATTGCGTGGTTGTTGCTCTTAGTGATGGTGGTGTGATTGTTGGTGAACAGGTAGCTAAAGAACTGCACTGTTTATTGACTATGTTGTTGATTGAAGAGATAGACGTTCCGGGCGAGGGCGTGAGTTTTGGTGGCGTGTCACAAAATGGTGGTTTTACATATAACGGAATGTTTTCGGCGGGCGAAATGGAAGAGTATACCACCGAATATCATGGCTATCTTGAGCAGGAAAAGCGAGAGGCGTTTCAAAAAATAAACCGCCTTCTTGGCGATGGTGGTCTAATAAGTAATGATATGCTTCGTGATCACGTTGTTATATTGGTAACCGATGGGCTTGATACCGGGGCGTCTTTAGATGTAGCGGTTGAATTTATGAAGCCCATTAGAATAAAAAGATTGGTTGTTGCGACTCCCATATCGACTGTTTCAGCCGTCGATAAGCTTCATGTTTTGGCAGACGAAATACATGTTCTTGACGTAAAAGAGAATTTTATGGGTATTGACCACTATTATAATCAAAACACTATACCGTCACACGAGGAAACGATAGCAAAGATTAATCAGATTGTTCTAAATTGGCATTAATAAAAGTCGTTGCTAATTGTTGTAATATTGTGTTACGATAGTTAATATCGAAGATACGAAAAAGTATAAGGGAGAATATGTTAGACGTTTTTATTACATCCAGAGTACGCCGAAAAATTGTTGTTGTATACGCTAAATATCCTGATTTTCGTACTCATGTTAGAGGACTAGCTAAGCTCATCAAAGAGGATCCAGGTAATATTCAAAGAGAGCTAAAGCGACTGGAAAAGGTTGGCTTTTTGGCAAGTGAAAAACAGGGCAATACCAAGATATATTCAACAAACAAGCAATTTCCAATTTTCAAAGAGCTTCAGAGTATAGTAATAAAATCGCAACAGCAAGCTGGCCGACCAAAGCGCTCTTCCTCTGACTTTTAGTGATGAATCTTTTTGATAGGATACTTAAATCTAGGGGTATAGCTAGGGGCGATATCGAGGCCTTTATTAAACCCGACTATTCAATGGACAACGATCCACTGTTGTTGCCGGATGTTAGCAAGGCTCTTAGCAGACTGAAATTGGCGCATCAGAGGCAAGAAAGAATTACAATCTATGGTGATTACGATATCGATGGATTGACAGCGTCTTCGGTTTTGTTGGATGCGTTTCGGTCTTTTGGTTTTCGGTATGTCGATGTTTTCATTCCAAATCGCTTTATTGACGGCTACGGCTTATCAAGTGATGCCATTGAATCAATTGCAAAAAATGGCACTAATTTAATTATCACTGTCGATTGTGGTAGCTTGAGCGCTAAAGAAATAAAACTTTCTAATAGCTTGAATGTTGATATTATTGTTACTGATCATCATGGCGTTGCTGACGTGCAGCCACCTGCAGTAGCGGTTATTAATCCTAAGCGTAAAGATAGTTGTTATCCTTTCGCCGACTTAGCCAGTGTTGGTGTAGCCTTTAAGCTTGTTCAAGCTATGCAGCAAACCTTCGATGGCTTGCCTCTTGGGCAAGAAAAGTGGCTACTTGATTTAGTTGCACTTGGTACGGTTTGTGATGTGGTTTCGTTAACTAACGAAAATCGTATCTATGTATTTTGGGGTCTTGAGGTTTTGCGTAAAACTAAGCGTTCCGGCATAAAATCTTTAGCGAAAGTTGCTGGTGTTGATATCAAAAAGATTGATTCTAGATCACTTGGTTTTGTGTTGGGCCCAAGAATGAATGCTGCTGGTCGAATGGAGACCGCACGATATGCCTTGGACATGCTTAATGCAAGTAGCGAAAATGAGGCGCTTGAAAAAGCCGGACAGCTTGAGACCCTAAATCTAATTAGACGTGCCGACCAAGATAAGATATTACGCCAAGCAATTAATCAAAGTGAGCAACTGGCTAGTGATTCGGTTTTAGTATTGAGTCATAGTGATTGGAGTCATGGCATTATTGGGATAGTGGCTTCAAAGATTATGGAGAAATATAAAAAACCAACTGTTATTTTACAAACAATGGGGAGTGTAGCAAAAGGTTCGGCTAGAAGTTTCGGCGACTATCATATAGCCGATGCTATTAAAAAATGCAGTAATATTATTCAAAAAGGCGGTGGTCATAAATATGCTGCAGGCTTAACATTATCGACAGATAATATCGCTTCTTTGCGCAAGAAACTCAACGAAATATATAACACCAATTTACGTCTAAAAGATCAGCAACAGCAATTATTGCCAAAAGTTGACGCGGTTGCTCGACTTGATGAAATAACAGAGGAGCTGGTTGTTGAGATTGCGAAGCTTGAACCATTTGGCCACGGTAATCCTGAGCCAATTTTGGAAAGTCACGATTTGACAGTTGTTGGATTTAGAAAAATGGGTAGTGAAGGTCAACACATTAAACTTGATTTAAGTGATGGAAATAATAATCTATGTTTTTTGTCGTTTAATGCGCCCGAGCATTATTTTGTGGCTGTTGGTGAGAGGGTTAATGTTAAATATAATCTAATGATAAACGACTGGCGGGGTAATCGTACGATTGAAGCCAAATTAGTTTATCTTGAAAGTGCCTAGCTATTCTAGTTGCATAAGGTTAGCGTATCTGATACAATACCGTCTATATGGTACAAGTAACAAGAAAAGATGAACGAGAAGCAAACGAGAATCTAATTCGTCGTTTTAATAGAAAAGTTTTGCAAAGAGGCATGTTAATGGAAGCCAAAAGCTTAATGCGTTTTGAAAAACCTATTTCAAAAAGAGAACGACGCGCTAGTGCAATTGTTAGAAGAGCTCGCAAAGCTGATAAAATCGAAAAAACTAGACTAGGAATCAAGTAAAGTGACCTTAAAAGAGCAGATTAATAGTGATATTAAGACTGCCTTGCTTGGAGGAGATAGATTCAAAGCCGATGTTCTTCGAGTTTTTAAGGCTGTTATTCTTAATGAAGAAGTTTCTCAAGGCAAGCGTGATGTTGGTCTTGAAGATTCAATAATCGAGCAGCTGCTAGCTCGCGAAGTGAAGAAACGCAATGAGAGTGCTGAAGCTTACGAAAATGCTAATCGATCTGAGCTTGCTAAGACTGAAAGGTTAGAGGCCGAAGTTTTGTCTTCGTATCTTCCTGAGCAGTTGTCTGATGACGAAATTAGACAGGTGATTAAGAAAAAGATAGAAGATATGGGCGCAGTTTCGATGAGCAGCATGGGCCAAATTATTGGTAGTGTAAAGAGTCAACTTGGTAATTCTGCGGACGGTGCAGTCATAGCTAAAATTACAAAAGAACTATTATCTTAGAGAGGGGATTGTTTAATGATTATTTTATTTGGTCCTGCCGGTGCGGGTAAAAGTGTTCAAGGTCAAATTTTAGCTGCAAGAGAGGGCTGGCGCTGGTTGTCTGCTGGACAGTTATTGCGTGATACAAAAGACGACTATATACTCAACATGCAGAAAAAAGGCGACCTTGTTCCTTCTGAAAAGATCAGCCAGATACTAGATGCAGCGTTAAGACGAGCAGATGGCATCGAGAGAGTTGTAATCGATGGTTTTCCAAGAACACTAGAGCAGGCGCGTTGGCTGGTGGAAAGTAAAGCATCACATCAAAGGTCTATCAACCTAGTGGTTGTTATTGAAGTCCCAAAATCAGAGATACTCAAGCGCTTGAAAATTAGAGGTAGGGCTGATGATACCGAAGAGGTTATTAATGGAAGACTATTATCTTACAAGAAAGAAATGTACCCTATTTTAAGTTATTTTACAGATCAGGGAATTAATGTTGTTCATATTGACGGAGTTGGTACGGTTGGTCAAGTCCATGATCGTATAATGAAAGAAATTATGGACGCTGGAATTGTTAAGGAATAATAATTTTGGATAAAAAAACAAGTCAAGAAATTGAAGCGATGCGTGATGGAGGTAAAATCTTAGCCTCTATTTTTCGGGATTTAAAGAAATACGTTCAGATTGGTATGAGTGAGATAGAGGTAGACGCCTGGGTAGCAAAAGAGATTAAAGCTAGAGGTGCCGAAGCTACTTATTTG
>Ga0172373_10007651_pt1 | contig 13939 bp, 13 predicted proteins | sample Lak10m_2_FD_114546 | JGI IMG/M metagenome (GOLD analysis project Ga0172373, IMG submission 114546) | Freshwater microbial communities from Kabuno Bay, South-Kivu, Congo - kab_092012_10m | ecosystem: Environmental > Aquatic > Freshwater > Lake | place: Democratic Republic of the Congo... | reverse complement strand
CGATCCCTGGCGTTTTATTGCCTTGGCTCGCGCGAAACACAGCGCGAAGCGTCCGTCACGCAAGACGGAGAATGACGATGCACACACAAACTGGAACCCGCTGGATGGTCTTGGGCACAGATGGCCAGCATGTGTCCCTTGGTCGCACCGAGCCAAGCGGGGCGGAAGTGCTGGCCGCCAGCGACGCCCTTGCCGCGCAGGGGCTTTCCGGATGGATTGCGCGACTACATGACCACCGCTAGAGTTGGAAAAAGATCAATGTCAATTTGTTCAACCTAGCGAACCACTATTCGAAACCCATTGCCGCGCCAGAACCCGCTTGCCTCAAGGCTACCGCGGTACGTCGCGTTTGCCTTTGCTGCGCTACTGGAAAAACAGCCTCCCCTCAAGACGCGCCGCATCCTGTCAGCCGCCAAATCGTTTTCACGATCATCATTACGATAAGGGTAGGTGAAGCTTGGTGCCGTCATATTTTCGCCCCACAGGGTTGAGCACCACTCCCAAACCATGCCCGCCATATCATAGCAGCCAAAAGGCGAACGCCCGCGCGGAAATAATCCAACCGTGCAAATATCATTCAGGCCGAGCGACTCTCCATTCACGCGATCATCATCCCATTCGCTGCCCCAGGGGTGGATGAAGTTGTTGGAAGATGTGCGCTGATCCCCGCGAGCGGCGCGTTCCCATTCAGGTTCTGTCGGCAAACGAACTGTCATATCTTGCGATATGCGCCCTGCCTTGCGCCAAGCTTCAGTCAACCATGTACAATAGGCGCGCGCATCATGCCACGTCAGGTCAGTTGCAGGCATATTTGCCCGGTCGTTGTCGTGGCCATGTGTAGAAGCCCAATGTCTTCCCGTCGCCGCAATGAAAGCCGCATAACTGGCATTGGTTACCGGATAGAGTCCAATGTGAAACGGCGCTACTGCCGCCGGATGGACAGGGCTTGAATTGGGATGTGAGGCGCAGCCCATCGTGAAGCTGCCACCAGGGATTTCAACAAGCGCTTCCAGATCCCGCGGATCACCAAGTTCAGATAGATGACGCCCGGCTGCGACACGTTCTATGGGTGCCAAGGCGCCAGCGCGGATAATTCGGTGCAATATATCGCGAATCATGTCACGCGATTCCGATGATGCATCATGGGCGCCTGCTGCAACGAGCGCGCCCCGAAGGCCAGCAACACCGGGCAGACGCAGCAGCCCTTCAATTAAGGGATTGCGCAACTCTGGCATGGTTCGCCATCGCGCGAGCAAGCTTCTGATAGCAGGTACTGCCTTGTTCTGATCAACCCTGAAAAGCGCAAGGGCCGAAGCGACATCCCTCCGCGATGCATATTCCTTTGCGAGGCGCAGCGGTTCAAGCCAAGATGGCTCCACCTGCTCATTCTGCGGCGTTGCCGCATGCCAAGCATCAATGATGGCTTCTGTGCTGCCGTCCGTGCCGCCAAAGTCTCGCGCTAGAAAAAAAAGGCCAGCATGGCCTGCGGCATCGCCAAGTGCAGCCGTGCCGCCCGCCGCGCCGGCAACGGAAATTGCGCGCTGCCTTTCGACGCTTGGGAGAGGCAGAAACGCGTGGCGTACCATGCCGTCGGGTATGGGCCAGCCAAGCACCTTTTGGCTATCACCAAGCAGCAAAATGCGAAGCGCGGCATACTCTGCGCAAAGCCGCGTCAAAGCGGCCGCGATTGCCTGCCAGTCATCACCAAGGCATTCCACTGCATCCAATATCAGCAACGGGATTGGCTCATTTTTCTTCAATGCTTCGATAAAGCCAGGTTCCGCCGCTGCAAGTAGCTGCGTAAGGGTTATCTCGCTATTGAGAAGCTTATAGTAGGGCAGTGTTGCCGGTAGTTGCCATGCATGTGGTGCAATATCGCCTTGCGCGTTGCGTGCCGGACTTCCAGCAAGTTGAATTCTACCGAAATGCGGATCGGTCATAAGATCGCCGGCAAGATTGAGCGCCATATGAAGTGCAAAATGTGTCTTGCCGGCACCAGGTGGCGCCATGAGCATCAGGCAGCGTTCTTCTTGAACCATTTCCAACGCCGAGAAATGAAGGGGAATCTCAGGCGCAGTCTTGGGCGCGTTCAGGCTGCGCAACCCTTTGGCGGCCTTATCCTCTTGGGTATAAGCCACAAGGCGCGGCAAAGACTTGACAGTGCTGCGCCCTAGCGACGGATGATCGCGATATGTTGCTATCAGCGCCGCAGCGGCTTCCTGATATGGCGAGGAAGGCTCCGGCTTCATCGAAACAGCGCAGCAATGGCTGAATCATGAAAACGCTGGATCTCAAGCGCATAGCCACCAGGATCACGCAAGAAAAAATGCTCACAATATTTGCCGCGCTGCAATTCAGAGAGGCCAGCAACACCGGCAACCTTGAGTTTGGCATGCCAACCCGCAACATCCTCAGCCACGATCGTGAAAAGGGCTGCGCTTTCCGGTTGATGCCTTAGATGACCACGATTTCCATCCACAATACCAAAATAGGAATGAGGCGCCACACGATAGATGCGCGCCAAGCCCTGATCAAGCACAAGTTCAAATCCCAAGATATCTTCATAGAAGCGCGCAATGGGCGCTATATCTTCATAATAAAAAAAAGTGATTGCATAATCTGTGGTCATCTCTTCGCTCCTTATGCCGGTTTCAGCCGACTGAAATTGTACCCTTGGCATCCAGCGCAATAGGCGGGGCGTCCAGACGCGCCGCTACAAGACTAATTGGGTTGACCAAATAGAGCCAGGGCGGATTTTCATTCAGGCGCCGCAAGCAGGCAGCATAGGCGACCTCGCGCTCCGCAGGCGCGACCGAATGGCTGGCCGCAGAAATCAATTTTTGAACCTTGGAATCGTGATATCCTTGCCACCAAATGGCCTGCGATACGCTTGATATTTTATCATCAAGTACACGGAATGCACTATGCGGTGAGGAATCGAAAATCGCGAGATCGCCAATCTCCTTCCGTCCCACCTGGCGTGCATATTCGGGTCGATCAAGTTCCGTTTCGATACGCACGTGAAAGCCAACGCGTTGCAATGCGCTGGCGACAAAGTGGCTGATCGCCGGCGCGTGCTCTGGCATATGGGTTGGCGTACGCAACAAAAGATCGCGCGATACAGATGAGGCATCAAGCAACGCGCGTGCACGATCCGGATCATAAGCGATGGGCGCAATAGTGCCTGCCGCCATTCCCAGATGCGCAGGTCCAACAATGGTTGAGGAGACAGCAGCATGCCCGCCGAATATCTCACACACCAAGGCTTCCTTATCCACCGCGAGATTGGCCGCAAGCCGTGCCTCAGGCGCCACAAAGGGGCCAGAAAGACAATTCAGATAATACATAACCGAAAGGGTACTGATTTCTGACAGCCAACGAAAGCGGCTGTCACCTGCCGGTGGTTGTTCCATATGATCAAGTTGCATCGCCACATCGGCGTGGCCTTGCTGCAAACAGTTCCAACGTGCCGTGGCATTCGGCAAACAGTTGATCATGATGCGCCGCACGAATGCTGCATGGCCATCGCGTGCTTCCAAGACGGCCTGCGCATGCGGTACGAGGTCCGCAAAGCCGTAGGGGCCTGTACCCAGTGTTGCGCGGCCATCGGGCGCGATCCGTGCAATATAAAATTCTGAAAAAATATCGAGGATATCGGCGAAAGGATGCTCACTTTCGACAAGCACAACTGAATCACTTGCAGCGCTGATCCGGGTGCGTGCCAGATAGCGCGCATATGACCATTTCATCCCAAACATATCCACTGAGGCCAGGATACCCTCGATAAAGTCGAGTACATGGCCAGCGCGGCAGCGCACACCATCATGGAAGACGGCATCCGGGCGAAGCTGGAACTGCCAGCGTCGTCCTTCAGCATCATGCGTCCAGGAACAAAACAGGCCGGGAAAGGCATGGCCACGGTTCCAATTGATGAGTGGTTCGAAGACAAGGCGCTTGATGGTCAAGATGGATGTGTCGTCCGTCACCCGCGTGGGTGGCAGAGCATCAACCTTGGCCATGGCGATCACAAGATCAGACATACGGCGTCTCCGGTCCTATCCAATCAAGGGGCGGCGGCGTGGATCCATCCATTCGGCCAAACCGTCACCAATCAGATTGAAGGCCATGACTGTCAGCAGAATGCCTGTCCCTGGCACCAACGCAACCCAGGGGGCGCTGCGCACAAAATCGAGATTGATCGAAACGTCGGCGCCCCATTCGGCTGCGGGCGGTTGCGCGCCAAGCCCCAAAAATCCAAGGCTTGCGGTTTGCAAAATGGCAGCGCCAAGCGCGAGCGTCGCTTGGACCATCAGTGGCCCGACAGCATTGGCAAAAACATAGCGCAGCAGAATACGTTGTCTCGGCAGCCCCAAGGTTACCGCGGCATCAACATAGGGCTTCACTGAGACGCTGATCGCCTGCCCACGCGCGACACGCGCGAATTGCGGCATTAGGGTAATGGCAACGGCAAGCATAGCATTTTCAAGACTGGGCCCGAAGGCAGCGGCCAGGGCAATGGCCAATACCAGCGACGGAAAGGAAAGCATAGCATCAGCCAGGCGCATAATGAACCAATCAAGCCAACCACCGGCAAAGCCGGAAATCATGCCAATGGTCACACCAAATGCAAATGCCAGCGCCACCACACTGCATCCAACAACCAGTGTCACGCGCCCGCCATGCAGCAAGCGGGCGAGCACATCCCGCCCAAGCGAATCTGTCCCGAGCCAGAAATCCGGTCCCGGTGGGGCAAGCCGTTTAAGAATATTCAGGCGGATTGGCGAAACCTCATAAAAAACCGGCCCCACCAAAACGGCAATGAGAATAAAGGCAAGCAACGCAACGCCAAAGCCAGCCACTTTGTTGGTACGCAGGAAATGCACCAAGCCGCCCATGCTACGCATCATAACATCCTGCGCCGTACCCGTGGGTCCAGCGCCCCATGGATCAAATCCACGGCAAGGGAGGCCATCACGTAAATCAACGCAAAAACCAGAGTTGTCCCCTGAATGACAGGAAAATCGCGATTGCGAATGGCTTCAAACATATAGCGGCCAATCCCTGGCCAGGCGAAAATGGTTTCGGTCAGGATGGCGCCACCCAGCATTTCTGCTGACTTAAGACCCAATATCGTTACCGCAGGCAGCAGCGCGTTGCGGAGAGCATGTACATAAATTATTCGCGGGCGCGTCATGCCCTTGGCGCGCGCCGTACGAACAAAATCCTCGCCCAGCGTCTCCAACATGCTGTTGCGCACATAGCGTCCAAGCGTGGCCGCCAGGAATGCCGCCAATACCGCGCAAGGCAATACCAGATGCGCCAGTGCACTTTGTAGGCCAGCGCTATCGAGACGCAAGATCGCGTCCAATACCGCAAAACCGGTGATGGGCGCTTCCGTCACCAGGGCACTAGAGCGTCCAGAAACCGGCAGCCATCCAAGATAGCTGGCGAAGACCAGTTGCAGCAGTAGGGCCAGCAGAAAAGCGGGTATCGAAACGCCAACCAAGGAAACTAAACGAAGCAGATGGTCCAGCGGTCCATTCACCCTTGTGGCGCAGATTACCCCAAGAGGTACGCCGACCACCACCGCAACCAGCATCGCCATGAGCGTGAGTTCAATTGTGGCCGGCAAACGCAGTAGGATCTCCGTTAGCACCGGCTCACCGGTTTTGAGCGAAAGTCCAAAATCGCCGCGCGCCAGCGCCGCAACATATTCCAAGAATTGCTGGGGCGCCGGTAGATCAAGCCGTAACTGGTCGCGCAGCGCCGCGACCTGTTCGCGCGTAGCGCCAGGGCCAAGCAGCACCACGGCCGGATCCCCGGGGATGGCGCGCACCAGCAAAAACACAATAATCAGCACCAACGCCAATACCGGGATCGCCGCGACTATTCTTCCGGCAACAAAGACCATGAGCACCCACTTCCTGGCATGAGACCATGCATTGTGCTTACTGCTTGGAGACCCCCCAATATTCATTGAGCGGCGGTGCGCTATTGATCACCAAGCCACGGATATTGGCGCGCGCAAAGACAATAAGCTTGGGACTGAACAGAAAAGCGCCTGGGGCGCGCGCGAGAATCTCTTCCTGCAGCTTGAAGTAAAGGGCCTTGCGTTCTTCCATGGAAACCGTCTGCTGAGCCTTGAGAATTTGCGCGTCAAGCGCATCATCCTTTGGGAAGCGGAAAGTCATGGCAGTATCGGCTAGCGAAGACAGGTAACCAATGGTGATATGCGCGTCAGGATCATTGTACCAGGGCTGACGACCATCAAGCGCGATATCGAAATTGCCGCTGGTGTGAAGGGCGCGAAGGGCTGGAAATTCAGTCTGCTGGATCGTCACATTGATCCCGACATCCGCGAGATTGGCCTGCACAAAAGTGGCCACTGCGCCCCAAAGTGCTCCCTGGAAAGTATAGAGCGGCAAGGTAAGTGACCCCGGTCGGATACCGGCTTCGGCGAGCAAGCGCCGCGCCTGCGCTGGGTCATATTTCGGCGCAAGATCACGAATTCTGGGGTTGAAGGCCCAGCTATTCGATGTCAGCGGGCCGTAGACGCGGTCAGCCGTATTGCCAAATATGCCCTGCAATAGGCCGTCATAGTCTATCGCATGTGTGATGGCGCGCCGTACCCGAATATCGGCAATCGGACCTGTCGTCTTGTTATTGTTGAATTCCAATTGCCGGATGATTTGGCTTGGCACTTCGATGATTGTGATATTCCGATTATTCCGCAAAGCCTGAATCGTTTCTGCCGGAATCGCAGCAAGCTGGCCCGCCTGCTGAATAATGTCTACGCCACCATTTTCCAGTTCCAGGCGCCGGGTGGATGCGTTTGGAATGATGCGATAGACAAGCCTATCAAGCTTTGGAGCGCCACGAAAATATTGGGCATTTGCTTCAAGCACAATATTCGTGTCCGCCTGTCGCGAACGGAAGATAAAGGGCCCTGTGCCTACCGGATTGTTAGCGAATTGATCACCAAGCCGTGCCACAGCCGCTGGGCTCACAATGGCGGATTGCGGCTGCGCCAGAATAGACATGAAGGCCGGATAGGGTTCCTTGAGCACAATCCGGACAAGCCGTGGGGAAACCACCGTAATCTCATTTATCAGATTGAAGGACGCCTGGGCAAAGGGATTCATCGCCCTAGTACGTTCAAGAGAAAACTTTACGGCCGCAGCATCCAGTGCTGTCCCATCATGAAACAGGACGCCCTCTCGCAATTCGAATTCGAAACTTCGCCCATCCGGTGAAATGGTCCAGCTTCTTGCGAGCCGGCCCTCAAGGGTATTGAATTCCGGCGGCGTCCAAGAAACCAGCGTATCAAAGACATTGAGGATGATTTCGCTGCCAATGGGTTCCGCACGATTCGTGCCTGGTTCAAGGCCAACAGCATCGGAAGGAACGGCCACAACAAGAGTACGCGCAGGATTCGCGGCCTGCGCGAAAACCTTGACGCTGACGAAGGGCAGTACAATGGCAGGTGCAAGGCTTCGACGCGTAATGGACATGAGGGGACTCCTGAAATGATGCCTCCGGCGGCAGGCTTCCCGATATCTTGAGGCAATAACAAGCGTCAGCGCAAGACCGCCGTTTAAGCTTCAGCCGGGATCGGCACCCATTGCAACGGGGCGCCCCGGTTCACCGACCCAGGCGGACCAGGAGCCGACATACATCGCCGCATCAATACCAATTGTAGCCAGGGCAAGTACCGTAACGGCCGCCGACATGCCCGCGCCGCAATATACGCCTACCTGACAAGATCCGTCTGCGCCGAGTGCGCGATACATCTCTCGCAGCGTCGCGTTGTCGGTGAAGGGGCCGGGGTCTGTGAGGTTGTCATGGGCAGGCGCGCTGCGCGCACCCGGAATATGGCCACGTGGCGCCTCATTCGCTTGGACAGGGCCGCCGATATAGTTCGGGCGAATTCTTGCATCCAGCAGGACGCCAGCGCGCGCCGAGCGTTCGGCAGCCGCGGCGTCCAATTCCGGCAGATTCCCGGCTGAAAGCGTGATAGTACTCGGCGGTGGAAGGCCCGGCGCATATGCCAGGGGCATGCCGGCAGCCTGCCAGGCAGGTAACCCACCATCAAGCACGCGTACATCGGCAAGCCCGGCCCAGCGTAGGACCCACCAGGCGCGCGCCGCTGTCATGTTGCGGTCATCATCATAGACAATCACCGTCCGGTCGTGCCGCAGGCCCCAACGCCGCGCACAAGCCTGAAGCGCGTTGAGATCTGGCAGTGGTCTTTGTCCACCCTCACGCGAAGGCGGTCCGGCGAATTCGGCGTAAACTTCGGCATCCACAGCACCCGGAACGCGCCGGGCCCGCTCGGAAACGCGGCCGGTGTAGGGATTGACTGATTGCATGGCGAGGATGGAGGGAGGAATATCCCCTTCCATCATGCCCCAAAGCTGCGCTGGCGTAACAAGGTAGCGATCGCGCCGTTCGTCGCTCATGGGCTTCCCCCTGCTTAGACAGAAGGGGATATAGACACTGTGCCGTGTCGCCGACAAGATCAGGCCGATTACCTTTCGCGGAGTAGTTGCTTGAGTGTTCTTGAGGTTACTGGCCTGACGACTGAACTACCCGCTCAAGGGCGGTGGCTTGGTGTGTTGAAAGATGTCAGCTTCAACATTGGCGCGCGCGAAACGCTGGCGCTTGTGGGTGAATCCGGTTCCGGGAAAAGCATGACGGGGCTTTCCATCATGCGCCTGCTGCCACCCTTGGCCCGCGTTTCAGGGCGCATCCGCCTGGCTGGCCGTGATCTGCTGGATCTGCCAGAGACCGAGATGGAACGCCTGCGCGGTCGCGAGATGGCGATGATCTTCCAGGAACCGATGAGCAGCCTCAACCCCGTCATGACCATCGGCGTGCAGATTGGTGAATCCCTGACGCGTCATCACGGCCTTTCATCCCGGGTCGCGCAGGCTGAGGCACTGCGGCTGCTTGAGCGTGTACGCATTCCTGCCGCGCGCAGCCGGCTTGGTGAATATCCGCATCAGCTTTCTGGCGGTATGCTACAGCGGGCCATGATTGCGATTGCACTTGCGGGGAAACCGAAGTTGCTGATTGCCGATGAGCCAACCACTGCGCTGGACGTCACCATCCAGGCACAGATCCTGCGGCTAATCCGCGAATTGCAGGATCAGGATGGCATGGCAGTGCTGTTTATCACTCACGACATGGGCGTAGTTGCCGAAATTGCAGATCGCATGGTGGTCATGCGCCATGCGCACCTGGTTGAAACGGGCGATGTGACCCGTGTTTTTGCGGAACCGCGAGAACCCTATACGCGCGCCCTACTGGCCGCCGTGCCGCAACTTGGATCAATGCAAGGTCAGCACAAGCCAGCGCCTTTTCCGCTTGTGAATACAGATACTGGGGAAACAATCCCATCTGGATTTCCTGATGCAGGGCTGGAAATGTCAGGACGCAAAATTCTGGAAGTAAAATCCCTGGTCACGCGTTTTGACCAGCGCGGCGGCCTGCTTCGTCGGGTTGTGGCGCGTGTCCACGCGGTTGAGGACGTCTCCTTCGATTTGCGCGCCGGCGAGACATTGGCCCTGGTTGGAGAATCTGGTTGTGGGAAATCCACCATCGGTCGATCCATTTTGCGCTTGGTCACGCCGAAAAGCGGTTCGATCATGGTGGACGGAACTGACGTGCTTACACTTTCAGGAGAGCCACTGCGCCGGTACCGGCAGAAAATGCAAATGATCTTCCAGGATCCGATATCGAGCCTCAATCCAAGGCTTCGCGTCGAAGATATACTGACCGAACCCCTGCGCGCCCATGGAATGGCAGGTGCCGATGCGGCGCGCGATATTGCCCGTGATTTACTTCATCGTGTTGGCCTTGATGCGCGTATGCTGGACCGTTTCCCGCATCAATTTTCGGGGGGCCAGAAGCAGCGCCTGTGTATTGCACGAGCCCTGGCACTCAATCCGGCACTGATCATCGCGGATGAGGCAGTCTCTGCGCTTGATGTTTCCATCAAGGCGCAGATCGTCAATCTGATGCTGGAATTGCAGGCGTCGCTCGGTATCGCCTTTCTGTTCATTTCCCATGATATGTCGGTAGTTGAGCGGATCGCGCACCGCGTTGCGGTCATGCGGCTTGGAGAGATTGTGGAAATCGGCCCGCGTGAAGCTGTTTTTGGGCAGCCGAGCCATTCCTATACGCAACGCTTGCTTGCTGCCGTACCAGTGGCGGATCCTGCACGGCGATCACGAAGCCGCATTACCGATGACAGCGAATTGCCAAGCCCGATACGTTCGCCTGATTTCATACCGCCCTCTCGTCACTATCGGGAAGTCATGAGCGGCCATTATGTCATGGCCGAGTAAGTGCCCCGATATGCCCGTTACAGGAGAACCAATGATGAGGAATTATGATTTTGATGCACTCATCGATCGGCGCGCTATACCGGATTGCCGCAAATGGAATTGCTATCCGGCAGATACGCTACCCATGTGGGTTGCGGATATGGATTTTGCTGTGGCCGAGCCTATCCAGATCGCGTTACGCGCCCGGTTGCACCATCCCGTATTTGGCTATGCCGGTCCGCCTGCTTCCCTGATTGAAACCATTCTTGAAATGCTTGAAACGCGCCATGGCTGGAAGGTTGCGCCGGAAGCCATCGTAATGCTGCCAGGCGTGGAGCCAGGTTTCAATATGGCGCTGCGTGGGCTTCTTTCCCCCGGCGATGGTGTGGTGGTGCAAACGCCGGTCTATGCGCCTATCAGGGCCGCGCCACTGCATTGCGGGCTGCGTCGCATCGAAGTTCCGTTACAGCCAATACCATCAGGTTCAGCGGCTGATCTTCCTGCTTTGGAGGGGGTATTTGGTGAAACAGGAACCAAGGCCTTTTTGCTCTGTAATCCGCATAATCCCACAGGCAAAGTTTATGATGCGGCCGAACTTATAAGCATCGCCACTGCCTGTCTGAGCCATGATGTCCTCATCATCTCAGATGAAATTCACGGCGATCTTGTTTATGAAGGTGCCCGCCATCGCCCCATTGCCGCGCTAGCACCCGAAATCGCGGATAACTGCATTACTTTGATGTCAGCGAGCAAGACCTTTAATATCGCAGGTCTCAAGGCGGCTTTTGCTATCATTCCAAATGCATCGCTGCGCCAAGCCTTTGTTGCTGCGCGGGCGGGTATGGTGGATAGCGTCAATCTTATGGGATTGGTGGCAACGGAAACGGCGTTGCGTGAGTGTGACGCTTGGCGCCGGGCGGTCGTGGCTTATCTACAGGCAAATCGCGATTTCTTGGTCCGGGAGATCGCCAAGCGATTTCCGAAAATTAGGTTTCATCCCCCTCAGGCGTCTTTCCTGGCATGGCTTGATTTCCGCAACCTTTCTCTACAGAAGGATCCAGCGCAATTCCTGCTTGAAGACGCGCGTATCGCCGCTTCAGGCGGTGACGAGTTTGGCGCGCTCGGGGCGGGCCATGTTCGCCTGAATTTTGGCTGCCGCCGAGCCACGCTTGTTGCGGCACTTGATCGATTGGAGCAAGCGCTCAGTCAGCGATCGTGAAACAATTATCTCTTCAATCAGCGGCAGTGATACCTAAGCGCCGAATGATCCCACCGAAACGTTCCCTTTGGCCCGCCATGAATTGCGCAAACTCCGCGCCGATAATCGGCAAAGGCTCGGCGTTCAGGGTCGTAAGCGTTTCACTCATGGCCGGATTTTGTGTGATGTCCCGCAAGATAGCGCCGAGGCGATCAATAATTGGCTGCGCTGTACCGCGCGGCGCCGTCACACCGAACCAGGAGGAAATTTCAAAATCTGGCACACCGGCTTCGATCATGGTGGGTAGTTCTGGTGCAAAGCGAGATCGCTCCCGCGTTGTTACCGCAAGTGCGCGAACGCCGCCGGCATGGACATGCGGCAAAATCTGTGGGGTATTATCAAAAGCGATGTGAACGCGCCCGGCCAGAAGATCCTGTAACATCAAGGCGCCACCGCGATAGGGAACATGCACAATGTCAATACCGGCTATCATCTTGAACAGTTCACCTGCAAGGTGAATGGAGCCCCCCGCCCCGGCCGAGCCGAAATTAAGGCGCCCAGGATTGGCACGGCAATAGGCGATTAGCTCGGCGATATTATTGGCTGGTACAGAAGGGTGCACCACCGCAATGCTGCCCACCTGTGCAAAAGCGCCGATTGCAGCAACATCCGAAACGCCATCATAGCCCGGATTGGGGAAGAGTAATGGCCCGGTGATGTGGGTTGAAGGCGTTGTGAACGATATCGTATATCCATCAGGTTCGGCGGCGAGCGCCTGCCTGGTGCCCGTTGTACCACCCGCTCCACCGCGATTATCCACAATCACCGGCTGACCCAGGGCATTGGCAAAGCCTTCTGCCACCATACGCCCCATACGGTCAGAAAGCCCGCCAGCCGGAAAGGCGATGACAAAGCGAAGTGGGCGATTAGGCCAGCCAGCCTGCGCAAACGCAGGGGCTGCGCAAAGGCTCAGATAACTCAGCCCGATCATACGACGCGTCAGCACATGGACCTCCTTTTTTTCATTGTTCTTTCGGTGATAGACGATTTTTTCTTACATGATATCATTGAGTGTAAGCTCAAGATCGCTGTCAAGCTTGGTCTATCGTTGTCGGGGGAAAGATGCAACGTTAGATCAAATCTCCGAGGATATCTGCCTCGCCCAGCGCAGATCTCCTACCAAGGCGCGGCGGGACGTTCCCTTGGCTGAATTGATATCCTCCACGCGCGATACGGCGGGCCCTCAGCGCTACCGGCGCAAAGGCAGAACGGAGGCCGCGCGCACGCCCATCAAGCGCCTCAAGGTCGCTTGCGTAAACATGTGCGCCGCTGTCCCCCGGCCGCGCCACCGCCCCATTCGGCCCGATGATCTGCTTCCGCCCGCCACGCCGGCGGATCGTCAGCAGCACTGAAACCGTCACGCTCGTCACGCCCTTAATGCTGCAATCTCCCTCGGTTGCGACAGGTCCCGTGCCAGACTGCCGAGGCCTTCTAGGTTCAGGCTGATTTGCGCCCCAGCATCGCCGACCACGACGTGCTGGACCAGGAGCCGGATCAGCCGTTCCTACTCGGCGGGGAATAGCTCGGACCAGACCGGGTCAAACCGTGGACCTGTCACGGTTTTGTGCCGCTCCTTTAATCACATATTGTGCGGCTAAGGAGCTGAACCATGGGCACAGGCAGAACGGATGAATTTCGCAGACATGCGGCGTGGATAAAAACGTGCAAGTCCCCATGCCTAAATATGTGTGAGCCACCAGATCATCTGCGTCCAATTCGCGGTTTTCCTGGTGACACTAGTTCCGGATTTAGAGACACCTTCCCTGGTTCAGAAGCGGCGCCTCATTGGTTGAGGGCTCATGGCCCGCAGTGGGCTACGGTCCAGCACCAAGGTCGGCCTCGTACCGCCCACCGCTCCGTCACCCGCGAAGCATTGTTTGGCACTGCCCGGGGGTAGCGCGGCATAACACGACGATGCCTTGCGTACCGCAGAGCCATGCCGGGACTAAGCAGGTCTTTGCATTTAGGCGCCCGCCGCGGCACGGCCCATCGCTCTCAAATTACGGCGCGAAGCCATATATGTCAGTTTACGCTATCTATTGACATATAGGTAGATTACCCAATAACTGGGATCATCAGAGGACGCCCATGCCCAATGTGAACCTTGGCCCCCACTTTGACCGCTTCGTGCAGGAAAAGCTTGCGGAAGGCCGCTACCAGAACGCCAGCGAAGTTGTCCGCGCGGGCCAGCGCCTGCTCGAGGATGCCGAAGCGACGAATCTCGAGCGCCGCGCCGCCATACGCGCCGAGCTTGCGGAACGCGCCAATGATGGCCGCCCCACGCAGCACGCCGCCCGTGTATTCGAAGACCTCCGCGACCATCACCAAAGCCAGGTGAAAGCCGACGCGCAGG
>Ga0172373_10007649_pt1 | contig 13941 bp, 14 predicted proteins | sample Lak10m_2_FD_114546 | JGI IMG/M metagenome (GOLD analysis project Ga0172373, IMG submission 114546) | Freshwater microbial communities from Kabuno Bay, South-Kivu, Congo - kab_092012_10m | ecosystem: Environmental > Aquatic > Freshwater > Lake | place: Democratic Republic of the Congo... | reverse complement strand
TCTGCTGTTATGGATATGAGCTTTGCAAATCAGGCTCTTGCAGTGGAATATTTAGTCAAGAATCAAGATAATCTTGAAAATAAATTGCAAACCCTCCCTGCTGAGCTGGATCACGAGGTTGCTAAGCTAAAGCTAGACTCCATGGGCATTTCAATAGATTCTTTAAGCCCAGAGATGCTTGAATACATGAATTCATGGACAATTGGCACCTGATTCTTAAAAAAAATTAAGCATTTTTTCACAGTTCATAATATATATTTTTATTCAGTGCACTCACTAGATATAGCGTAGTACCTTTAAAGTTACTCACATATCTAGTGTATTTACGAAAATGCATTTAGGAGAAATAATTTATATATGTCAGCGGAAGATAAAGATTTTTTGATTGATTTTCTTGATAAGCAACTCGATAGTGAACTAGTGGAAGAAGTAGAGGAAGTGGAAGTCTCTGAAGCACAGCCTCTTGAATTAAAAGCCTCGAAATCAGATGGTGCAGAAGATTCCATAAAACTTTATCTAAAAGAAATAGGTAGAATTCCTTTATTAACAGCAGAGCAGGAGATACACCTTGCAAGAGAAATTTTAAAGGGTGGCGCAAGTGGCGATGAAGCTAAGCGTAAATTAGTTCAAGCAAATTTGAGATTAGTGGTGAGTATTGCTAAAAAGTACTTAAACAGAGGCTTATCTTTCTTAGATTTAATTCAGGAGGGTAATCTTGGTTTAATTAGAGCAGCCGAGAAGTTCGATCACGAGAAGGGTTATAAGTTTAGTACCTATGCTACTTGGTGGGTTAGACAGGGGATTACTAGAAGTTTAGCTGATAAATCAAGGACGATAAGAGTACCAGTGCACATGGTAGAGACTATTAATCGTTATAAACGTGTCTCTAGGCAGCTTTCTATGAAGCTAAAACGTAAAGCTACTGATACTGAGCTGGCTTGGGCTCTCGGGGTTTCTATGAAGAAACTTAAAGAGATCATGAATGCTAATAAAGTGCCTGTTTCTTTAGAAACGCCTTTAGGTAAAGAGGAGGATAGTACTTTATCTGATTTCATTGCTGATGATGTTAAGTGTCAGCCAGATACCGTGAGCACAGAGAAAATGCTTAAAGAGCATATTCAGGAATTGCTTAAAGATTTGCTCCCAAGAGAGGCTGAGGTTCTTAAGTTGCGTTACGGCTTAGAAGATGGTCAGGTGCGCACTCTTGAGCAGGTAGGTAAAGTATTTAACATTACTCGTGAAAGGGTGAGACAGATTGAATTTAAAGCGATGAAGAAGCTTAGAGAACCTAGCAAATGTGCTAAGTTAGAGTCTTACTTAAGCCAAGTTAATTGAAGTTCCGCGACAGTGCCATAAAAAAGCTATAATGAGCTTTTGATGGAAATTAAATACAGAAGAGTATTGCTTAAGTTGAGTGGGGAGGCTTTAGTTGGTGAAGGACACCTAGGTATTTCTCCACAAGTTATCGACAGGATAGCAGAAGAAATTTATATGGTCTCTCGTTTGGGAGTGCAGGTTTGTATTGTAGTTGGTGGAGGAAACATTTTCCGTGGTTTACAGAAATCTGCTGAACTCGGTATGGACAGGGCTGCTGCTGATTATGTCGGTATGCTGGCTACTGTAATTAACTGTTTGGTTTTACAAGGTGTTTTAGAAAAGCGTGGCATGGCAACTCGTGTACAAACTGCTTTAACCATGAATTCTATTGCGGAATCCTATATTAGAAGACGGGCGACTCGCCATTTAGAGAAGGGAAGGATTGTGATATTTGGTGCAGGTACTGGAAATCCTTTCTTCACTACAGATACAGCGGCATCTTTGAGAGCGACAGAAATGGATTGTGATTTATTGCTGATGGCAAAAAATGGCGTAGATGGTGTATATGACGATGATCCTTCTTTAAATCCTAATGCTAAAAAATTCGATACTTTAACTTATGATGATATTATTAGTCGTAATTTAAAAGTTATGGATACGTCTGCTATTGCGCTTTGCCGTGATAATAGCATCCCGATAGCTGTTTTCGATTTTGCTCGTCCAGGAGCTATACGTGATTTAGTTTATGGTATGGAGATCGGAACTTTAGTTAAAGCTCCATAAAATTACTAAGTAACTTCAGCCCAACTCTTGAGCTTTTTTCTGGGTGAAACTGGCAAGCAAAGAGCATATTTCCGTCCCAGAGATGGCTTATGAAGTCTTCTATATAATGGGTTAGTGCATATTCTAAATTTGGGAATCTTTTCTCAACATTAGGATTATTTTGCAAGTCTTTTGCATGAGCTCGGTAGCTGTGGACAAAGTAAAAATCGCTACTGTTTTCTATCCCTTTAAATAAAGGATTTTTACTGTTTTCTGCTAAGGTAACTTGATTCCAGCCCATGTGAGGTATCTTTATTTTCTCCTCGTTTTCGATTTGGCGTACTTTTAAAAAATCGAATTTTCTTATGTGAGTCTCAAAAACGTTTAGACCATTCACTATTTCTATGTCATGCTCTAAAGGGCTCTCTGAGCTGGAAGCACATAAAACCTGCATGCCGACACAAATCCCCATGAAAGGCACTCCAGATGTGGCTTTTTCTATGATACTGTCAGCTAATTTTAGTTTGTGAATCTGATTCATGGCGTTAGCAAAGCTCCCTACACCAGGGAAAATAATTTTATCAGCAGCCTTAATCTCTTTAGGGTCGGAAGTTCTATAGCTATTAGCTCCTAAGTGAGAGAAAGTATTTTCTAGGCTAAATAAATTTCCGCCCCCTTGGTAATCAATAATGCAAATTTTTGTGTTCGATGACATCTTATTTATTTTAAGGCATAAAGTAAATTTTTCTTAACTCTCTTAAAATTCTTAAAGCCCTTTCTTTAATATCATTGCTAACCATTTCTGTATCGTAGTTTGTTTTCATGCCATAGTTTATCCTGTCTGTGTTTTCAATAAATCTGCTGAATTCTGTATGGAGACTTGGATTTAGCTTTAGGATTCTATTTTCATCGTTTTGTTCATTATCAATTAACTGATAAAGATGTTTAATTCTATGAGAGATTTCACTTACACTGTTACTTTTTATAATTAGTTTTTCATATTCCTTAAAAGGAAATTTTTCTTGCTCTCTTCTCTGAATAAGAGTTTTTATTTTAGAGAAAACTTTTACTCCAAATATCCCAATAAGGATAAGGCTTATCAAGATGTATAGGTATATGGGTGGTTCTGTGATTGAATTATTGCTGGTCTCTTGATCCTCGGTTTCGTTGATTTCCTGATCCTCTATCTCAGTATTATTCTTTGCGTCACTTAAATTTAATTTAAATTCTTCTTCATTTAGAGTTTCATATTTATTAGTTTCTGGGTTGAAAATCACTACAGGATTGCTTTTAATTAAGAGAGTCTTTTCTGTGCTATTTGGGATGAGTGCATTTGATAAATTAATCTGAAAAGATTCTTGGCTATTATTATTGAATAGCTGTTTTCTTGGTTTATCTTGGTAAATGCTATATTCATTAGATTTTTGGAAAAGATTTTTTAGATTAAGGTTATTGGAATTACCATTTCCAGACAGTGTAGTAAAAATAGTATAGGGTTCACCATTAATAGCAGAATGAGAATTTACTCTATGACTCAGTTTCAAATTTCCCACATAGCCATTAAATCCTTTAGGAGCATTTGTTGGTAAAGCTTTTACGTGAATAGTTAGATTATTCGTTTTTAGGCTAGTCTGTTCTTCTACGCTGAAAGCTTTATGAAAGCTTGCGAAGGGATCGAAAGGATCAAAATCCATATCATTTTCTTTAAGTACACTTAGTAATATTTCCTTACTTGGAATAGTGAGAGAAGCAGATTTGATTGGGTAGAGTGTGTACGGTAGCTCATAAACGAAATAGTTTTCACCTTGAAAGTTTTCTGTATATTCTTTGCTTTTTTCCGCGCGTTTGTGTATAAAATTAGTTAAATCAAAGTCTGGGACTTGTATCTGTCTTAAATTGCCTCGGTGGTATATTTTAAGTTTGAAAAGTATTTGTTCATTTAGATATGGAGAACTTTTATTTACAGAAACTATCGCAAAAGGGGCTTTGGAAGGGATCTTTGTTTCAGGGGAATAAGCAGAGTTCTCTATCTGCGAAGGATTTCTGCTAGGAGTAGAATTCAGATTGACTTGAATTTGCAGAGGATTATTATTAGCATCCTTAATAGCTAAAGTATGCAAACCAGGTTTTTTAAACCTTAGAGTATAAGCTAATTGTTTGCTCTGTGTAAATTTGTTATTGATTATGCTGATGTTAGAGCTACTTTGTCTTCCGACGACGTCATAGTTTTCTGTATGCATAGGGAAATTTAAATTTTCTTCCCGAGTGTTTTCAAGATTTAGAATGAGATCGGTGTATTCGTTTACATTAATTGTATTTTGGCTGAGTCTTCCAGTAATAGTTGCAGAGACTGAGGAGCAGGCTATTAGTATTAAGCTAATAATAACGACTCTGCTCAGGGGACTCTTGCTGAATTCTAATTTCTGCGTTTCCGTCGTCCTCATGATCCTTGTAATGAAATAATTTTAGTGCTGGAGTAGCCAGCTTCAAAATTAATTAAGTGAATTTCAGAACCTACGTCCTTGGCTATTTTAAACTCTGGACATTTTTCATAGTCTTCTAAATCGTAGTCACCACCCTTAGTATAAATTTGTGGTTTTAGTGCATTTATTAGTGAGCAAGCAGTATCTTCATTAAAAATAATTACGTGATCCACTGGTTTTAAACCCTGTAATAATTCCGCACGTTCTAATTCTGAATTAATAGGTCTCTTTTCTCCTTTTAGGCGTTTTACGCTGCTATCAGAGTTAAGTCCGACTACTAATAGTGCAGAAGCTAAAAGGTTTTTAGAGGCTTGTAAGTAGCGTAAATGACCCACATGTAGTATATCGAAACAACCATTAGTAAAAATAATGGGTTCTTTATTTAGATTAGCGAATTCTTCTAATAAGGCTTCTTTGCTGCTAAATATCATACAATTTTAATTTTAAAACATTTATCTATGACACATTCATTTGCTAGTGGGCATTCATTAGGATTTTGCATCTTAAGCCATTCTTTACGAAAGCATTCGCGTGCCTGTATATAATCTAGAGCAAAGTCAAACATCTCCTCTATGCTCATTTCATGTTTTTCTGCTAAGGCTTGTAAAGAATAGAATTCTTCAGTATATCCAAGAGCAAGGTTAATATTAAACATTCTGCGACAAATAGGTACTTGGCTTACGCAGCAGGTTTCAACTTTAGTGTGTTCGCTCGTCATTTAGAATTAAAACGTCATTTTAACTTTATTGTAATAAAGCCATAAATTCTTCTTCATTAATAACTTTAACCCCTAGGTCTATAGCTTTGTCCAATTTAGAACCAGCTTCTTCACCACAGAGTAAGTAACTGGTATTTTTTGAAATACTAGAGCTTGTTTTTCCTCCATTATCTTTTATGAGTTTTTCAAAGTGTGAGCGACTTTCAGATAAAGTTCCAGTAATAACGAAGGTCTTTCCTTCAAATAGATTTGACAGTTTTCTTTGTAAAGGTTCATGGAAATTGAATTGCAGCTCTTCATAGTCTCGCTTAATTTGTTGGTAAATTTCAGAATTAAAAAACTGGCTTAAAGACAGGATAATCTTATCTCCCAAACCATCTAATTTAATTAATTCAGCACCTTGTCTTATTAATATTTCTTCTTCAAGGCTTTTTAGGTCTGGCATTAAGGAGGCTATTAATTGAGCAAGGTTTAAGCCTACATGTTTAATGCCGAGTGCATGTAAAAAACGATGAAAAGGTAGCTGGCGGCTAGAGGCTATCGCTGTAAGTAAGTTAGTTGCTGATTTATCAGCCATTCGATCAAGTGCTATGAGCTGTTCGTAATTTAATCTGTAGAGATCTAGAGGATTTGCAATTAATTTAGATTCTAAAAGCTGTTCAACTATAGAGGGACCTAGACCAGAGATATCTAAAGCGTTTTTAGAGACCCAATGCTCAATACGTCTCTGTATTTGTGCTGGACAACCTACAATATTAGGGCATCTTAAAGCCACATCTTCTTGCTCTAAAATGCTTCCACAAGCTGGGCAGTGAGTGGGTTTCGTGATCTTTAAAGTGTTTTCGTAAATGATAGAATCTTTAGTGACTTCTTTCTTAGAAACTATCTCTGGGATTATTTCTCCAGCTTTGCGTACGACAACAGCGTCGTTAATTCCAACACCAAGTCTTTCTATTTGATCAAAATTATGTAAGGTCGCACGTTTTACTGTAGTGCCAGCAAGTAAAACTGGTTCTAGATTTGCTACTGGAGTGATAATTCCCGTCCTACCCACTTCATAATCTATAGAATTTATAATGGTTATAGCTTCTTCTGCTTTAAATTTCAGTGCCATTGCCCAGCGTGGAAATTTACTGGTTACCCCTAATGTTTTCTGTAAAGAGAGTTCATTAACTTTTACTACAGCCCCATCTATCTCTATATCTAAAGAATCTTTTTTTTCTTGCCATTCATGATATAGATTTATTACTTCCTGAATATTCTTACAGAGCTGGTTCCCTAAGATATTTGTTTTAAAGCCTAATCTATCTAATTGTTCTAAGCACTTCCAGTGGCTATTTAGGGCGTGTAGCTGAGTGTTTTCGTCGTTCTCGTAATCCTTTCCAGCATAAAAGCCATAAGTGATAATATCTAAATTCCGTTCAGCCGTAATTTTAGGATCTAGCTGCCTTAAGGCTCCAGATGCGGTATTACGTGGGTTAGCGTATAGTTCTAGATTCTGGGCTTTCCTGTTTTCATTTAATTTATTAAATTCTGCTTTAGGGAGATACACTTCTCCTCTGATAGTGCAGTCTTGCAAAAGTGGAATTTTTTTAGGAATAGATTTTATCGTCAAGATATTAGGTGTAACGTCTTCTCCAATTTTCCCATTCCCACGAGTAGCAGCACGATATAGCAGACCATTTTTATAATCAATACTAATACTTAATCCATCTATTTTCAGCTCAAAGACATAGCTGCGCGCCGTCTCTTCGCCGATTATGCGATTAATCCTTTCTTGCCAAGCTAGAATATCAGCTTCCCCAAAGGCATTATCGAGGCTCATCATGGGAATTTCATGTTGGATTTTAGCGAAGGACGTTTTATAAACCCCAGCTCCAATAGTTTGAGTGATGCTGTCTGCTGCTATTAGTTCAGGATATTCATTCTCTATTTTTTTTAGTTCTTCTAAGTGAGCGTCATAGACTGCATCTGATACTTCACTAATATTCTCAATGTAATAGCTATGGCTCCAGTGTTTGAGCTTGGCTTGGAGTTCTTGATATTTATCTCGGATCATTGAACGATGGTTCCCAGTACAGATATTGCTATTAATGAGCTTAGCGTTAGAAACAAGGAAGCCTTCCAATTTAAAGCTTGTTTATAAACCAGTAGAGTAGTCAAGTTTATAGATGGGCTTGCTGTCATGAAGCTGAGAATGGCACCTAGGGGAACTCCCATATCTAGTAGCTCTTTACTAATGGGAATATCAGCACCTGCACAGAAATAAAAAGGGAAAGCAGCAAGAGAGAGTATCCAAGGTGAGATGTATTGATTTAGAATGTAAGCATTAAGTTTAATTAGCATCTCTGCATTAAAGTGAAGAATGCTTGCTATTGCAGCAGAACAGAATATCCATGGTAGGAATTGTTTGATAGAAAGGGAAATATCTTTTATGATGTGCTTAAGCCTTGAACTTGTTCGTTCGGCAACAGTCTCCTTATTTGCTTTACTTGAGTGTTCATGAGAGCAGCAGCTTGAATTTCTGTGTTCGGCAACGGTCTCTTTAGGGGCTGTTGCTAGTTTTGAATTAATAAATCCATTAGCTTTATCTTTCAATGTGAAGATAAAAAAGTATGTAACTAAAATCGCGAATAAAGTCGCTATAGCTAGTCTGTAGAGAGTTACTTTTAGACCGAGGCTTCCATAAGTGAGGATTAGAGCTGGTATGCTACAGGCATTACCAGCGAGTAGAAAAGGTAAGATAATTTGCCAGTCTAATTTTTTACGATATAGACTGATGGCAAGAGGGATCATTCCACAGGTACAGATAGGAATTAAAGCACCAAGAAAGGCTGAAAAGGAAATTATAGAGAATTGTTTGCTTGAACTCGTTTGTTCGCCTACATGCCCACGGGAATTAAGTTTCTCGAAATAATTATCAGGTAAATAGATCTCCAGCAAAGAAGCTGAGAGCACCGCAATAAAAAATACTGGCAGTATTTCAAGTAATATGTGAACAAAATGTGCCGTGAACATTAGTGGTGTTCATCGTGGATTAAGTGCTCAGCGTGTTGCACTGCTCCACCAATATAAACGCAAGAAAGTATCGCAAAAAGGAAAGCTTGTAAAAGCCCAACAAACATTTCAAAACCTAGTACTACAATCGGTATTACCAAAGCAACTAAGCCAATAAATGTTGCAAGCAATGTTTCACCTGCAACGGTGTTTGCAAAAAGTCGCAGTGTGAGAGTTAAAGGTCTGATTAAAAGGTCCATAAGCTCAATTAGGCACATTAAATTTAAGCTAAGCCCCTTTTTCTTAGAGAAATTTATCGGTAAGAACATCTGCACATAGCTCCAGCCACCGATTACTGCTCCGATTCCGAAATAGACAGCTACGACTAAAACTGCAATAGCTGCTGGAACATTAATGTCAGCACAAGTGCTTGCTCCATGCCAAATATGAGCATGCTCACCAGCGTGAGCTGGGAGTGTAGGCCACCAAGGGAAAAATTGACCTAGCTGCCAAGGTAAAAGACCAGCGTAATAATTTACTAGAATGAAAATAAATATACTTCCTATTAGTGGAACGAATTGATCTCCACGTTTCCCGATTTGACCACTAGTTAGTACTCTAAAGAAGGAAACTATAGATTCTGCAATATGTTCCTTCATGCCATACTTGCTGGCATCTTTTTCAAGGGAGGAACCTAAATAAGCTGCAATGATTAAAACTAATCCCATACTGCCCCAAGCATAGTAGAGGGTGTCTAGATTAACCTGTTGGCCGAGTATTTCACCTGTTATGTGTTGAGTCATGATATATGGAAGCTTAATGTGAAGAAAAAGATCCTACATTAAAATCAGAATAAGATTATAGCAACTAGGTATAGCAAATACAAAAAGCCCATAAAGGTCAGAGTTGCAGCATGTACACGCTTAAATACCTTAACGGAGAATAAGAGAATCAGGGCTGAAAGTATAGCTAAAACGAAACAGAAGAGCGTGTGGGAATCAAGATTCCAAGGAGTTAAACTAACCCCTACTGCACAAGGAATCGCAGACTGAAATACTAGGGCTCCAGTGATATTTCCCATAGCAAGACCATCTTTTCCTGAGCTTGCCCAAAACCAGCTGTTTACTTTTTCTGGAAGTTCTGTTGCAATAGGAGCGATTATCAAGCTCAGAATTAAAGGGCTTACGTTCATTAATGTAGAAGCATCTTCAATCGCAATAATGAATCTGTGAGCAAAATAAATAATACCGAGTAATGATAGAAGGACTTGAGCTATCATCCAAAACAGATTAGGAGGAAGTCTAAAGCCAGCGACAGCTACGCTAGAAATATATAATTCATCTACTCCTTCGGCATCTTCTTCACTGTGCTCGTGATCAGAGCCTTCTCTCAGTGTGGTAATGAAATAAGTTACATAAATTCCCAATAAAATTACGGTAAAAATCGTTTTCATGAGTGGGTCTGGGAAGAAAGTTGCAGAAACTGCAATAGAAAGTGCGACAAGGAAATAAGAAAGATCTTTGCTGATATGCTCATGTGAGACTTTTAAATCTAAGCTATGTCTTTTTTTATAATTTACTAAAACGGCTACGCCTAAAAGTGCCATGGCAAGAGTGGAGAGAAGGAAAGGTGCTCCTACTATAGATCCTATGGCAATATCTGTTTTAGGATCACCGTGAACTGAGCCGGCTAAAAATATCGCAATAATCGGTAACAGGGTTTCTGGGAGTGCAGTTCCTATTGCTGCAAGTAAACTACCTACTACTTGCTCTCCAAGTTTTAAGCGTATCCCTATATTTTCGACAGCATTCGTAAACCAAAGGCAAACAAACAAAATTGCTGCAAGCAGCAGAATAATTTTTCCAAAAACAATTATCATAAAATTACTAACCTTAATATTTATTTAGACCCCAATATTTTCCTCTTGGGATTCTTTATCTAATTCTTCAAAGCACTCAATAGCAATTGGGAAAACATCTTTAACTAATTTAATAGCAGCTTTAGCGTACTGCTGTATTTCCCACTGAGCTTCTTTAGGTGCTCTTAAATTATACCAATGCATAAAGTTTCTCAAATTCACAGTAGTAATAAACTCGGTGTGAGATCCTACAGGGAGAACTCCACGAGCTTGCTCTCTGCAAACGCCAAGGTCTATAAGCTTGTTATATGCATCTAATGTGGCTTTGGTAGCAGCTTCGTAAATTTCTGATGCAGCTTGCTGATCTAATTTAGAGCTTGCTTCTATACTTGCTTGTTTATTGCTTTCAGCCTGTTCTCTGAACTCAACAGGTTTATAAATGGTGTTATCGAATTTCGTATATCTAGCACTAATTTCATTAAAAACCCAGCATCTGTGCTTCATCCACTGACGAGCAATATAGATAGGGCATTTTACTCTGAAAGTAATAGAGTTTTGCTCAAAAGGAGTCCAGTGCTTATGCTTCGCAAGGAATTTAATTAGCTTCTTATCTTTTTCTTCAAAAGTTTCAGAATACTTATTGTAAGAGACTCTTGCAGAATTTACTATAGATAAATCACCACCCATCGAGTTCATAAGCTCCATATAGCCTAGTGCCCCAAGGTCTGCTTTCCCATCTATAATCACGATATTATCTTTTTCAAGAATTTCTGCCATAGAGGAACATTCTAACAAAAACAAAAGCATGCTGCTTTAGGTTCTCAAGCAGTTTCTGGGTTACTTACTGAGACCTGCAATTAAATCAGCGATTTCTGAATAAACTGGAGGGTAATCTTCTTTGAAGCCTTTATAGAAGATAAAGACTTGAGGAAGGGCGATAGCTTTAGACGAGCTTTCCGAATCGCTGAGAGGAGAGTACTCCTGAATTACATTAACGTAAAAAATGTCTCCACGTTTACTGAAATTTTCTTTCCAAGGGAAATTATTTTTAAAAGAAAGCTTTTGTAACTCTTCATAGATTTTTTGTACTTTCGCAGTTTTATTTTTATCTAGCATTTCTATACTGGAATCAAAGCTGGTAAATTTTGCATTATTCTTACCGGGGTCGTGTAATACTGTGATATTCACGAAGGGTTCATTATAAAAGCGAAATTCAGTAATTCTATCTTTATCAAACTCTCTGAAGTCAATTTTAAAAAGCATTTGCATCTGCCCTTCTTTAAGTTCAATATTCTTGCCTTTCTTGGAAGCAAGCGCTGAGACAGATAGAGGTATCAAGAAGGTGATGAGGAGTAGAATGGCTTTGCGTAACATTGTTGATTCAAGAACCTTTTTGGTACTAACTTTGATTTGCTTTTTTAATAGGTAAGCTTTTAATTTCCTGCCTTGGTCTTGCGATACCTAGCATTTTAGCTGGAACATCTTGAGTAATAACTGAACCTGCTGCGACAGAAGCTCCCTCGCTTATAGTGATAGGGGCTACTAAAACAGAATTAGCTCCAGTGCTTGCTCCTTGGCAGATTACGGTAGAGGATTTTTCTCCCGTAAAAGAGTTATAGTTTGCTGTAATCGTTCCAGCTCCAATGTTTACATTAGATTTTATCTGTGCATCTCCAAGGTAGCTAAGATGAGCTGCTGATGAAGCTTCTCCTATAGAAGAATTCTTAACTTCTACGAAACAGCCTACTTTAACTTTAGTGTAGATGTCACTGCCGTCTCTGATGTGTGCAAAAGGCCCAATACTACAATATTCACCAATGGAGCTTCTGTTAATGTGTGATTGGATAACGGTGCTGTGTGAGCCTATTTCAGCAGGACCAAAAATAGAAGTATTAGGTCCTATAGAACAATGAGAACCAATGGTTACACGTCTGTGAATATAAGTCCCTGGATAGATTACGGTATCTGGTCCAATATCAACTTCTGGACTAATAACCGTACTATTAGTATCAATAATCGTTACCCCAGCTTCCATTAAGGTCTCTAGCGATTCTTTATTTTTCAGTCTAGCCACTTCAGCCAAATCAGCTCTACTATTAATTCCTTTTGCTTCATCTGGATTATCAAGAATAAAGTTTCCAATGCGAAGCCCTTGGCTATAAGCCCAAGCTACAAGGTCTGTAATATAGTATTCTTCTTGGGCATTATTGCTTTTTAATTTACTAAGTCCTTCTTTAATGAATTGCCATTCAAAGCAATAAACTCCAGCATTGACTTCTTTTATCGTTTTTTCCGCTTCTGAACAGTCTTTATCTTCTTTAACTCCGATTATTGAATTTCCTCGACGCACTATGCGACCATAGCCATCTGCACTGGAGACTAAGCTAGTTAGTAGTGTGACTTGGTTTTCACTTTGTTGGTGATAGTTTAACATATCATTTAGAGTCTCAGAGCGGATTAAAGGGCAGTCTCCGTTAACGACTAAAAGAGTTCCTTCAAAATCACCTAGCTCATCTTGAGCACACATAAGTGCATGGCCAGTTCCCATTTGGGTAGTCTGATCAACAGTAGCAACAGGATAGGCGTGGAGGAAGCTTTTTACTTTTTCAGCCTGGTGTCCACAGACTACGATTATTTCATCTAGATCCACATCTGCAAGACAGTCAAGAACCCAAGCTAGAATAGGCTTGTCAAATAAACGATGCAGCACCTTTGCTGTATTAGACTTGAGTCTGGAGCCCTTACCTGCCGCAAGAACAAGAGATTTAATCATGGCTTTATAATAGCAAAAAACTACTCTTCTGAATCGGTCTTTCGTAGATAGCTGCCACCTTGCTTATCAAAGAAAACCTCTACAAGAGGATGGTTTATTTCAAAGTCAGTATCTACTGGCATCATAAAATTTTCTGGCACATACAACATTAGGTCAGTGTTATGTACTAGAACGTAGTACCAAGGTTTATTTGCTAGTTCTTTGTCGAATTTTTTAGTATCAAGATCCTCATTGCTTAAGAAGTACATATCGAAGTCAACCACAAGACCATAGTAATCCTCGTTTTTGTGTCTTAATACTTGTCCTTTTTTGTAAAGATTTTTAGGAAACTCGTTTAAATTTACGGATAAATAAAACCTTGGAATATCGACTGAAAATTTTTCATCGTCTTCATTGATAAAGTTATAGCGACCTTCCATCGTTCCGAAATTGGTTTTTAAATTAGAGAAGCTAAAGTAAGTATGTGATTCTCCTGGAGCTAATTTGGGTTGCTTACCAACCACGCCTTCACCCTCTACTTCTGCTTTTTGGGAATCTGAGTCGATGATAAGCCAGTAGCGATCTAAAAGCTGAACGGTTTTATTACTTTTATTTTTGATCTCAATCTTGTAGCAGAATAGAAAATTATTTTCTGCTGGCGAGGAATAATCTTCCAAATAAACTGATTCAGCTTTGACTTCTATGTCTGAGCTAGTCGCAATACTAGGCATTGTGGTCTGAAATGAGATATTCTTATCTCTATAGTTAGAACTATAACCTATTTAATGGATGTATTATACAAACTTTCAGAAAAAAGAATTTGATTCGTATCTTGAGTACCTATCTCTGCCTCAGACCACTAATCTAAAAAGTGCAAAGACTGTTTATATAGATCTTGATTCATTGCTGTTTCCAGGGAATGTGAAACTAAATCAGAGTAACCATCCTTATCGTTTACAGGACTTGATGCTTAGGTTTAATGAGTTATTGAAAACTTTTAATGAGATTGATTTAAAAGCTAAGGGTGCTGAAAAACAGTATCGTATTTTACGGG
>Ga0172373_10007648_pt1 | contig 13942 bp, 6 predicted proteins | sample Lak10m_2_FD_114546 | JGI IMG/M metagenome (GOLD analysis project Ga0172373, IMG submission 114546) | Freshwater microbial communities from Kabuno Bay, South-Kivu, Congo - kab_092012_10m | ecosystem: Environmental > Aquatic > Freshwater > Lake | place: Democratic Republic of the Congo: South-Kivu... | reverse complement strand
CTCTTAAGTCGCGATAAGTCTTCTAAGTTCAGTATGCGGGCGAAACGTAATAAGGCGGCTTGGGATCTGGCTTATCTAATTCATCTCCTTAACCTTTGACTTTTTTATGCGGTTGCCCTGCTTCGTCAGGTGGTTTAGTAGTAAAGAAAGGATCCATTATCTTGTCCTTAACTTCTGGATGGATACCACAGCCATTATCTCGAATCCGAATTTCCACCTGATCCCCAAGATGATGCGTTGAAAGCTCTAGGGTTGTTATGTACGCTGGGGAGGAGGTCGTCTTAGCGATTTGTTTCTGTTGGCTGCGCATGGCATCGCAGGCATTGTCCACTATGTTGATGATGGCTCGGCTAAAATCAATGTCGATCAAATTGATCAAGGGTAATGTTGTGTCGTAGTTGGTGTGAATGTTCATCGTGAAGTTTGGATATAGTATTCGTTTGCTGTTGTAAGCTAACTTGACTGATCGATCTAACAGGGCATGAAGATCGATGGGTTGAGGGGTAGGGTTGTTCCGTTCAGGCCGAGCATGTTGCATCATGTTGGCGATGATTTTTTCGATACGATCGCTTTGCTTCTCAATAGCGGTGGCATTTTCTTGCAAATCTTGACTGAGTTGCTGGGTGAGTTCTAAGGCTTGCTGTTCTAGCTGAGGCGTGAAAGGCGCTAGGGATTCCAAGAGGTCTTGAACCAGTTCGATGGAAGATTTGGCATAGTTTTTAACAAAATTGAGTGGGTTACGGATTTCGTGGGCTATACCTGCCGTTAAGGTGCCGAGAGACGCGAGCTTTTCTTGAGCAATGATGCGGGCTTGAGCCATCTTCAGTTGGGTAGTGCGTTCTTCTACTTTCTGTTCCAGAGTTTGGGAATAGTCTGATAGTTGCCGGTTGGCATGTTCTAACTGTTGAGCTTGATGTTGGAGTAGAGCTGCGGCACGCTTGGCTTCGCGGATATCTCGGCTAATCGTTGCCATACAAAGCGGTTCGCCATTTTGAGGCTCTTTAATCAAAAAAATAGTTTGATCGACAGTAATGTCTTCACCTGTTTGCAGGTGACGGAAAATCATCTCGCCCTGCCAATAACCCTGCTGCATCACCACCGGGAGCGCTTCTTGCTGGAATCGGTTTAAGCCTTCGGGACTCACGAAGTCCTTGACGGGCTTCCCGATGAGCGCACTCGGATCGACTCCCATAAGTTTTTGACCGGCTGCATTGATGTAAAGCGATTCGCCCGTGAGGGTTGCCAGTCCAATTAAGTCGGTGCTGCTTTCGACGATCGCTGCCAGTTTTTGCTGCTCCAGTTCGGCTTGTTTGCGATCGGTAATATCGGTGATGGTGCCGACATAACCGATTATGCTGCCATCGGGATTGCGCTCAGCAGTCGCCTGCGCTAAGATCCAGCTTGTTTGGCCCGTGGTCACATGCTGAAAGCGACACTCCGTTTGAAAGGGTTGATTGGACTGAACCGCTTGATACCAGCTGGCAAAGACCTGTGCTCGATCATCGGGATGGATCGCCTCAGCCCAGCCCTGACCCAAGATGGCGGCGGTCGAAAGCCCAGAGAACTGATGCCAGCGTTCATTGGCATAGATGCAATCGCCATGCAGATCGGTGCGAAAAATCCCCACAGGTGCGATTTGAGCCAAGCTATGATAGCGACTTTCGCTTGCGCGCAAGGCTTGCTCTGCCTCTGCCCGCTGGGCTTCACTACGTTTGCGATCGCGGATATCTCGCGTCACGGTGGCTAACCCTAGCGGTTGTTGGGTCGCTGGATCGGTGATTGTAAAGAGCGTGTAGTCTACGGCAATGGGTTCACCCGTTTTAAAGTGCCGAAACCGAAACTCTCCTTGCCAAAGTCCCTGGTTTATCACCGTGGGTAAGATCTCTTGCTGAACGGTGGCGAGGTCTTCGGGGCAGAAAAAATCTGAGATATGCAAACGCTTAGCGGCTTCCAGGTTGTCTAGCCCAACTAAGCGGAGAGCCGCCGCATTGACATAGAGCGGCTGCCCATCCATTGATGCCACGCCAATAAAGTCACTACTGGTTTCGATTAACGCCGTTAATTTTTGCTGCTCCAGTTCGGCTTGTTTGCGATCGGTGATATTCAGCGCGTTGCCGACAATTCGCACCACCTGCCCTGCGGCATTTTTCAACGGATTGAGTGTGGTCAATGTCCAAAAATCACCCTTGGGCAAAGCGAGGAATTCTTCATAGCGAATAACCTTACCCGCTTCTACACAGCGCTCATAGTTGGCGCAAGTCACATTCCCCACTTCTGCCCCAAAAACATCTTGGGGCCGTTTGCCCAAAACCATAGCACTGCTTAATCCAGAGATTTTTTCGCTAGCGAGGTTCCAGCCAGAAATTCTAAACTGGTGATTCGCTAAGACATCAATCACAAAAATTGGGTTTTCGGTGCCCTCGTAAATGCTGCGGAGAAACTGTTCTTTTTCTTGTAGTTGGGCTTCGGCTTGTTTGCGATCGGCTTCGAGCCGCGCCCTTTCGCTGATATCCCGCACCGACGCAATCAAGATTGAGCGATCGCCCAGCGTCACCATTTTCAGACTGACTTCGGCATCAAAGCAGGAGCGATCACCGAGGCGCTGCCCCTTCCACTCAAAAAGAACTGATTCTCCAGTCTGTGCCCGTTCAAACAGGGTAGGCAGCCCTTCGAGGACAGCATCCGGAGCAGCGAGATCGACGACGTTGGCTGCCAGTAGTCGTTCACGGGAAACACCTTGAAGCTCTAGGGCGCGATCGTTGACATCGACAATGGTGCCGTCCATTTCATGAATGAAAATCGCATCGTAGACATGGTTAAAAATGGTTCGTAAATCCTGTTCCGAGCGTTGAATCGTCGCTTCTGCCAGCTTGCGATCGCTGATATCCCGCACCGAGACGATGAAAACAGGATCGGTTCCCAGTTGAGCAAAGCGTATGACCACTTATATATCAAAGATCGCCCCATTGTCTAAACGCCTTGCTTGCCATTCTGCACTTGCTGTACCTGCCGTCTGGGCTTGCTGATGAAAGGCTGAAATCCGTTCAAACGGCGCATCCGGTGATAAAAGGTCGGGAATAGAGCTGACTAACAGTTGCGCCCGACTGGCTCCAAACATTTCCGTTGCAGGATTGTTGACATCCAAAATCGTGCCATCCAGGGCGTGAATGAAAATCGCGTCGTAGACATTGTTAAAGATGGTCCGCAGATCTTGTTCCGAGTGTGCTAACTCCTGAGTGCGTTGCTCAACTCGTTGTTCTAGTTCTGCGTTCAGTTGTTGGAGGGCGAGTTCAGCTTGTTTGCGATCGGTAATCACCTGGGTAAACATGATGATGCCGCCAATGTCATTCGTTTCGGTATACCAGGGGTGAATTTCCCACTGGTTCCAGGTAACAGATCCATCTTCGCGGGTAAAGCAGTCTTCCTCCGATCGCTCACTGGCTCCTGCTAAGCAGCGCTGATTGATCGCTTTCCAATGATCAGGGATGGTTGGGAAAACATCATAGTGCGATCGCCCAATAATGTCCTGGTCTCCCAGGTTATAGTCCGTTTTCCAGCGCTGAGAAGCAAGAAGGTAGCGCATTTCGCGATCGAACATTGCCACAGCTGCCGGAGTATGATGCACAAACAACTGTAGTTGTTGCTGATTGCTTTGCAGTTGCTGGGTGCGCTCTTGCACCTGGTTTTCCAGATCGGCATTTAATGCCTCCAATTCTAGGTTTGTCTGCGTCAGTGCAGCCTGTTGTTGAGCGATTAGTTGCTCTTGCTGGAAGCACCGCAACGCTTCGGTTACCGTCAGGGTGAGATCCGTTTCACTCCAGGGCTTGGCAATAAAGCGATAGAGATTGCCCCGATTCACCACATTGCCCACATCCTCTGCCCTGGCTTGCCCGGTCAGCATCACCTTTAAAATCTCAGGATGACGGGCATGGAGTTCAATTAGCAGTTCATCGCCCTGCATCCCTGGCATGATCTGATCGGCAATCACCAGGGGAGTTTCCACCCCTTCAGCCCGAAGTTCATCCACCAGTTCCAGTGCCTCATCGCCACTTTCAGCAATTTCGATCACATGATTAGGGAAATGACGCATTAGCTGCGTTCTTAGCGTCAACAGAACATTGCGCTCGTCATCAACACAGAGAATTGTGGGGTTACTCATGGTTCACTCCTGCTCCAATCGGGAAGAAAACGGTGAATGTGGTTCGACCTGGTTGGCTATCCACTTGGATTTTAGCATTATGCTTTTCCACAATTTGGCGCACAATATCGAGCCCCAAGCCACTGCCTTCACCCCTGGGTTTAGTGGTAAAAAATGGCTCAAAGATGAGGGCTTGCATCTCTGGCGGTATTGCCAGACCCGAGTTTGTGATTTCGACCCTCAGATGGTCTGCCTGGGGGGCGATCGCGATGGTAAGGGTTCCCTGCCGACCCATGGCATAGATTGCATTATCGATCAGGTTTACCCACACCTGGATCAACTCATCCGCATTACCCCGAATCTCAGAAATCACTGAAGGGTAATGCCGTATCACCTGAATCCCTTGGTTTAACTGATTTTGGTAGAGCGTCAGGGCAACTTCTATGCCATCGGTAATTTGGATCAGATCTCGTTCGGTATGATCGCTGCGATGGCTATAGGTTTTGAGGGCAAAGACAATTTTGGCGGCGCGATCAACTTCTTGTTGGATACTTTTGGCGCTATAGGATTGCGAAACAAGGTTGTAAGCGATCGCCAGCAGATCAGCGCAGTGGGGATTTTGCAGGATGGATTGGTAGGGTGTGAGGTCAGAGCCTAAGCGGAGCAAGGTCAATTGAGAGGCAATTTGGTTGGCATTGACAATGGCTTGCTCGGCGAGTTGGGTTTGCAGTTGTCGTCGCAATTGTCGTTCTTCTCTGGTGGAGAGAGATTGCTGGTTTTGCAAAGCAGCCTGCACCAACGCCCAAAAGTCATGTTGCTGGGGTACAGACAATTGCTGAAGCAAGATGGGTAACTGCGTCAGGGAGCCCGTCAGCGCTGCCATCATATTCGTGCTAGCACCGCGAATCACACCCAAGGGGGTATTGACTTCGTGGGCAACGCTGGCAGTCAGTTGCCCCAATGCCGCCATTTTTTCCGATTGGATCAGTTCGGTTTGCGTGGCTTGCAGGTCGCTTAAGGCTTGAGACAGTTCGGCGGTACGGGCGGCTACTTTTTGTTCGAGTGTGTGGGAATACTCGGCCAGTTGTTTGGCCTGCTGTTGGAGTTGGGCTTCGGCGGCTTTGCGATCGCTAATGTCCTCAACGCTCGACCAGATATATTGTTCACCATTGCGATCCACCGTAATACCAGATAGCCGCACAGGAATAAGATGTCCATCCTTGTGGATATATTCTTTTTCGTAGGGACCGAAGCGTCCAGTGGTTTGTAGGCTTTGCAGTTGCAGTTGTTCCTGCTGGGCATAGGATTCTGGTGTGATTTCCCAATAGGTTAATGCTGGAAGTTCGTCGGTTGTTCGTCCCAAAATTTTGGCATAAGCAGGATTACAGTATAGTAATTGTCCACTCATGTTGCACAAAGCTAACCAATAGCAGCTTGAACGAAAAGTGTGCGATGGTAGGCTTCGCTCTCAATTAGAGCGATTGATGCTTGTTGGCGTTCAAGCAGCGATTGCGAGAGTTGGTCTAGGGTCAATTGCAACTCGGAAGTTCGCTCTTCAACCCGACGTTCGAGCTGTTTGGTTAAAGAACTAAGTTGCAGATGGGTATTTACCCGCACCAACAGTTCTTCTTCTTGAAACGGTTTGGTGATGTAATCGACAGCCCCCAGCGCAAACCCTTTGATTTTGCTATCTATATCCGCCAGAGCAGTCATGAAAATAATGGGGATATGAGCAGTTGCCGGATTAGCCTTTAGCTGCTGACAGGTTTCAAATCCATCCATCCCAGGCATTTGCACATCTAGCAAAATCAAGTCGGGGATGTAGGTTTGCAGTCGCTTGAGGGCGCGCTCACCACTGATAGCCGTGGAGGTGGCATATCCTGCCAAGGACAGGGTTGCGGTAACCACTTCTAGATTTGCGGGTGTATCATCCACCACAAAAATTTTGGCATTGGCACTATCCGACATGAACCACTCCCCCATCAAGATTCTCTAAGTCTGCTAAATACTGTTGTAGCATGTCCTCAATTTCTTCAGCCTGAAACTGCTGGGCAAGCTGAAGCAGTGGCTCGGCAAAGGGGGTATACCGTTGATCGGTATGGACTAAATGCTCCAACTGTTCACGTAGGGTTGTGATATTAGCTTGTCGAGCTAGTGTTAACAACGCTGACAGGGTTTCGTAGGGTGGTGCAACCCAATTAGTTGTGTCAACCACCACCCGATCTGAGGCATCGGTTGAGGGTTCGTAGATCCACTCTAAGTTCAAATGCTCAGACAATAGCTCAAACAATGCCTTGGCATCGACAGGTTTACCCAAGAAGTCGTCACCCCCACTCTTGAGTGCCATGTCTTGATCTAACTGAGCGACTGAGGCTGAGGAGACAATTACCTTAGTCTGCTTAAAAGCATCGCTGGTGCGAATCTGTTTTAAAAACTCAAACCCATCCATCACGGGCATTGATAGATCGGTCACCACGATATCGGGCTGTTCAGATTGGAGGCAAGATAATCCCTCCTGCCCGTTTTGGGCTTCGATGACCCTAAAGCCTAGAGGTTCTAACAGGTTCAGTAAAACTGCTCGGTTCTCCCAGCGATCGTCCACGATTAAGATTGTTCGACGATCGCCAGTATAACCCATGATGCGATCGCACCCGTCTAGTCCCCCTTGCTGTCTAACCCAGTCTTCGACTAACCGCAGATCGATCGTAAAGAAAAACTCACTGCCCACACCCAATTGACTCTTAACCTGGATTTGCCCCCCATCAACTGCACAATCCGTTGGCTAATAGCCAGACCAAGACCAGTGCCCTCAGATTGTTTGTGGCGATCGCCCACCTGCTCAAATGCCTGAAATAGTTTGGTGCAGTCTGCCTCAGCAATGCCTACACCTGTATCAATTACCTGAAAAACTAGGGATGCCTGGGTCTCGGTGCAATTCAACACATCAACCCGTAGTGTTATAGCCCCATTATCCGTAAACTTAATGGCGTTACCTAACAAATTAATCAGCACCTGACGTAACCGCTTTTCATCGGTGGCAACGCCATCAGGTAAACGAGAACTGGGCTGATAGACAAATTCGATGCCTTTTTGCTCAGCCCGAATCTTGCACATTTCCACAACGCTTTGCAGCAAGGAGGGTAAGTGTACCGCTGTTGGGGCTAGTTCTAGTTTGCGTGCTTCAATTTTAGACAGATCTAAAATGTCGTTAATCAGGGTTAGCAGATGGGAGCCGCATTGATGGATGATGTTAACCCCATGCCGCTCTTTATCTGGTATGGCTTTGGAACGCCCTAGAATCTGGGCATAGCCCAACACGCCGTTGAGTGGTGTCCGCAATTCGTGGCTCATGTTGGCAAGGAATTCGCTCTTAGATTGGTTAGCTGCATCAGCTTGCTCCTTCGCTTGAGCTAGTTGTGATGTATAAGCCTGCTGTTTGTCCATCAGTTGTTTCATTCGTTGGATCAGTTGATTTAGGGAGGTTGCCAAAATCCCAATTTCATCTTGGGTTGTCACGGATACTTGGAGGTCAAAATTGGAGTCGTGTGTAACGTCTCGAGCAAAGTGTGCGATCGATTGAATGGGGTGGGCGATCGCATCACTGGTATACCAAGCCAGTAATAGGGCGAGCACCGCCGAAAGTCCCAAACTCCCAATAAAGATATAGGTGCGGAGATTTTCAGCCTGGGATAGCGCTTGGCTAGCATTAGTTTCCCGCTCAGTCGCCATCGCATAAAATGTAGACATGCGATCGGGCGCTTCAATAAATTGAGTAAACTCTGAACTTTTCACTAGGCCAACTAGAAGCTTTTCGGCAGCCTCTTTACCTTGGGGAGTTTCGGTCAGAGGTAGCGCTGTTTCCACGAACACAGATGCCCGTTTCCTAAACATCTCAACGGTGATTTCATACTCGTCCAAAAATGCTTGAAGTTCGGGCAGAGTGGCTAACTTATTGGAATTGTTATGATTTTTTAACAATTCTTGAATGCGTTGTAAATTCTCCAAAAGTGACTGGCTTTCTCGATGAAAGCCTATTGGATCTTGAACGTAGGGAGCAAGTTGTTTAGTAGGGCGATTGTAAAGAACATCTACTTGTAGTTTGCTTAGAAGTTGTCTTTCATAAGCGGCAATCTGTTGGGACTTTTGAGCATTGTGCTGGTGATAGTTGCCGATCGCTAAACCCAATGCTGTCCCTGCAAACGCCGCACCTAGCGTAATAGCATAGCCATAAATAATCCTGTTTCGAATAGACATAAATTTAAGAATAGGTTAAAGATAACGAAGTTTGCGATACGAATCTCCTAGCGAGGCAAGTAGGAATATTTAGCGGGACTTAAACATTTTTTAGGAAGAAATAAGCCTCAAACCTTTACAGGGCAAGGAAAATACGCTAAATGCCCAAAAACGCCTGAAACCCAGATATATCAAGAAACTAGGCAAACTGATGTCAAAGTCCCTTCGTATATGCATTTGAGACTATTTTATCCGTGTTTTTTGTCTAAGTCCCATTAGTAGTTTGCCCATGTTTTGAGAAGATGTAATGCGACTGAACGCGGCTCATTACTATAGTGGGATTTCGAGCACAAACTCAGTCCCAACTTGCGATGTAGAGTGACAACTGAGCTTGCCACCATGTTTCTCTACGATAATTTGACGCGCGATCGCCAATCCAAAACCCGTTCCTTTGCCCACACCTTTCGTGGTAAACAGATGGTCGAAGATTTTCGCTTTCACTTCTTCGCTCATGCCTTTACCATTATCGCGAATCAAGATTTGCACTTGATTTTCAACCAGCACCGTGCGAATGCTAATTTGTTGCGGGTTGACTTGTAGTTCCGCAAACGATGATGTTTTTGCCATCTCATCAAACATATCGATCGCGTTCGCGAGAATGTTCATAAACACTTGATTCAATTGACCAGGAAAGCATTCTAGATTAGGCAGATCACCATAGTCCTTGATGACTGTGATCTCGGGACGAAATTCATTGGCTTTGAGGCGATATTTGAGAATCAGCAGGGTACTGTCAACGCCTTCATGGAGGTTGGCACTGACTTTGTATTCCGTATCAGCACGAGAGAAGGTGCGGAGGCTGGTGCTGATGCCTTTGATCCGATCAGTTGCTCTTTTCATCGAGTCGAGTAACTTGGGTAAGTCTTCGGTGAGATATTCCAGATCGATTTCCTCAGCATTGTCTTGAATGGGTGCGGCGGGATTAGGATAATGTTGTTGATAGAGCGCTAGGTGTCCGAGTAAGTCTTGCACATAGTCTTTGCCATTTTTGATGCTGCCATTGAGGAAGCCGATCGGGTTGTTGATTTCGTGAGCCACCCCTGCCACTAAGTTCCCCAGGGATGCCATTTTTTCGCTTTGAACGGTTTGAAGTTGGGCATCTTGCAAATCTTGCAGGGCTTGTTCTAGGGCTTGGGATTTTTGGAGAATTGTGGCTTCTGCGGCTTTGCGGTCGGTAATATCTTCAAAACTGCCCACAATTCCGTAAACTTCCCCTGCTTCATTACACAAAGGAATTTTGCTGGTATCCAGCCAAATTATGCTGCCATCTTGCTGTTGTTGCGTTTCAATGATGTGCAATTCAGCTTGATTCGCTTCCATCACCTTGCGATCGTATTCCCGGTAAGAGTCAGATTCTACTTTGCTCCAGGGCAAATCGTAGTCTGTTTTACCAATAATTTGTTCTGGTGAATTCAATCCTGCCTGGAGCGCAAATTTTTGATTGCATCCCAAGAAGGTTGAATTGCGGTCTTTCCAAAAGACCACTGGAGCAATGTTATCAATGATTTGTCTGAGGACTTGCTGAGATTGCTGTAGTTCCAGAAGTGTAGACTGAGCTTGCGAATAGAGACGGGCGTTTTCTAAGGAGATTGCCACTTGGGTGCAGAGGAAGTTGAGGATGAGGATGCGATCGTGCGTAAACACACCACTAGTAGAGCGATTTTCCAGAACCAAAATGGCGCACAAGTGACCCTGATTGAGAATCGGTAAACACAAGATGCTCTTGGGTTGATGCTGATACAGGTAATCACCAATTACAGGCAGATCAGTATTGAGATCGTCGATTACAACTGTCGTCAGGCTGTTCTTCACATACTGAATGAGCTTGACGGGTACGGTGGGATTATCATCTAGAGGCACAGACTGCAAAGTAATTTGCTCTAGGTTCGCTATCACTCGCACTTGCCATTGGTTATTCTCACAGAGCATCAAGGCACATTGATCCGCGCCAGAGGTTTCTAGCATGGTCTGAGTCAGGGTTTGCAGCAGTTCATCCAGGGCGATCGTGCTCGCGAAAGTCTGAGACACTTGCATCAGGGTCGCAAAATCGAGGGTTTGGTTGATGCTGGTGCTACTAGAACTTTTATCCGAGGTGGAATGGATCAAGTGGACAGGGGCGGCGATCGTTGCCAAGGTTTCCAGAACGGTGAGCGATTGGTTAGCGGGTTGCAGGATGGGTTGAAGCAGTTGGGGATAGCGTTGTTCTAAATCGGCAACTTTGGCTTTGGCTCCCCATTTGGCATAGCCATAGTAAGCTTCTTGCATGTAGCCCGCAGCCACTTTCTCTTTGCCCCAATTGAGATAAAATTTGGCGGCGAGTTCGTTAGCAAGGGCTGCTTCATAGTTGTATGCTTGAGCTTGCGCTTGCATAATACTCTGCTCATATAGCTCAATCGCTTCCGTTTTCTGCCCATTTAACATGGCTTTTTCGGCTTGAATTAAGAGGCATTTGTGGCGAATATTTTCAGGACAATCTTGCTGCCAGCGATCTAAACGTTCTTCTAACGGCAGAATTGCCTGCCAGTGAAACTGGCGCTGAGCTTCGTCATGAGTACGCCCAATCAATGCCAAATGCATCAGTGCCACATAAAAGACACTGGAAGGAACCTTGGCATGGGTAGGAACGGTATTCTCAATAATACTGAGATGGGGAATTAAATCTGAGTAAGTGTCAGGTTGATCAAATAAGTAGGCATGGCGGATTTTGACTGAATAGAACCAAGCCAAATGGTAAGGCGTATTACAGTATTTCTGTAAATACGTCGCTTCTTTGAATTCTTCATCATCAAACGTCAGGGGGGAGTGGGTTAAACCGAGAAGCTGGCGAATGGGTTGCAATACCCCTACGGTTAAAGCATCCAGATTTTCTAAACTCTTGACCTTACTTAGGAAAGCAGCATGGGATTGAGTGATCGTATAAAGCTCATCCAGGTTTTTGCCATAGGTAAGGCGATCGGAGCCACTGAGCATCATCCTGAAGCCGACCGTTAGCCAGTTGCCAGCATCCATCCCATATTTATAGGCATTATCATAGTAGCGATCGGCTTCTCGTAGGGGGCGCTTCCAACTATGCACATCGGCTGCAAATAGGAAATTGGTCATACCGCGCACATCGGCATTATCAAATTGTTCGCAGAGCTGCACCGCCATATCGCCAAATTGATAAGCCTGGGTTGCCTCTTTGAGCACGGCATTGGTAATCAGACCATAACCCACATAGCCAAAGGGCGACATATCGCTATTGCCATACTGCAAAGACAGGGTTGTCATTTTAGCTAGGGCGAGCAACGCTAAGGTGGGTTTCCCGTCCAGCCATGCGGCGTAGAACAGAATTTGCAAAATTCGCAGACGCTCTTTGATATTAGCATCGATCATTTTGGGTAATTCCAGGATCGATCCAATGGTTTGTTGTTCTAAAAATTGCTCGACCGTGGCAATTTCCGCATCAAGGCAGTGCTGGATGCTTTCTGGTTCCCCTGGAAGTGACCAGCCCAATAACTCAAGACTTTTGCGTTGAATGGCGATCGCTTCAGCATTGCGTCCCTGAAGCTGATATTGGGTCATCTGCACTCGATAGATCACGGCTTGATCGAGGATCGTTTGCGCCTGTGCTAGCGCAGACTGATACAGAGTCTCTGCTCGATCAAAATCGCCACTCAGGTAAGCTGCCTCTGAACCATGACGATGCAGGTCATAGATCAGAGCATAGTTAGTTTCCCAAGCATCGGCTGGCAACAGATCAATCCCAAGCTGGCAATAGATCTGTGCAGACTGATAGGCAGATGAGAGTTTTGCCTTTTCTCCAGCTTGAAGATTTAATTGTGCTAATTGTTGATATTCAGAGGCAGATGAAATGTTGGCTTTCCCCAAATTGAGGTGGTTAACAATATCAAAAATCTTATCTTCCTGTTGTTGCCTTTCCAGTGACTGTAAGGAGTTGTGCCACAATAATTGACCGATCTTCCAATGTGTTACTGATTTTTGTATTTCTGGGATTAATGAATAAGCTGCCTGCTGAACACGATCATGCAGGAATCGATAGATGGGATTGACGCTATTCTCTGGATCAGACGGAGCAGTGTCTTCTCCTTGAAAGAACTTATAAACTTGAGTATTGGGTAGGATCAATCCTTCTTGTAGCGCTTTCCACAAAGCGATCGCAACTTCCGTTTGCGATTGCTCTGAAACGATCGCCAATGTATTCAAATCAAACTGGTTGCCCACACAGGCTGCTAATTTCAGCATAGTTTGGGCTTCCTCTGGCAGTTTCTGCAATTGCAGCACCATAAACTCCACTACATCATCGGTAAGGGCGAGGGCATTGACTTGAACCATGTCGCATTGCCAATAGCCTTGATTTGGCTCAAAGGTAATGTATCCATCATCATGGAGTGACTTGAGAAACTGGGTGGTGAAAAAGGGATTACCGTGGGTTTTACGATCAACCAGTTGGGTCAGCGGTTGTCCCAATTCTTGATCGCACTTCAAGGTATCGGCTATCAGATGATTCGTATGCTCTAGGGCTAATGGAGCCAGCGTCATGGTGTTGACTAGGGTGTCTGCTTTTTGAAGTTCCTCGATTGTCAGCATCAATGGATGGGCAGACGGGACTTCATTATCCCGGTAGGCTCCCAACACCAACAGATAGCCGTTGTCATCCATCAAGACTTTTAGCAACTGAAGCGAAGCCAAATCTGCCCACTGCAAGTCATCCAGAAATATCACCAATGGATGCGAAGCAGTAGTAAAGACCTGAATGAACTTCTGGAATAGCAAGTTAAACCGATTCTGGGCTGCCGCTCCTGAGAGTTCTGCAGCGGCTGGTTGCTGACCGATAATCCGCTCTAATCCGGGAAGCACCTCAACCAAAACTTGCCCGTTTTCCCCCACTGCTGACAGAATCTGCACCTTCCACTGAGCCAGTTGAGCATCGGATTCTGAGAGCAATTGCCCCATTAGATCGCGCAATGCCTGCACAAATGCCGAGAGGGGAATATTGCGATTGAACTGGTCGAATTTGCCTTTAATGAAGTAGCCTTTTTGTCGCGTAATCGGTTTGTGGACTTCGTTCACCACGACGGTTTTGCCAATGCCGGAAAAGCCGGCTACTAGCATTAATTCCGATGCACCCTGGGAAACGCGCTCAAAGGCATTGAGCAGGGTTTGGACTTCAGTTTCGCGTCCATAAAGTTTTTCGGGAATCAGGAAGCGATCGCTCAAGTCCCGCTGTCCTAGTACAAAATCAGCAATAGTTCCCATTTCTTGCCACTGGGTCAGACATTTTTGCACATCATGCTGGAGACCCAACGCACTCTGATATCTATCTTCAGCATTTTTCGCCATTAGCTTTGCGGCGATCGCTGCCACCATCCTCGGAACTTCTGGGTTTACCTTACTTTTCACGGGATCTTTGAAAGACATAACAGAAGAGCCTTTAGAGGAAAGGGCACAGATGAGGTTAAAGTATAAAAAATGAAGTAAAAGTAGGCAATAAATAATGATGAACTGGTG
>Ga0172373_10007647_pt1 | contig 13943 bp, 18 predicted proteins | sample Lak10m_2_FD_114546 | JGI IMG/M metagenome (GOLD analysis project Ga0172373, IMG submission 114546) | Freshwater microbial communities from Kabuno Bay, South-Kivu, Congo - kab_092012_10m | ecosystem: Environmental > Aquatic > Freshwater > Lake | place: Democratic Republic of the Congo... | reverse complement strand
TCTTCTCTTGCTCCTTCTTCTCTTGCTCCTTCTTCTACTGCTCCTTCTTCTACTACTCCTTCTTCTCTTGCTTCTACTGCTGCTGCTCCTTCTTCTACTACTGCTCCTTCTTCTCTTGCTTCTCTTAATACTACTTCTGCTATTATTTCTTTTTGTTTTGGTATATAACTAATATCACATAATTTTAAAAAAAAATCAGTTATTTTGTTATTTTTAATTAAAAAACTTATTATAAAATCATTTATGAATCTTTTAATTAAAAAAATATTTTTATTTTTAATAAATTTTTCTATTTTTTTTATATAATCTAAAATTTTTTTACCATCATTATCACTACTACTACTATTATCACTATTTTTTTTAATATATTTATGAATTAAAATACTAATATTTACAATAGATATTAATATATATTTATTATATTCTTTTTTTTTATCATCATTAATTAAATCATCATCATCATTAATTTTATCTATATAATAATCATTAATTTTATTATCAGTTAAATAGTTGCTCATTTATTATTATATAGAAATATAATAGATTTAAATATTTATTTTTATATATATAAAATTAAATATTATTATAAGTACATAAAAGATTTAAATATTTAATTTTATTAATTTGATTTAGATTTTTCATTTTATTTTTTAAATCTTCTATATTTTTTTGTATATATATATCATTATTTTTAATTAATGATATATATATTTGTTGATTTAATATTAACATCTCAATATCATTCGCATATGTATTATCAATATCATCAGTAATAGATAATTTATATAATTCAATAATATTAATTATTTCTTTTTGTATGTTATTTTTTTCATAATAATATATTTTATAATATTCTAATAAATTATCAATATAAGTTTCAATATCATTTAAATCTAAAGTTATTAAGTTAGTTGGTTTATCATGAATATTTAAATTTTTTTCTAATTCAATTATTTTATTTTCTAATTCACTGCTTGGCATTTTTTTATATTATAATTAAGTAATAAATAAATATTAATTATTTTTTTTAATTGCGTTTAAATCTATATCATTAAAAGCAATTAATATAATAGTTGGTATAATATCATTTACTCCATAAACTTCTTTAATTACATCCATTATTATATTATATGTGAAATTAAGTATTTCAGTTCTATAATTACCAGCAAATTGACCAGAAGATAAAGGTGTAAGAATAATTTTTTTTATTAATGTATCACTTTTTATTAAATTAAATATAGAATTATATATAATTTTTAATTTTGTTTTTATAGTATCATCAACAGTTCTATTTATAAAATTATAACTAACAGCATGAATTATTTTTATTTTATCAGTATAATTACATAAAAAAGCACCATTTTTTTTATCATCACCATTATCTTCATATATCTGATTTTGATTATCTATATCTTTAAAATGTTTTTTTGCGTTTTTACAAGGATATTCTAATTTTAAACTAATTAAAAAATCTTTAACATGTTTTGAAACACCTTGTAGTGGTTTATCCCCATTACCTTTCATATAAACTAAACCAGCTGGATCAATAATAACAGTATCATTAAGTTTAAATATATCCTCCTTTAAAAAATTTTTAATATCATCTTTTTTTATTTGTATTTTATTGTAACTTAATAAACTTTTTTTATAATCATCATCAAATTTTAGAATAGCAAAATAATAATATAATAATTTTTTTTTATTATTATTTAACTGAATTATTTTTTTATATAATTGAATAATATATTCATATTTATTAGTAGTAATATTATTAATTAATTTATTAACTAAATAAATATATAAAATATTAAAAAAATTTTTTTCTTCTTTTTTTTCTTCTTCTTTTTTTTCTTTTTGTGTTATAATATTTAAAATATTATAAAATACATTATTATTATTATTATCATTAATAGTAATATTAGTATTTAAATTACTATTAATTGTAGTTTGTAAATTACTATTAATATCAATTTTTACATAATTATTATTAAAAATATTTTTTGAATAATAAAAAAATATATCATGTATATTATTTAATTCTTCTTCTTCTTTATTGATTTTAATTATATTTGAATATATATTAAAATCAGTAAAATCTTTATCAAGGGATGTATCATTAAAATCTTTTATTAAATTTTTTATATCATCATTATTATAATTTTTAATATCATTAATATTAATTTTAGAAGTATCCATTTAATAAATAAATGGATAAAATAAATGCCAAAAAATAGCACTTTTTATTTAAAGTCCATATAAAAATCATCATCATCAGCCATATCAGCCCAGCATTGAGTTTGTTTAGTTACAATTGGTGTTTCAGCAACATCATTCTCAATGTTAAGACCAATGAAAGCATTTTCATTTTTAATAGTAAATATTTTAGCAATAACAACAGTGGGGACTTTTTCAGTTTTGGTAGCATCAATTTTAGATTGGTTAAAGTCATCGATTAATTTCTTCCTGTCTGTATAATTTAATCGATGACGATAGCCACATGATGAATTGTGACACAACTTACCAAATTTACAATTAGCCTTTCTTAATTCACTATTTGCTTCACTTTTATTAGGATTTGTAATATTATCATATAAACGCTTAACAACCTTGCGTTCTTTGATAGAAATAGGATGAAAGAACTTACAATCGCTATCAACACAGATACAGTCGAGATTACAGACGACAGACATAGTTAATAATTATAACAATAAAAAAATCATTTTTTTATATTAATAATAATAATTTAATAAAAAAATATATATTAGATAATTGATAATAAATATATGATAAATTATGTTTTTATAATAGATTTAGATGGGACTATAATTGGAGATTGTGTATATCAAAGTGAAATATATAAAATATCATTAATATTAAATAAATTAAAAATAAAAATAAAGATAAATGATATATTAGATGAATATTATAATGATAAATCAAAATTAATAAGACCATATTTTTTTCATTTTATAGAAACGATGAAAAAAACATATTCATCATGTTTTTTTTATATATATACAGCTTCAGAAAAGAAATGGGCTGAAAAGGAGATAGGAATAATAGAAAAGAATTATGATATAAAGTTCAATAGACCAATATTTACGAGAAATGATTGTATATTAGAGTTAGTTAATAATAAACCTGTATATAAAAAAACGATAGAAGGGATAAAAAAGAAAATAAAGGTAAAAGAGCCTGAAATAATAATAATAGATGACAATAATGTTTATATAGATAATACAGAAAAATTAATAAAATGTAATATTTATAATTATAAATATTTTTGTAATTATTGGGATTATATACCAATAAAAAAAATTAAAAATAACATTTTTAAGAAATATTTATCAACATTAATAGAAAATGAGCGATTAAATCCAAATTATAATAAAACAAATATGAAACAAACGATGGAGTATTATAAATGGTTATATGAAAAATGTTATACAATAAATAAGAATAATAAGAAATATAAACAAGATAATTTTTGGTTATCATTGACAAAAATAATAGTAGATAATAAAATAAAGATTTATAATACATCAACAATAAAGTTTATTGAAGAGTTCGTGTAGTACAATAATTATTATTATAAATAAAATAAAGCCAATAAAATGGACCGACGGCTAAAACTATAAGTAATCCTAAAAACTTATCACCAATAGAACCATTAAAACCAAAACAGACAATAGAGAATATAAATCCTAATAGACCAGCAATAAACCAAATCCAAATAATTATAAATAAAAACATAAAAAAACCATAAGCAACACTTGAAACATCTTCTTTCTTTTCTTCTTTTTTCTTTTCTTGTGGGGCAACAGTGGGTGTAGGAGTAGTAGCAGTGGATGACATTAATAAAGAACTATATATCTATATTTTTATAAGATAATTTTCATAATAGTATATAATCATTAAAAAGGCATCGCTAATATCATCTTTTTTTTTCATATTAGAAAATATACTTAAAAAGTTATCATTTTTATAATTATTTTCGAGTAAATATTTAGTAAAAAAAATGGAATCAATTTTATTTTGTTTATAACTGGAAGAAGCAATTTTACTATCATATTTATTAATTATATTTAATTTATGTTTAGGAGATACATAAATAGTTTCAATATCATAAGCTTCATATTTAGCAATTAATTTAAAATAAGTATTAATAACTGTTTGAATACATCGCATAATAGAAGTCATTTGACATTCGATAAGAATAATAATTTTTTCTTGTTGATTAATATTAAGTTCATTAATTGTATGTTCAAGAAAATCAATAGTAGTATCAATAATTTTTTGAATATTAGATTTCTTACATAATCCTAAATCAATTTTATTTAGATTACATAAATTAAGATTTTTTTGATTATCAATAGTTGCGTAACAATATGCCATATTTACAATACCTATATCAAATGATAATAATTGAACCATTAATAATTATTTAATAATAATAAAGCTTTATTTACAATTTATATAAATAGTTTTTACATCACTTAAAATAGGATTATCAGGATAAGCAACTCGATAATGAATATGTTTTTCGAGAATATTACCACTTGGTATTTTATATTTATTAGGACAACTAATATGTAAAACAGCTTTATTATTATTAACAATAGCAACACCGCTATTTTTATAATTACCATAAGCATCAGTTGGATTATTATAAATAGAATCATCATTTAAACCAATGGCAGCCCAATAAATAATTTTAGTACCATCGGGATAATTGAAATAACGTTCAGTAGAATAATTAATATTAGGAGGATGTATTTCAGATGGAATTAAAGAGATTGGATAAACAGCATTACCCAAAAAAGGCAAAAATACTTCTTTAAATGATGAAATATAAATAATTAATATTATTAAAATAATAGAAATAAGTTTAAATAATATAAAAGATTTTTGATTATAAATAAGATAAATAGCATTAATAATTGATAAAACAAAAATACTTACAATTAAAATTAAATGTAAAAAGAAATTATTCATATTTACTACTATTTAAATAATATTTATTATTTATTTTTCGTTAATTATTATTAATTAATTGAGTAAGACAATTGATAATATCGGGCAATGTTTTATATTTAAGTAAATATTTTTTTGTTTTTGTATCATCATCATTATCGTCATCATTATAATAATTAGTATAAGCATCACATAAATCAAGAATTAATTTATTAGTTTTTTGAATTTCATATTCATTTTCGCAAATTAGATTATTTTTAAGAATAATATTTTTTAAATCAATGGATTTTAAATTAGAATTATTTTTAATATCATCTATAATATCATAACTAATATTACGATATTTCATAAAATTATGATAAATAATATTAAGATTAGTTTTATAATAATCTATTTCTTTTTTTTCATTTTTTAATTGTTTTTTATTAATAATAGGGATATTATCATTTATCATAATATTAATTAATTTTTCTTTTGATATTTTTTTAAGATTATCAATGTTATGTCCATTTTTAAAATAGAAAATAGTTATATTATCAATTAATAACTTTTTGCTTAATTTAGCAACTTTATATAAATTAACTATAATCTTATTTGTAGGTGTATCATCATTTAAAATATCGATATCTATAATTAAATTATGTTCTTCAATAATTTTTCTTAAATCATTTGAAGTTAATTTATTGTTATTTTTAATATTAAAAATGATATCATAATTAATATTATGATATTTAATAAAATTATAATAAATGATTTCAAGATTTTTAGTATAATTTTCAGTTTCTTTTATTTCATCAATAAGTTTATTATTATTATAAATTGGTATATCATTATTAATAATGATATCAATTAATTTTTGTTTAGAGATTTTATTAATATTAATATCAATAGTTTGTTCATTTTTTAAATAAAATGTTATAATATTATCAATTAATTTTCGCTTTGATAAATTATTATAATCGACCATTTTTTGTTTTAATTATTAAAACAAATAAAAAATAAATTTCATTTTTTATATTTATTTCCATTGATATTAAGAACAATTTTACTATTTTTTTTAGCATATTTATTTATAATTTGATATTCTTTTTTTTGTAATTCTTTTTTATTATTACAAGGATAATTACATAATAATTCTATATAACAATTATTCCAATTATTATTATAATTTTTATTCACATAAGAAGCTAATGATGTTTTATTTTTAGATAAAGAACAAGCTTTATGACCTGAAAAACGCATATTCAAACTATTTATGGTGCTTCCAATATAAATATGATTATCATTATTAATAAAACGAATAATATAAATCTTGGCATTATTATAATTTGCGTTAATCTTCATAAAAACTGCCAACAATTAACAATAATACTCAAATATTTAAATCATTTTTTCTAATAATAAAAACATTTAACTTTATTTTTATAATTATATTTAATACAATTATAATGATATTTATTAATATATATTTGTAAATTATTTATAAAATTATCAATATAATTAAATTTATAAATATGATTATAATGATTATGATTATAATTATTGATAATAAAAATTAATATTAATTTTTTATTCTTATTAAAATCATTTAATAAGAATAGAATATTTGTAAGTTCATTTATATATTCATTATAATCTTTGAAGGTATTATGATTAAAAACATAAATTCGTTTATTAATGTTAATACAATAAAACTTATTATTAAAATTAATAATATTTTTATGAAAAAATAATTCTTTGATATCATTTGTATTATATAATTTATGTAAATCGCATTTAAAAATTTGTTTATTATATAAAATAGCAATAATTTTTATATATTTATTAATAAGTTTTTTATTTTTACCGATTAATAAAATAATATTTATTAATTGTTTCGATTTACGATTACAAAAATATTTAATAATTTTATTTTTTTTTATAAATAAAAATTTTTGATAATAATAAAAAACGATTATTATTACTGCTAATAATAATCGTAGTATCATCAACTTAATAATAAATAAATAATATAATTTTAAATTATGGAAGAAGAAGACGAAAAAAATATACTAATATTAGAAGAAAAAGTAAATAATATTAGTATAGAATTATTAACTTCGTCGTCATCGTCAATTATATTAAATGATGATATATTAAAAATAAAAAAAGATTATTATAAAAGTTTGATTACTGCCTTAAATATAATTCGAAAGCAAAAACAAAAAATAGTTGATTTACAAATTAACTTAATAGAAATCGAAAATGATTGTAATAAATATAATATTATGCGTTTTTGTTGTAATTAATTATTTATATAAAAATAAATATAAAAATCCAAATGAAAAATATATTATAGAAGCATTCATTTTTAAATTAAGATAATTCATATTATCGTCAAGTTTTTTAATACCTTCAATAAATAGACCAGCAAGATTTGCGTATATTATTCTTAATTTACCATCATGTTTTTTAGTTATTACTTCTGGCATAACTTTAATTACTTCTTGTGCTATTAATCCTGTATAACGTTGATTTGGTGTATCATCATAAATATTAACATCATTTCTATTAAATGTATATCCGTTAATTTTATTAATTTTTTCTAATGGATCTTTAATTAATTCAATATCATATTTATAACTAATATCTGAATCAGTTGAAATATCAGTAGTTGTATAAATACTACCAGAAACAACTAACATATTATTTTTAATAAAATCGCTTGCTATATCATTTGATGTTACGTTATTGCTACCTATAAAACAATGACCTGCCACATGAAGAACAATACCATTATCATTTCTTGTTTCAACATTTTGATCGCCCAATTTTATATATGATTGTTTAACAACAATATCAAGTGGATTATACCAATTTAAAAAGGCTGTATTGTTACTAACATTATCAATAAAAAAAGTTGTATTTGGTTCTCCAATTTGATTTGGAAAATTAATATTATAATTATTATTATTAATATTAGTTCGAAAATTAATATAATTAGAATTATTATATAAACTTAAACCATTATTAAAAATACTTAATCCATTATTTGAATGTGAAGTAATTGGATGATTACCAATGCCAATTTTACCATCACTATTTAACGATAAAATAACTTTTTCATTTGAACTATTATTATGAGTTAATTTAATGGTATAATTGGTATTGCTTTCATTCCAACTATTTAAATAATGAATGGCTTTAATTCCTGAAAAACGATTCGAAGGACGAGTAATAGTAATAATTGGTTTTTCGATATTATTTGAAGTAATAATAGAAGGATGATTTAAGTTTATTAAACCATCTACTGAATTATTAAAAAAATCATTACCAATACTTAAAGGCACATTGGGATTCAAATTACTAATACCTATATTATTATAACCAAGTAAAGTAGTGTTATTTTCACTATTAATAGTATAATTATTAATATTATAAATATTACTATTTGATGGAGTAAAACCAAATAATTCAATAAAATTTAATATACAAAAGGCAGGATTACTTGCGTCTTCATTATGAGTATTTAAAATACAAATTGCGTATTTATTATAAAGTTCATAATTATTTTTATTAATATTAAAAACATTTGCTAATAGATTATTATTTAAAATAATATTTGTTTTATTATCAATTAATGTCCATAAATTAGTATTAGTATTAAAACCAAATATTTTAAAATCTCGAATTGTATTTATAATATCACTATAATTAACATAAAAAGCATACGAACTTAATACAAATTTTTGATTTAAGGAGATAATAATATAAGCACCACATTTAGTTCTATAATCATTATCTCCATCAAGATATCTAAATACGCCAATATTATCATTTAAACTTTTATAATCTTTAAAGTTGTTTTGAGTTTGCCAACATCTATTAGAATATTTAAAAAACATATTATAAGGTTTTTTAAATATATCGCTTTCTATATCATCATCGTCATTGACTAAAATAGACATATTATAAAAAGAGTTATTGCCATATGTAATAGTATATGCTCGCGTATTAACACTCGCGTCAAGAATATCAATAAATGGTGTTAAATTATTGGGAGGATATTTAATTGCTATTTTATAAATATCTTCGCCAATTTCTCTATTATTAATAGCTAATTTATTATATTTGGTGTGTCTATTAATAGTAATATCATTATTAATATAAATATTGCTGTTAATTTTAATATCAATAGTATTAATATTAGAATTAAAAAATACAAAATTATTAGAATAAGAGAAATCGTGTAAACTTAAAACATTACTAATATTGCCAATTGAAACAGAAGTAGTTGTTTTTATTTGATTATTGCTATTAATAATTAATATTGAGTTTTTGGTAATATTAATATTATTTAAATTATCTAAATTATTTTTATTAATGTAAAATGGTTCAAAAAACCCATTACTTGAAATAATTATATTAGAAGTTGTATTAGCAATTGTATTTAAATTAATTAATAAATTACTTGAAACATCCAGTGCTATTAAAGCACCTTTATTATCAGTAGAAACAATTTTATTACTTGATAAATTAATATTTTTCAGTCCAGAAATAATATTAGATGAAATACCACTATCGGCAATATTATTATTATCATCTAAAAATAAAAGATTACTTGTTTTAATAGAAGTATTATTAATTTTAATTTGTGTTGCTTTTAAGTTTGTAATAACATTAGAAAAAGAATAATTTATATTACCATTCAATTGAATTGAATTAATATTACTTGCTAAATAAAAATTTGCTTGATTTAAAGTTCCAATTACAGTTGTTGGTAAAAATTTAATATTTGTTGTTGTAGTAGTATGAAATTGGTCAATATAAATAATATTCGTAAAAAAATCTCTATTTGGATTTAAACCTTGTGAATAAGTAATATCAAGTAAATCATTATATTTAACAAAAAATTTAATTAATGGTTTTGATACACTGAAATCTAAAATATAAACAACATCAACTATTCTTTGAATTGCGTTTGTTGTATCATAAACTGTATCCCAATATGCTTTAAAAACTGTGCTACCTTCAATATAAGTATAACCGTGAATATTAATTGTTTGAAAATAATATTTAGTTACATCATATGAATATAATGAAATCTTAAAATAACTTTTTATGGTGCTATCGTCAATCCTTATATCACCAATAAAGATATAAGGAGAATTATAACTTCGGTTAATAGTTGTTATTTCTAATTTAAAATTAGCAATACGACTTGTATAAATAATATCACCATTAACATCTAATGTAGCATTGGCAGTAGTTTTATTAATAGCTATTTTATTTATAACATTAATATCTGGATATCCAATACTATTGCTATTTTGCCAATAAATACTATATTGTTGTTTAAATGCGTCAATAGCAGCAGCAATTAAAGCATTATTAATATCAGTGCCAGAACTAATAGGCATATCATTTAAAATAAGTTTTTTAGCACTTATTGTTTCAACATTATAAATATTATTATTACTTATTTTAATATTTGTATCAAAATTAATTATAGGTTTTGTTAATATTTGTAATGATTTAAGTTCAAAATATTGATAAGTATTAAGAGTCGTATCTGAAATAATTTTTGTTATAACAATAGTCACATATAAATAAAAATTATTGTTATTTGTAAAATAAAAGGTATTATTGTAATTAGCATTTGATATTACAGCAATTTTTACCCATGTTATATTATCACCAGAAACATAAACATCAAAACCAGCAGGGTCTTTAATATTACCAACACTACTAATTGTAAAACCAATTGGAATAATAGCGTAAGGAAATTTAATTTTAATCCAATCTCCAAAACTATCAACAAACTTAAAATTATTATTTTCTGTTATTGCTGAACCATCAGGTTTATATGTAGAAACAGATTGCCAATAAGTTATGTCATTCATATCAAAACATTTAAATGGTTCAGTTGGAAATGCTGAATATCCATGTCCTGTTATATCATAACTACCCATAGAAGTATAATTATTTGGAAAAAATGTAAAATTATTATTTTTAACAAATTTTGTATTTATTGTATGAATTGATAAAATATTATTATTATAAATTAAACCTTCATCATCACTATAATTTTTATTATAAATCTTTAAATTATTATTAGATAAACCAGCATATAATGTTTCATTATTAGTAATATTTGAAAATTGTATATAAGCTTGATTATATATAGTATCAAACTTTGCCAAAGCAATATTATCAACACTATCAGTTTTTAAATGTAAAAGCACCATTTATTTATTATTAACAAATAAATATTTAATTATAAATTTCTTTTTATATTTCTTATTATCATATAAATGATATTAAGAAAACTAAAAATAATTATTATTAATAAAAATTGATTTAAATTATTAATAAAAAACACCATGTATTAATATGAGCAAAAATAAAATAACAATAGATACATCTACATTTAATGAATTAAAAAAATATTATGATGAAACATTAAATATAGATAAAAGCACGTATAAATCAAGTAATGATGAACCAACACCTATTGATTGTATAAGTGAAATGATAAGTAAGATTCCCAACGAATTATGGAGTAAAAATGATTTATCTATATTAGATCCTTGTTGTGGTAATGGAAATTTTAGTATACCTATAATATTTGAATTGTTAAAATACCACAATAAACAAACGATATTAGAAGAAATATTAGAATTTAATGATATTAATGAAAATAGATTAGAAAATGTGCGTAATGTATTTTGTTGTGAAAAATACAAATTACAAATAAGTAATTATGATTTTATTACATTTAGTAATAATAAAAATATGATTTAATTGTTGCTAATCCTCCTTACGCAAAATTTTTAGAAAATGGCAAAAGAGCATCTAAAAATCATAATTTAATCAAAGATTTTATTGAAAAGGCATTATTACAACTAAAACCAAATGGTTATTTATTATTCATTACACCAGACAATTGGATGTCTTATGCTGATAGAAATATATTAATTGAAATAATTACATCATTACAAATAATTCATTTAGATATACATACAGCAAAAAAATATTTCAAAAAAATTGGTTCAAGTTTTACTTGGTATATAATTCAAAATTGTGCTTTTTATAAAAATATTAATGTTTCTGGTATATGGAAGAAAAAAGAATATATTAGTTCTGTTATATCAAAACAACGAAAATATATACCATTATTATATAATCAAACTGTTCAAAATATATTATCAAAAACAATTGATAATAAAACATTACTAAAATTTGAAGTTAAAACAAGTAGTGATTTACATAAATATACAAAAGCCAAATTTATTAATGATGAAAAAACAGAAGAATTTAAATATAAATTAATTCATACACCAAGTCAAACAGTATATTCATCAAGACCACATAAATTTCAAGAAGGATATAAAATATTTATATCAACAACCGACAAATATAGCGTATTTATAGATAATTGTGGTATGACACAATCAATAGTATTTATAATATCTTCTTCATTAGAAGAAGCAAAAAAATATTTAGAAATATTACAACATCCGTTATATATATTTCTAAATAACATTTGTCGTTGGGGTAATTTTAATAATATAAGAATATTACAAAGTTTTCCTATTCCAAACATAGAATATTCTGGAAATCATCAAGAATTATATAATTATTTTAACATAACAAAAGAAGAAATAGAATATATTTGTGATAATTTATAAAAACTATTCTTTGTAATCTGGATCACAATTATCACTTAATATAGGATATTGATTATAATTTTTTTTATAATCTTCTAAAAAAGTGCTTTCATAAGCATGATATGTTTGTGCTATTATTTTTGTTTCTTTGCCAAATATTTCAATAGTAATTTCTGTTTTTGGTAATTCATATCCATACATTTGAATTTTACAACCTAAATTTAAATAAAACTCAAAAGTGTTATAAATAAAACCATTAGTTTTAGAACAATCACCCGATTTACCTCTTTCTTCTATATGATGTCCACAAAGATAAGAAGCAATTCTACCTTTGAGTCCTGTTCTTGTACCGCCAATTTTAACAATCATATCATTAATTACAAGTAAATATAACCATTCAGTTTTTTTGTTAAACACTTTTGTAGAAATTGTTGGAATAAATTGTATTAATGTATTTCTTTTTTTATTTCCTTGTTTTTTTCCAGATGTAAATATTTGCTATTAGAATAAAATGATCTTTTCTATTATATTCTTCAATTGAAATTAATTTAATCCATTTTTTAATTAATGAACTCTCATAAATTTCATTAATATTTTCTAATCCAGAAATATCATTTTTATAAATTATTTTGCTCATGAAACATTTAAACAAATAAATATTTCATTTTTTATTATCATTTATATGATAATAAGAATAAAAATAAAAAAATTATAATTAAAAATCATTAAGAGAATAATAAACAGTTAATGATTTTATATATAAATACCAAAATGGTAAATAAATAAATAATATATTCTTTAATAATAAATCAAATTGTTCGCTTTTAATTATTTTATTAAAATTATTATTTTTATTTGAAATTGATTTTAAATGTATTTTACTATTCATAAAACCATAACAACTATTTATAAATAATACAAATAAAAATAGTTGTTTTAATTTCATTTATTTATTTATATTATAATTAATTTTTAGTAGCTACTGCTGTTTTTGCCTCTTGCCATCTTGCAGCAGCAATTTTCATATAATCTTTTGGATCAACTCCTTCAACACCTTCTTTTTTAATCTTTTCAATTTCATTTTTAATGAAAATATTATAAGCACTTGGCTCTTTTTTAGTTTCACTAACATTCTTTGCTCTTGAACCCTTACCCTTATTAACTTCTTTATAAGCTTCTTCGAGTAGTTTAACAAGCTCCTTTGATGTATATTGTTCTTCGTAATTAACCTTCTCGCCAAATACCTTCACTACTTGTTCGATTTTACTTGCCATTTTTTTATTTATAATTGGTATCAAATGCTTATATCAATTTAATTGG
>Ga0172373_10007646_pt1 | contig 13943 bp, 9 predicted proteins | sample Lak10m_2_FD_114546 | JGI IMG/M metagenome (GOLD analysis project Ga0172373, IMG submission 114546) | Freshwater microbial communities from Kabuno Bay, South-Kivu, Congo - kab_092012_10m | ecosystem: Environmental > Aquatic > Freshwater > Lake | place: Democratic Republic of the Congo: South-Kivu... | reverse complement strand
TACGATAGGTCTCGTTGATCGGCATCAGAACCTCCAGGTGAAATCGTTTGTCGCAAAACAACTTTACCCGATTTCTTTTGCCGATCAATATTCTTTTGTTAAACTGTCAGGTCGCTAGAAAAAGAGTAGTGAAATGAATAAAAAAATATTCCTTCTCCTCACTGCGGCATTCATCCTTGCGTGCAATGCTTTGTTCCCCAAAGCAGACGGCACCCCGAGCACATCCTCAAATAATACATTGGCCGGGTTCATAGAAGTGCGCCTGCATCCACAAGACGGAAAGCTGGATGCGATGCTTGCAGCAGAAGCAAAAAAAGCCGTGACGGCTGGGCTGCTGCCTGTTGTCGAATTCGATGCGGATTGGTGTCCGCCTTGTCAGGCGATCAAAAAACATCTCGACGCTAAAAATGAGTTGATGCTCAAAGCCTATGATGGGACATACATTATTAAGTTGGATGTAGATGAGTGGGGCTGGGATGGCGGCAAGATCGAAAATTTCACTTTCAGCGCGATACCGATCTATTTCAAACTGAATGGACAGGGAAAGCAAACTGGAGAATCGATCGATGGCGGAGCATGGAACGAGGATATTCCCGTTAATATTGCGCCGGTGATGGATAAATTCTTCCATGGCAGCTAGCGTCCACTTAACGGATGGAAAAACAGGCAATGGGAGCCAGATAAAAAACCTGCTACGATATAATGTAGAACAGCTTTGTAATTGAGGACTCAGGTCCCATCCATGCCTTCTGTATCCCTGATAGAAACGCTAAAAAGTTATATTCCGGAAATCCTGCAAAAACGGATCGCCGCCGAACCAACACCACCTAATAAACCTTTTGGTGAAACGTATCAGGCCGCAGTTCTGTTTGTAGATATTTCGGGTTTTACTGCTTTAACGGAGGAATTCGCGGCAAAGGGGCCATCCGGCGCGGAAGATATTTCCGCTGTGCTCAACAAGTTTTACGGGCAATGGATCGACATTATCAAAAGCTATGGCGGGGATATTATCAAATTCGCAGGCGACGGTCTGCTGGTAATTTGGCAATACAACCACCTGGAAAAGGCAACTCTCCTTGCCGCTCAAACCGCGCTGGAAGCGCGCAAGCAACTGGAAAACTTCCACGTTGGCAATAGAACTTTGTACACGCGCATCGCACTTGGAACAGGCTCTATCGCACTGACAGGTCTTGGTGGTGTGTTCAACCGCTGGGAAATGGTCATCACTGGTGATGCACTGGAACAGATCAGCAGGGCGCAAAAAAATCTTAAGCCCGGGCAGATCATCATCTCTCCTGAATCGTGGGAAAAGATAAAGGGCTACGGATTGGGAGTCCCTGCTGAGGAGGGGCGAATGCTTTTGAACGGGATCAACTCGCAGATCCCAAAAGAAGCGACGCATCATTTCAACCTGAGAGAAGACAGTATCCCCGCCCTGAGGTCCTACATCCCTGGCGCCATCGCAAAACGCATTGATGCGGGGCAGTCCGATTGGCTTGCGGAACTTCGGCGCGTGACCAGCCTATTCATCAACATCCCCGAAATGACGCGCGGGACAGATACCGACATGGCTCAGAAGCTTGCACAAATTTTGCAGAGCGCCATTTATCGTTATGAAGGCAGCGTCAACAAGATCGCTGTGGATGAAAAAGGGGTTTCGCTTTTGGCAGCTTTTGGGCTTCCACCATTTTCGCACGAAGATGACCCGCTGCGCGGCGTGCTGGCCGCTCAGGATATTTTGACTGCGATCAAAGAATTGGGTCTCGGCTGTTACATCGGCATCGCCACAGGACGTATGTTCTGCGGCGTGATCGGTAATGAGAAACGCAGGGAATATACGATCAATGGTGACGCGGTAAATCTGGCGGCGCGTATAATGCAGTCCATCTCTGCGGGCATGGATACGCCCGCGGGCGAGCCCATCCAGATCATTTGCGATACGAGCACATACGAAGGCGCAAAAAGCCGCGTCGATTTTATTTCTCTGGACCCGATCAGTATCCGCGGCAAGGCACACCTTGTGCCTGTCTTTGTGCCGCAGACCCGCCATGCAAAAGGCAAGGGACAGATCGCGCTTACCGACATGATCGGACGCGAAGACGAACGCTTTGCAATTGCCGAGGCGTTGCGCGCGTTGATCACCAAAGAAAGCAGAGCGGTCATTATTGAAGGCGAAGCAGGGTTTGGGAAATCACGCCTGCTTGAAGAGCTATACCGACAGGCAGACGCGATGAATGTGAACATCCTGCTTGGGCTTGGTGAAGCCATCGAACAGGGCACGCCGTATCACGTCTGGAAAAATATTACTCAAAAAATATTCAACCTCAACGAACAGGAAGGCACGGCAGAACAAAAACTTGCCTTCGAAAAAATGCTCAACGAGGATGATGAACTTCAAGAACGTGCGCCTTTGTTGAGCGCAGTCCTGCCTTTCGCGATCCCTGAAAATGAAAATACAAAAAACATCATCGGTGATGCGCGCGCCAACGCAATGCATCAACTCATCATCGAAAGGCTCTCGCAAATAGCTGCAAAAACACCAACCGTGCTGGTCATTGAAGATGTGCAATGGCTCGACTCTGGTTCGTGGGCGTTATTAAGCCTCGCGGCGCTGCGCATTGCTCCCCTGCTGGTCGTGATCACAGCCCGCCCCATGGGAGTGAATGCTCCGATAGAATTCATGCAGATCCGCGAGATACCCTCCGCGCGATTCTTATTGCTTGCGCCACTCGGCAATCTCGATATTGAAACCCTGCTCTACCAGCGCTTGAACGTGCAAAAATTACCAGCCAAGCTTGTCACCTTCATTCGCAACAAGGCGGAGGGACATCCATTTTATAGCGAGGAACTCGCGTACGCCTTGCGCGATAGCGGCTTCATCGAAATAAAAAATAACGAATGCCGCATCACTTCCATTGGCGGGGATCTGGAGGAACTCAACCTGCCAGGCTCATTGGAAGGGGTGATTACTAGCCGTATTGACAAGATGCCGCCCGCGCATCAGCTCACGCTGAAAGTTGCTTCCGTTATCGGCAGGGTGTTTGCACTGAAAGAGTTATCTGCCATCTACCCGATCAAATCTGAGCTCGCCGAGCTGCCTGAGTATTTGACCAATCTGGAAAGACAGGAACTCACCATCCGCGATGCGCCCGACCCTGAAGTTTCCTATTTGTTCAAACACATCATCACCCAGGAAGTAGCCTACAACCTGCTGCTCTACTCGCAGAGGCGCTCCCTGCACCGCGCCATCGCCGAATGGTACGAAAGCTCCTTCATGCAGAACATCATGTCGTATTATCCCGTCCTTGCACATCATTGGAAGCAGGCAGATGTGCCGCAGAAGGCCATTGAATATCTTGAAAAATCAGGTGAGTTGGCATTCCGTAATGGGACGTATCGAGAGGCGATCCAATTCTTCACACAGGCTGTTGAAAAAGCAGGCAGTGAAAAGGATGTAAACGTCCCGTCGTTGAAACAGGCATACTGGCTAAGGCGCATGGGCGAAGCGCAAATGGGACTCGGCGATATGGATTCAGCCCGTGACCATTTCCGCAATGCGGCAACACTGCTCAAACATCCAAGCCCTGCGAACAACACAGGCGTGATGCTGGGACTGATCTCGCAATGGTTTATTCAAAACCTGCATCGCCGCTTCCCAACTAATTTTATCGGGCGTTTGAAGGATAAGGATGAAGAGCTTCAGGAAGCGGCGCAGATCTTTACCTTCCTCGGGCATGTCGATTACATAAAACTGCAAAGCCTGCCGATGCTTTATCACACGCTCAGCAGTTTGAACTTCTCTGAAGACGGCGGCAGCATGTCGCCTGCGCGGGTGTGGGCGCTCGGCTCTGCCAGCGCGATCTTTGGTTTCATCCCCAGCCATAAGCTGGCAAAACATTACGCTGAAAAAGCACTGGACGCTTCTGCACAAGTGGACAACCCCCGCTCGCAGATATGGACGTACCTCGCTGTAGGAACGTATCAACTTGGCATCGGAGAATGGGATGTATCGCGAACTGCCTTACAAAAGGCAAAAGAACTTTCCATCAGCGCATCAGACAATCACCTCGAAGGCGATGCACAGACGGTTCTGGCGGGTTTGGAATTCTACCGTGGCAGCAATTTTGAGCAATGCCAGCAATACTATGACGATCTGGAAAAACAGGCTTTCAAATCAGGGAATCAACTCCATGTAACCTGGGCAACCTACGGAAACTCTTTCCTTCAACTGGTATCAGGAAATTTTGAAGAAGCGCTTCAAAATGCCCAAGATGGAGAAACCCTCGACCCCACACCGATCAATATCGCGCATTTGAACAGCATCCGCGCCATCGCAAACTGGAGATTGGGCAACGAAGAGAATGCCGTCAAATCCATGGCAAAGGCACTGCCCATATTGGCATCTCTCCCGCCTCAGGTGTATTCGCTGCTGATCGCGTACCGTATTCTCTCGCAGATCACTTTTGAAATGTGGGAACAAGGCAAGACATATAACATCCACGGCTGGCGCACAACGGCAGAGATCCACAGGACATTCGCGTCTCTGCAGAAAATGCTCAAGAAATTCAAACCCGCTTTCCCAATCGGTGAACCAAGTTTGTTGTTTTTCCTCGGCTTGCAAAAGTGGATGGAGGAAAAGAAAGACGCCGCCTTCAAAGATTGGCAGGCGGGGGTACAGTCTGCACGACAGCTTGCGATGCCGTGGGACGAAGCCAATCTGCTGCGCGAGATCGGCAAACGTTCTGAAGGTGAATTGCGCAAAAAAAACCTCGAAGCAGCGCTCATGCTTTTCAAATCCTGTCAAGCACAATATGATGTGACAGAAACCAAAAAGTTACTGGAAAAATAAAAAAGGCTCTCGAGTTTTTCTCGAAAGCCTTTTTTGATTCCAAAGCCAAAATTAGTGAATGGTGCCGCGTGCGAGTTCCAGGATCTCTTTTTTATCGCTATACTCACGCACCAGTTTTCCATCCTGCATTTGCAGAACGCGGTCTACATATTGGCACATGCGCAAGTCATGCGTCACGATGACGCCCGCACGTCCATTTTCGTGGATAAGATGTGCGAAGGTCTCCACCACTTGAAAAGCACGTTCCGTATCCAGTGAAGCGGTAGGTTCATCCGCCAGCACCACGGCAGGGTTGTGGATGAGCGCCCTTGCGATCGCTACACGCTGCTGCTGTCCACCAGACATTTGAGCGGGCAGGTTATGCAAACGGTCTGACAGCCCCAAACGGGAAAGCAATTCATCCGAGCGGATGCGGCTGGCATGGTCAAGCTTACCATTCAGGCGAAGCATAAATTCCACGTTCTCCCGTGCCGATAAAAACGGAATCAGGTTATTAGCCTGAAATGTAAAACCGATCTTCTCGCGGCGTAATTTCACGCGCTGTTTTTCATTCATTTGGGCAAGGTCCTGCCCATCGATCAACACCTGTCCGCTGCTTGGGGTAAGCAAAGCTGCCAGAATGGACAACATGGTGGTCTTGCCGGAACCGCTCGGGCCTACCAACGCCACGAACTCGCCCGACTTTACCTGAAACGAAACATGGTCCACGGCATTGATGGTTGCGCCGTCCAACGAAAAAGACTTTACCAGATCACGAACTTCAAGAGCTACATTTGACATTTTTCACCTACCCCAACCTTAGAGCCTTAAGCGGCTCGATACGCACTGCATAAATAATGGACACCATTCCGCCCAGTGGCCCAATGGCCAACAGCAAGGCCACTGCGATCAAAGAACGCGCGCCATTGAAAACCAGAGGGATCGTGGGAGGGAAGCCCAGCGAGAACAAATACGTCATTCCGCCTCCGATCCCTACTCCGAGCGCAGTCACAATAATGATCTGGATCACCGCTGAAAGCCCCACCACCCCATTGGAAGAACCAATAGCCTTCAACACACCGATCTGCGGGACCTTTTGGAGGATCTGAATTTGGAAGAAGCCGCCAATGACAAGGATACCGATCAATAAAGTGAAAAAGCCCTGTGTCTGAACTGTGCCCTGCTGAGCAGAATACCCAGGGATATTGTTGATGGTGGTTGCAATGGTCGCGACTTCGATATTCGGAACGCCATCCACCAGATTTGCAGACATGGCATCTACCTGCGTTGGGTCAGTCAATTTCACAGCGATAATGTTCGGATACGGTGTATCGCTGGCAAGTTCCGATTCAGATTGTGGGCGCACTTTTTCCCAGGTTGCGGCAGGGACAAAAATAGTGGGCTGGAAGAAATAAGACTGCCCATCCACAAGGCCAACGATCTTCAAGTTATAGAATTCATCCTTCGTACCCTGTGTGGAACGGATCTGGATGGTATCTCCAATTTGCAGATCAGAGCGCAAGGCCACGTTGCGATCCATCACGGCTTCACGGGCTTCGCCGCCGCGGAACTCGCGTCCTTCCAAGATGGGAGGCATGCCCGGCCGGCCAGGCTCCGCGCCCAGCATGGATACCTTCAACGGTTCGGGGAGGGAGACGATCTCTGTAGTGGATGTGTAAATGGCGCCAGCGTCCGCGACCCCAGCCACGCGGCGAACGGTTTTGACCGTGTTCGTCTCAAGGCGGCTGGCAGAAATGCTGAAATCGGACTTCTCCAAAAAGACGATCAACTGCGCATCCAAATTTGCCACATATTGACGGTTACCATTGGCAAGTCCTTCGCCGAGTGCGGCAATAAATAAAACCAGCAGAGTGATCAATGCGATCACCAATGCCACCAGCAGGAAGCGTCCTTTGTTGCGGGCAACTTCCTTGACGGCCAGATATGTTGCGAGAAATAAATTCTTCATAATGTTTCTTTCACAGTGCTTAATATATTAAACGACCGGGTTTGAATCATAGGGCCTTTTCCAATCTACGCCCATGATGCCGTGCAGGATCAGATCCACGGGAGGATGATCGGCAATGTCTTCATAATAGTATGGCAGGCGGATGCGTCCATCCATGCCGATGATGAAGGTGCCGGACATTTGATAGGCATCTTGCCCGGGCAGCGGAAGTTCGGGCTTGTAGCCTTTTTCGCGGGCCAGTCTGCGGTTGGACTGCCAGATGCGCGGCGAAAGCAAAGTCTGCCAGAAGGTTCCTTGATAGAGACCATAAGCGTGGTAGGCGCTGCGGTCCGGGTCGGCGAGGCAGGTTGCACTGGGCGCGCGTTGTTCGCAGAAGGCCTTGGCAGATTCTGCCGAGGCGTGGGAAACGATCGCCAGCTGCAACCCTTTGTCGGTTAAAGCCTGATGCGAGTCGATCAATTGATCCACCATCTCTTTGCATTGAGGGCATCCAAAATGGCGGGTGAAAGCCAGCACCAGCACGCCCTTCTTCCAAAGAGAGGAAAGCTGAATGGACTCTCCATCCGCATCCAACAATTTCACATCAGGAGCAAGGTCATTGAATTTGAGTTGATTATTTACAGCCATAGTATCCTTACCGTGGTATTCTCAGAAATTTGAATGTCGGTATTCTACCATATTGCACAGGTTTTGCAAAGGTTTTGCAACGAATGAATATTACCTGTTTTGCCACAGAAAAAAAACGGAGCATACAATAAATGTATGCTCCGCAAGTTTAGGTAATATGTAAAATTGATTTCTCAACCTTGCCGCCATTCTTTGCCACCCGCCGCCAACTGCTGTTGTCGTTGAGCGAGATCCAGCGCCGTTCTTCGGTGCGATAGAACCAATCCTTATCCTGTTGATAATAGACGAGGACGCCCGTGGATTCCCAAATGTTGAGGATCTCGTTGCCGTGAGCATGCGTGTCATCGAAATCGGTTGTGGCCCGCTGCCCCATTTCACTATAAAGCTCATTCAATTCAAGCAGCAGTGTGTTGATCTCAGGATTGAGATGATTGACTTTGAGGCCGATCCGCTTTGCCTCTTCGATGAGGATCGGATATCCATGCGATGGATATTTTGAATTCAAAGTCGCGGCGATATCCTCGGCTTCCTTATCGTCTTCGATGTGATAAGCAAGCAATTCCTTGCACAGCATAATGGAAAGGGATTCGGCGCGATCCACGGCACCGATGACAAGCGGATGCACATGCTGGAACAATTGCTGATACGGATTCTCGCTCTTATCCGACCCTTGGGCCTGCCACAGTTTCACGACACGATTCAATTCATCCAGGCTGACGCTCACGCGGTCATTGTCCCGGTCAATCGGAGAAAGCGAATGTGTAAGCGAGGTGTCCACCGAGGTGAGATAAGCCATCGGCCCCATTTGAATTTCGTTCGCGCCGAGCGTGATCATGGTCGCAGCGGATGCACATTCCAGCGGAATGACAGCCACCACCTGCTTGCAATACTGCCGCAACAGATTCACGATCCGCAGCGAGGCTTGTCCATTACCGCCGCTGGATTTGATAAAGAGATAAATATTTTCCTGATGGCCGATCTTTTCCAATAATTCAAACAACGCCAACACATCATCGTGACAGACACTGCCACGCGGATTGTTGAAATACGTCACCAGAGTGCCGCCAAGCAGTTTATTGACCTGCTTGATGATACTCTGTGTTTTTTCAAATAAGATGGGAGGTTGTTTTTCTTTGTTCTTGGTTTGTGCGGGCATGTTTAATTCTCCTAACCTAAAGGGTTTTAGGATAATAACATTTATTCATTAATCAAGGTTTAGACAAATGTACTATTTACCTGCGTGACCAGATCCAGCCGCCTACAAAGCCCAGCAATTCCCCGAGGATCACAAAGATGACCACGCCTGAAACACTACTGTTTATCATCCAATTGGTGATGCCGAACAAGCCCAACGAAAGAAAGTTATAGGAAAGCAGGCCGCCCAGCAAAATACCCAACGTCCAGCGAAAGGCGGAACGCCGATTTGTAACACGGATGGTGACCATATAGGCAACTCCCGCGCTAAAAAGGATAACCATCATAGCGATCACCCACGATGAAAAACGCGGGAAGCCGTCTTCCGAAACATACGGATCCACCTCCACCTCAGCGGTCGCTTCAGGCGTCGGTTGAAGGGATTGGGTCAACTCGGGCACAACCACGGTCACAGCCACGGCACCGGACTGAGACACATCCAATTGCACCACTTCCGATATGGTGGCGGGTTCGCTTGCGACGCGGATCTCTAGCAGACCGGGCTTGTCCAATCCAAAAGATGCGCGCGCTACGCCTTTTGTCGTGAAAGATTCCACCTGCTGCAAAATACCGCTGCCCTCCCCCGTCAATAACATGGAGAATTGCACTACCGTCCCATCTGGAACGGGATGTCCATTATTATCCAAGATCGCGCCGGTGCGGATGGCAATGGTGTCACCAATCCTGAAGAGTGGAATCGGAGTCGGCTCGGGGGTAAGGCCAGCACCTGGGGTCACAGGATCAGGCGCCAGGTCGAGGAAGATCGGAATGATCTGATTGGCATTTGGCGACATGACCGAGATCAAGTCATACCCGACTGCCGAGACAGAGACGGGAGATGATCCAACCGGAGTCAACTCCTGAAAAAGCAGACGGGCGGCAACATCCACAAATTGGGGCTGCTTGCTGTACAACGCATAATAGGCAGTTAATTTAGAAATGGTGGTGGTGTCAAAATAATAAGGTGCGCCAAACGAGAAAAGGATCACATTTTTTTCACGCAGCAAGTCGGGGCGTTCGCGCAGGAAACGGCTGATGAGCGCGGGCTGGCCGTTGGAAGCATCGGTTACCGAAATGACGATCCAGTCGGAGCGGTCAATATCATCGGCTACAAATTGATTGTCTGCTGGCGTGTCCAAAAGGGCTTGTAGGTTTTCAAATGAATACGATGTAAGACGGAATCCCTCGGTCTGATTTCCGCTCTGCGGGCCATACAACTGCAAAATGACATTTTCCAGCGCATCAACTGCGAGCAAAGACTGGGGAGTACATTCACTGCATTGTTTCACATCCACGGTATCGGTGAGAAAAACGAGGTGTTCATTCGGCTGGGGAGGCAAGGGCAAAACGGAAGTCAGGTCAGACAAGGCAGGGCTGACCAACGTGGCAGAGTTGCGCGCCACAGCAAACGTGACCGCAGTATCCGAGCCTAGATTCTCCAACTGTGCGCCATCTTTTACAACGTTGTTGAAAATAAAGTTGTCATATATTCCCATTTTCGCGGCAAGGATACGCGCCACCGAGGCATCCACGCGCTGGGCAAAAGCAGGGTCCTCATTATATTTTTGAACGAAGAAATCGATCGCACGTGTGGTGGTGGTGTATGTGTCCGGTGCATCGCTGGAGACGATGTTGCCAAGATACAAAATATCATTCCCCGCAAGGAAGGCATCCCGCGCGGCGATGCGGGCAATGAATTGGCCGCCGCCTGACGCGTAAAAATCACGTACCGAGGGACTTCCCAAATTGTCGCTCACCACCAACCCGCCATTCGCATACCAGGTGGCAAATTGAGGCAAAGCCAATATCTGGCTCAAGGCCTGCGAGTCAAAACTGATCGGGCGTGTGGTGGCACGGATATTTCCCTGAAAGCCCTGATATCGAATATGAGAAACGAGCAATCCATCCACTGTCGAGTTTTTAGAAGCGGCATCTCCGGTGACTGCAAAAAACGGAGCAAGTTCGATCTGCTTAAGTTGTTCGAGCGATTTGCGGACGGTTGAAACTTCCTGTTCAGGCAAGCGGTCTGCACCGCCCACACCAGGGAAGTGCTTTGCGATCACCAGAAGATTATTCTCACTGCCGATGTGCAGCCCGTTGACATAAGCACTGCCCATCTCCCCCACCCAAAATGGATCGCCGCCAAATACGCGCGCACCCAGATCGCCGCCGGAAGAAGATGGAGATTCCAACACATCCAACGATGGGCCAATGTGCAAATTAAACCCAAGCGCGGCAAGCTCACGTCCACGCACAATGCCAACCTGCTCAGCAAGGTCCGGAGTCCAGGTTGCGCCAATCGCCATTTCACTCGGCAAAGGCGTAAGCCCGTTCAATATCTGGTCGGTCGGGTGCCCGTCCCCTTCTTGAGTGGTGCCAATAAATAATGGCACATACGCCGAAGTGACTGACTGCCCAGTCTGCGAATCTTGAAATGGAGTAACAGCCGCATCCCACTCCATACGTTGAAGTTCATCGATGAGGGCATGGGTCTGCACAACCGTATCGGTCCCGGAAAAATTATCATTCTCCGACATCAACACCACACCACCCACGTGATAATTCGTCACCAGGTCATAAATTTGAGATTCAGGACTCGTATCTGTCCCCTTAAAAGTAACAAGAAATAACTGTCCCACGCGCTCCTCGGGGGTCATCTCATTCAAAATGAGGCGAATCCCAGGCGGAGGCGTGGAAGTTTGCGCCTGCGCCGGGGCTGGTGCAAGCGTACTAAGAAAAACGATCAACAATAAAATTCGGATATAACGCATTACTTTCTCTTATATCATATTCCTATTCACTTCGAGGAGTGCGTGGGACAAAACGACGCCGCTCAATGAACGGCGTCTGATAGACTTTCGCCTCATTCCCCGCCCGGCCTGCCTCTGCTATTCTGACGAATCTACCCGCCTCGGCCAAGTGCCTGCACGGCGGTCGCAGGGTCATCGGTGAACATACCGTCGGCACCCCAATCCCTTAGCCGTCGGACATCCTCCGGCGTATTCGCCGTCCACACATGTACGCGGCGTTTGATACGGTGCGCGCGCTGCATCTGCTCGCGGCTGGCGTTGGAAATATGTGGATGCAACGCCTGAAAATCGCCAAACATGAAGCCAAACGAGCGTGCCCACAGTCCAAGAGGTCCTGGCAATGCAAGCAAGGCGCGGGGTACTTCGGGCAGCATTTTAGAAGTAATCTTTAAGTTAGACGTCAGGTAAGAAGAGAAAAGGATCTGATCCTGATTATTATGCCGCTTGATCAATTCACATACTTTTAATGCAAGGTCATCACGCGGAGTGGAATAATAATTGGTCAACTCAATGTTGATCATTTTGTCTTTGCCGACGGTTTCGAAGACTTCCTCCAGCAAGGGGACTTTTGTCCCCGCAAACTTTTCATCGAACCAAGAGCCTGCATCCAGTTTACGGATCTCGTCTAATGTAAACGTTGCGACCTTTCCGTTACCATTCGTAGTACGGTTTACGGTTGCGTCGTGAATAACAATAACATGGCCATCAATGGTGAGTTTGGCATCAAGTTCAATGCCGTCTGCACCTTTTTGAATGGCTTGAGTAAATGACGGGAGAGTATTCTCCGGGGCATGGGTAAGGTCGCCGCGATGGGCGAAAAGTATGGGAGTGGGAAAATTTTCAAGCATGAGAATCAAGTATCAGTGTAGGTTGAGGCGGTTAAATATCCACGAAATAGGCTTTGCCGGCATGGTCGATCATCTCACGAGACATGGCCGGTGTTACGGCAAGGTAGGATGCAATATCAATGATCTGGTCGCATAAGTCGCGAGGGTGGGATGCGCGCAACTTGCGATTGCGTTTGATGTACCACTCCTGCAAAAGATACGCGAGCCCTTGATCGTTGTATTCGATGCGTCGATCCTGTGCAACCCGCTTGAAGATCTCACGGTACTCTTCAAAGGTTGGGTCGCCGATCTCGATCTTGTGGCGCAAGCGTCGCAGGAAAGCTTCATCCACCAGATCTTTGGGCGGAAGGTTTGTGGAAAACACGATCAGCACATCAAAGGGGACTTCCACTTTGCGCCCCGTATGCAGGCGCAAATAATCGACACGGTTTTCAAGCGGAACGATCCAGCGGTTGAGCAGGTCACGCGGACGGACCTGCTGGCGGCCAAAGTCGTCAATGAGCAAAATACCGCCATTGGCTTTGACTTGAAACGGCGCTTCATAAAATTTGGTGGTGTCATCGAAAACAAGGTCGAGACCTTCCAATGTCAACTCACCGCCAACCACAATGAACGGCCTGCGGATCTTTACCCAGCGCGGGTCGCGGCGTGTGTTCGTGCGCAGGCTGCCTGTCGCATTGGCGCCGTTAGTATCTGACTCCGGTGCAAGGCTATGGCTGACCGCATCATACACTTTGATAACCTGACCATCCAAATACAAGGCGTAGGGAATGTACATATTCTGACTAAGGACAAGGTTGCCAAAAGCGCGGGCAATACTGGTCTTACCATTACCGGGAGGTCCATACATAAAAATGGATGAGCCTGAATTAAGGGCAGGTCCCAACCGCTGGAATGTGGCTTCTGAAATCACCAGTTGCGAAAGGATCTGGCGCATGGTACGCGTGGTGACGGTTAACCGCCCGCTTTTCTGGCGGCGAATGGCTTCGTTATAGACTTCAAAAGGCACAGGTGCAGGTCCGGCATATTGACTGCGCTCCATTGCTTCGCGTGCACGAAGAATGCCCTGACTAGTAATTCCATAGGTATAAGCGCCTTCCCCCAAACCACCTTGAGAAGACTTTACTTCTATGAATTTTTCCTGCTTTAAAGTGGTCAATAACTGGTCGGTAACCCCAGCTAGAGGCAGGCAGATCTCTTCGGATATCTTAAAGCCAGTCAAATACCCGCGGAAATAGAGGACTTTAAGAATAAGATCCTGCAGCCATAGCGGCGAAAGACCCGTATCTTCAAGGCTATTGATCTGAGGCGGTGTAAACCCACCAACAGAGCCTGAATTTTGTCCTATTTGTTTCGTCATAGCACTCACCAATCCCGCACAATAAATTTTAGTGTAACAAACTAATTATACTTCTTTTCGTTTTTTATCCAGTTCGTTATGAACGATCAGCCCCATTTATGATGAAATTGAAAGTATTTTTAAGATGCAATCCACAGCAAGCGGCAGAGCAGTGAAAAAACTTCAAAAAAGCTACCAGGAAAAGGTTTGGTATGAGGGCACTTAGACGTGGTCAAGCAGCCCATTGTTGAGCGAGTTTCAGCATAGCCGCAGACGGTCTGCCTCGCTGACAGGGTATAGTCCAAGGTGGTAGTGGCACTTTGAAATT
>Ga0172373_10007642_pt1 | contig 13951 bp, 11 predicted proteins | sample Lak10m_2_FD_114546 | JGI IMG/M metagenome (GOLD analysis project Ga0172373, IMG submission 114546) | Freshwater microbial communities from Kabuno Bay, South-Kivu, Congo - kab_092012_10m | ecosystem: Environmental > Aquatic > Freshwater > Lake | place: Democratic Republic of the Congo... | reverse complement strand
GGGTACATCATCGGGCAGCGGGTATTCATCGAGCAGTGCTGGCGCCTGGGTTGGGTTTGGAGTGAGGCCCAGGGCTTCCAGTTGCTTAGCCAGTTCCTGCAAACAACTGTCGAGCTTCTCGTCGGTTGTCATCTTGTAGCCTTGAATTTTGGGCAGCATTTTCAGGGCGTCAATACTGTCCAGTGCAGGAAACGCAGCACCATCAATAAAAACCGGCACAAGAATACCCTTTCCCAGTCCCGTTTCCAGTTCCTTTCGCACCCAGTCGTCGGCTTTATGCAGTCGCCAGGATAGATCATCGAGCATACCTACCCACTTCATCTTGTCCTTGACCAGTGCGAGTATCACGCGGGCGCCTGAGGCATTCTGTTCCAGTTCATCCGGCCACGTATCACCCGGATTAATCCGTTTTTTATCAAGAAAAACAGCGTTCTCTCCGAATCTGCTCACCAGAAAGGAATAGATCAGTCGGGCTTCAACCTGTGTATCAGCTACCCGGTAGGATATGAAGATGGCGGGAGTGGGCATGGTAATTTGCTTGCGAAGTGATATCTGAGATGGCCGTGACTAAAGCAAGTGAGTGCTACAAGATTCCGGTTTTGGCATAGCAGTATGAAATATGCGCGGCTAAAGTATGGGAAAAATGGGAAATTAAGAGCTTGTTCAGGATTCTCTCGCCGAGTCAAAAACGACAGAGATTCCTGGACAAGCTCTAAAAAAAGCCCGCCGCACCCGATCCGGGAACGGCAGGCTTCAGACTATTTCCACCGATAAGTAGAGCATGTTCAGGATTCTCTCGCCGAGTCAAAAACGGCAGAGATTCCAGAACACGCTCTTAAAAATTCATGGTCAGGCGCGTAAACAAGCGCATACCGTTGCCGCCCATCTGCACGGCGTCCCACGGACCGCCGGTTTCATTGTTGAAAGCCCAGCCTGCCGCTGCAGGTACAAAGCCCAGATCGGGGTGTACATTCAGGAAATTGTCGGCACCGAGGTGCAGCGACATTTTTTTGCTGAATTTCCAGCCCAGATAGACATCCGGAACCAGTTTTCCGCCATATACGTACTGATCAGGCACAGAGCCGCTTCCATCGTCCTTGGGCACAGTCGGATTGATTCCGAGGCCGTCTTCTCCGTATCCGTACAGGGTAATTTCACCAAAATAGGTGAACCTGGTTCCCACAGTGAGTTTTTTCACCCCGTATTCCAGCGTAAGGCCCATTTTGGTTTTGGGTGCCGAGGCAAGCAAAAACGCGCGCTCGCGATCGCTGAAGAAGTTCTGTTCGTTGTTGCCCAGTCCGGCAGGTACATTCACCTTGTCAATGGTCATATCCTGCAGGTTACCCGCCAAAAGGAAGCGGATTGTCTGGTCGCTCGAAATTCTGCGGTTGTAATCCACCACGATATCCACACCGCGGTTGGTTGTATTCACGGCGTTCACGAAGAACTGTGCCAGACTCACATCGAGGTCCTGCAGGGTTCCGGTGAAGTTGGGATCCAGCGAGGTGTCATCCGCGCTGAACTGGCCCGAAAGTACCACCCGGTCTTCCACCTTTACCTGATAGGCATCCACTGTTACGCTCAGCTGCGGGATGGGCTTCAGGGAAAATCCGATGCTGGCATTGCTTGAGCGCTCCTGTTTGAGCGGCTCTATGCCTGCCGACTGCGTGATACGGCTGAGGTTGGGCGCAATTTTCACCTCGGAAATTTGTCCGCCCTGTACGGTGGTGAATGTGCTGCTGAAGTTGATCTGCTGAAGGGATGGCGCCCGGAAGCCGGTGCTGAAGGAGCCGCGCAGGTTGAAGTCGTCGAGTACCTTGTAGCGGGCCGCCGCTTTCCAGTTGAGCGTATTGCCGAAATCGCTGTAATTCTCGAAGCGCACTGCGCCGCCGAGCAACAGCCTGGAGGTCACGTCGAGTTCGGCATCAGCATAAACGCCGGCGCAGCTGCGGGTAGCATCCACCTCGTCCGAGGGCTGGTAGCCCGGGAAGCCCTGGGCGCCGGTTGCTTTGTTTTCGTCGTAGTTGGCATAGGAGCCCTGCTGACCCGCAAAGAGCACGTAATTCTCGTTGCGGTATTCGGCACCGAATGCCAGACCGAAACCGTGCATGATTTCGGGGTACTCCCTGTTCAGATTCAGGTTGGTTGTATTCTGGCGGAAAGAGAAACCTCCGTCGTCGAAATGTGTGACAGTAGGCCCCAGTCCGGCATTAAAGGTCTTGTCGCCGTAAAAGTGGAAGTTATTGTACCCGATAGTCTGGCTCAGATCCCACTGCCATCCGTTGTCGAAGGCTCCGCGGAAGCCACCCACCCACGACAGGTCGCGGATTTCTGTCTGAATATGCGGGTTGAAATAGCTCTCGCCGTCAGGCGTTGTTTTGATGATACCCTCCACAGGAATCAGGTCGCCGGCAGCCGTGGTAGGGAAACGATCGGGCCTCGCCGAGAAATTGCGGGTAAAGGCAAAGGCGTCCGACTTCTTGTAGTTGGCGCCGCCGAAAGAGTAAAAATCGAGTTTTCCGCCTTCCTTGATGGGTGTTTCGGCGTTATAGAATGCGCCGTAAGCATTCAGCGAGGCATCACCATGCGCCCTCCTGTAAATCGAAAGCGGAAGATTTCCCCCGAACTCCTGTCGGTAGGTCTTGTCCTGATTGGCGTAATTCAGTGTAAAATTAATCACACCGCCCGGCTTCCCGAATGGCATTCCGTAGTTGAATGATGCGTTGTACGCCAGGCCATCCATCTTGTTGTTGTTGCCGGTTTCATACTGACCGAGATGAGACGCTCCATAAACGTCCTTGTCATCGGCAGTGATGAAGGCCGAATTGTATTTGGGGTCGTAATAACCCGATACGCCCAGATCGAGCGTTGGTTTGCCGATATTTTCCTTGAGGATGATGTTGATGACACCCGCCATGGCATCTGAACCGTACTGGGCCGAAGCGCCGTCGCGCAGGATTTCGATGCGGTCAATGGCGGCGGCGGGCAGTGCATTGAGATCCGTTCCCGACGCCCCTCTTCCGCGCGTACCGAAAACAGAAACAAAGGCAGTCTGGTGGCGGCGTTTGCCATTGATAAGCACCAGCGTCTGGTCGGGACCCAGGCCGCGCAGGGTAGCCAGGTCAATATGATCAGCGCCATCGGAGCCGCTCTGCTTGTTGTAGTTGAACGAAGGTGCCGTATAATTCAGCATGGCGGTCACATCTGCGCGGGCAGAATTCACCGTATTGGCCGCCACATTGATAACATCCACCGGGACGGGCGTCTCGGTTTTGACACGGTTGGCGCGCCGGCTGCCGACCACCACGATTTGCTCAAGAGCGATACCATCTGCCTCCATGCGCACATCAATTGTTTTGCTGTTGGCAGCTATTTTTTGCTCCTTGTAGCCTGTGTAGGTGAAGATCAGGAGATCACCTACCGCCACTTTCAGGGCGTAACCACCGTTGGCATCGGAGGTCGTTCCGGCATTTTTACCCTCAACCCGGATAGTGACACCCGGTAACGCCAGTCCATTGGCGGCGTCTGTAACTTTCCCGGCGACGGCCATCTGGGGCTCCTGGGCATACGTTTTGCTCATGCCCAAAAAAGCCGTGAACAGGAGAATGTAAAAAATTTTGTTCATTTAAAGAAAAGGTTAGTGGTTAGATGTTTCAGAAATGATGTACAAAGGTGATAAAATAATCCTGTAATTCAAATTTGTTAAAATAAAAAGTAAAACAGGATGGTCGGGTGACGGCAAAAAAAAGCCGGAGCGTCAAGGAGACTCCGGCATCATAATGTCTGTATGGAAGGGACAAACGATATTAAAGTGAATGGTTCAAGGCACTGGAGTTGCTATTTGTAGGGAATATTCTTCAGTCTTTCTAAGAGGGAAGGAGGTACAGACTGGTTGGGAGTGTTGGCTTTTAGCCATGTCCGGAAGGATTCATCATCACTGAATTCGAGTTCAGGGACCCTGGGATCATTTTTTAAGAAGTCATTTCCCAGGCTTGAAAAATCGGGATTCTGGTTCGGGTTGGTTGGTTCGGCGGTTAACTTGTTTTCTGTTGGTTGGAATTTTCCGTTTGGCAGATTTGTTTCGTTGTTCATAGTAAAATTAATTTGTGCATCCGAATACATATCAATACCTCTGCTTGCCTTGCCTAATCCGACACAAACCCCGGGAGTTGTCCGTCGCCCGATCTGGTTGCCAACCATTGAAGGGCGTATAGCGGAAAACTGCCTATTATTTTCGGAGGTAGTACCGGAAAGCAAGAACGAGGAGCCGCACCGAAACTGGCGAGGCGAATTGATTTGTATGCGTATGCTTGTGAAAAACATGAAATGTTGAGTTTTATTGGTTCCTGACGGCCCTTTAAAAACATGTCCGGTATTTCATCTGTTTGATTTTTTCATCAGAGAAACCCGGACATGATCTTTGGTTTTGTGTTTACTGGTCGCATGTGGTTGAGGTTACGACTTCATTGTCTGCTATCTGGTAGCCCAGACCCTGTGCGTACTGCCGCAGAAGATCGTACAAGGCCTTGCGGGCGCGGTACAGCCGGGAGCGTACGGTGCCGATACGTATGTTCAGGATGAGCGCTATTTCCTCGTAGGAGAAACTCTGCAGCTCGAGCAGCAGTACCACTCGCTGTAGTTTCGGCAGTTGGTTGATGGCATTCATCACCACGTCGCTCATCTGTGCAAAATTCGGCTCGCTGTCAGACTGAATTCTGCCAACAGCGTCCGTATCCAGTTTCTCCACGGCATATTTTGCTTTTCTTCGCTCATTGATGAACGAATTGTGGCAGATACGGAACAGCCAGGCCCTGGCATTTGTTTCGGGAACATAACGATGAATGAAACGCCAGGCCTTTTCATACGTGTCTTGTACGAGATCCCCGGCCCCTGATTTGTCGCCACCCGTCAGGCGACAAGCAAAAGTGTAGATAGCATCTTTGTGCGGAAGCAGTTCCGTTTCAAAAACCTGGTGGCTCATTTTTTCTTCGGTGTAGGTTGAAGATTTCATAAGAGTGATGCTGTTTAGAGTAGTATTCGGACATACCGGGAATTTTGGGCCAAAAGCAAAAAGTTCCTGTACAGTTTACCCTACTAAACCATAAAAACGAGTTCCTCAAAATTAAAGTTCCCTTCGTGAAAAATTTTTTTGAAATATTTTTACGTTTTACCTGACCTTGTGTGTTAAAACCTTCTGTTCCATCCATTATGATCAACCGACTGCGCACTACCCCCGGAAAAATTCTGCTCGCCATTGCGGCCGCTGCTGTCATCCTGCTTGTACGTTTCTGTATGCAATCGGCAGGAGAAAGTGCAGATCCGGAAGAAATAAGTATCCGTATGGACGCTGCCCCGGCGCGTCTCAATCCGTTTCTGTCAACTATTGGAGCAGACATATATGTGTGTGCCCGTATTTTTCAGTCACTTGGCGATCTCGACCCGGCAACACTGGAGCTCACCCCGCTCATCGTAAAATCACTCCCCTCCTCCCGCCTGGTGCAGGAAGGGCCGCACAAGGGGGAGCTCGCCTACGATTACGAGTTGCTCGATGAAGCCCGCTGGGACAATGGAGCGCCTGTCACCGGCAAGGATGTGGATTTTTCCATCAAAATAGCCTATCACCCGCTACTGCCAACCAAGGCATTCGGATCTTACTTCAAGGAGCTGAGCGGCATTGACCTCGATCCGGCCAATCCGAAAAAATTCACGGTTTACTTCAGGAAGTATTACATGCTGGCACAGGAGTCCATGGCCCTGTTTCCTGTTCTTCCGGCTTATCACTACGACCCGGCAGGCAGAATGGCCGCAGTGCCACTCTCCGACCTGCTCGACACAGCCAAAACCGGCATTATCTCCGGCGACCCCTCCATGAAAACTTTCGCCGACGAGTTTCAGCAGCCGAAATTCCTGAATGATCCGAACAGTATATCCGGCAGCGGCCCCTACAAGATAGCCTCCATGAACGACCAGGGCGCTATTCTGGTGAAGAAGGAAAACTGGTGGGGCGATGCGCTGTCAAAGGAGTACCCCATGCTGGCGGCTTACCCCAAAAGACTGGTTTACAAAGTGGTGAAAGATGAAACCGTGGTGGAAAACATGCTTAAAAGCGGTCAGCTCGATATCGTGGCGGGCTCGCTGAGTCCGGCCCGATTTCTCGAAATGAAGCAAAAAGACTCGCTGAACACCCGCTATGACTTCGATCTGCTGCCGGCTCTTCAGTACAATCGCTGGCTGTTTAATCTGAACAAACCTGTTTTAAAAGATGTTCAGGTGCGAAAAGCCCTCGCCCACGTAGTTGATTACGACCATTTCATCAATAATATTCGCTCCGGACTGGCCGTCAGAACGGTGAGCAATATCCTGCCTGCCAAGCGATATTATGCCAGGGATATCACTCCCTACGACTACAACATAGAAAAAGCCCGCGGACTGCTCGCGGCAGCAGGCTGGTCGGATACAGATGGCGATGGTATTCTCGACAAGGTACTCGATGGAAAGCCGACACGGCTGGCAATAGAAGTGCTTGTTCCTTCGGTACGCACCAGTCAGCAATACGCAGAAAGCGTGACGCAAACAGCCCGGCTCGCCGGCATCGAAATCAAGACGGTACCAACCGACATCACTGAAATCAATCCCAAAACCAAAAACGGCGATTTTGAAACAACATTTCTCGGGGCTACACTTTTCCCGGGACTCACCGAGATGCGACAGAGATATCACTCTTCAAACCTCGCTCCCGCAGGCGATAACCGCTCCCGGGTTGCAGATGCCCGCCTTGATGATGTGATTGACCGCATAGGTAATGAACCCGACGAAGCCAAAAGAGACCAGCTCTATCTGGAAGCACAGCATCTGCTGCATGAAATACTGCCGGAAGTTTTCCTGTTCGCGCCCTACCAGCCGATCATCACTTCCAAAAAATTTGAGAAAGTAATTACCGCCAACAGACCCGGTTATTACGAACAAATGTTCCGACTGAAATAACACCACAACACATAAACAACATGGCATTTGAAGTAGCAGGCAAACTGCACCGCATTTTTCCGACCGAACAAAAATCGGCCAGTTTCACCGCACGTGAATTCGTCCTTGAGGTACAGGACGGCAACTACCCGCAACTCATCAAGTTTCAGGCCGTACAGGATCGCTGTGCAGTGCTCGATAATTTCAGGGAGGGAGATATGGTAAAAGTCGCTTTCGACCTCCGCGGCCGCGAGTGGAACGGAAAGTACCTGACCAACCTGAACGCCTGGCGTATTGACAAAGCCTCCGGCGACAGCAGTACAGGCTCAGGATCTGCCGGCAATTCCGGATTCCCGGCAGATCCGTTCCCGAATTATACCGATACGCCGCCGACAGGCATGGATGACCTCCCGTTTTAACGCCGGTTGCCATGCTGCGCACGCTCTTTCTGGTGTGGAGCTGCCTCTTTTTGTCGCAGCTCCACGCACAGACAATCTCTACCGTCAGCACCCGTTGGAACGACTCCTTCGTGGAATGGGATATCTATGCCTCGGAAGGCCTGGATGAACCCGACAGCGCCGAACCACCCGAAGAAGTGCTCTACGGCGAACTCAAACTCCGCTGGCTCAACGTACGCGACGATTTTTCAGAATGGACCTACGAACTCAACGGAGAACGCGGTACCATCAAACAAAAATGGAAAAACGACCCCACACAATGGGAACTGCGCACTTACACAGGTGATGTAGTAACCATGCGCGCATCGTGGTCAAATGACTTCTCTGAATGGAGGGTTACCAATAACTCTTTCTCCCTGTTGTTGGGCAGCCACTGGAAAAACCGCCTCGACGAATGGCTGACAGACGACCCCAATCGCGGCAGATTCTATATATACACCCTCAGAGAAAGCGATCCGCGCGACTGGGCCGTGGAGGATAGTCTGTCGGAAGAGGTAAACGAACCCATGAAAATGGCGCTCATCTTCCTCGCGATTTACCACAGCACACCAAAACTATGAAGTACGAACTCAGCTACTGGGAAAAAAACTCTTTCTTCAGTCACATTGATGTAGCTGTAATCGGCAGCGGCATTGTAGGTCTCGCAGCGGCCGTTCACCTGCGTGAAAAAAATCCGAACCTGAGGGTAGTTGTCTTTGAAAGGGGCCCGATGCCCGCCGGTGCCAGCACGAGAAACGCCGGTTTTGCCTGCTTCGGCTCCATGACCGAACTGATTGACGACCTTTCTCACACGCCCGAAGATACTGTACTGGCCACGGTTGAAAAACGCTGGAACGGGCTGCAGCGTCTGCGCGCACTGATCGGCGATGAAAATATGGAGTTCAGGCAGTGGGGCGGTTACGAAATGTTTACAGAGGGCGACACTGCTATTTTCAGGGAGTGTGCAGAACGCATACCGGAGTTCAATGAAAAAATCGGGCGAATCACCGGCCACCGGGAAATCTATAAACTGGCCGACGAACGAATAGCCTCATTCGGGTTCAGGGATGTTCAACACCTGATCATCAATCAGCCCGAAGGACAGGTAAACACCGGGAAAATGATGGCAGCCCTGCTCGGAAAAGCCCGGGCTGCCGGTGTGGAGATATTCAACGGCATCGGTATCAAATCGCTGGAGGATAGCAGCAATGGTGTTTTAATGGAGACAGAAAATGACTGGACAATCAGGGCCGGACGCGTGCTGGTTGCTATCAACGGGTTCGCCCGAAAATTGTTCCCCGACCTGGATCTCTATCCGGCCCGCAATCAGGTGCTCATTACCAAACCCGTGCCCAGGCTGAAAGTGGAAGGCTGCTTTCACTACGACAAAGGCTACTATTATTTCAGAAATATTGACGGCAGAATTTTGCTCGGAGGTGGCCGAAATCTGGACTTTGAAACAGAAAAAACCCTCGAATTCGGGAGTAACCCGCTCATCAGAAGCGCACTTACCAAATTGTTGCACGAAGTAATCTGTCCCGGCCAGGCTGTCGAAATTGACCACTGGTGGACAGGAATACTCGGTCTGGGCCCGGTGAAAAAGCCCATCATCCAGCGCGTTTCGCCCAACGTGGTGGTGTCCGTCAGGCTCAGCGGCATGGGCGTAGCCATTGGTACGCTGGTGGGTCAGGAGGGGGCGGAGTTGGTTGTATGATTCCAGACACCTGTAACACCGATAAAGATGATTAAAATCACCATGACAGGGTGATTAATTCCCCACAAAGAATATACACGGAATTGAAAAGCATATACTACCTTTGCAGTCTTGAATTTGTCTAAATTAATTTAACGAGGTTCAGGCGCCATGCAAAGACGCTTCCGTTCCATTCCGGATTTGAAAATACACGAGACAGCCCGTGCGCTGTCGTTCTCCGATGCAGCTTTGGCCTGCAAACTCACCTCCATGGGCTTTCTGCCCGGAGCAAGGGTGGAGATGGTGCGCCAATCGCCGTTCGGAAACGCATTCTATGTCAAGGTGGACGGTGTTCGCATGGCTCTCAGAAGAGAAGAAGCCGCCAGCATTCTCCTCGAAATATGAGCGGAGGTCAGCGGCTCCCGCGAATTGGCGTCATCGGAAATCCAAACAGCGGAAAATCTACTGTATTCAATCATCTTACCGGCCTGCGCCAGAAAACGGGAAATTTCCCGGGTGTAACTGTTGATATCAAGGAGGGAAGTCTCCGCCTCCCCGGCGGTGCAGAGGTAACACTGATTGACTTCCCCGGAACCTACAGCCTGTACCCCACCTCTTCCGATGAAAAGCTGGTCTCCACCGTACTTTCCAACCAGCAAAGTGAGTTTTTCCCCGATGCGTTAGTCTATATCGCCGACGTCAATCACCTCGAAAAGCACCTCCTGCTGCTCACCCAGTTGCTCGATCTCCAGTTGCCACTGGTACTCGCTCTGAATATGGCCGATACAGCCGAAGAGCTGGGTATCAAGGTAAATGTGAGCAGGCTCTCGGAAAAACTGGGCATCCCCGTCGTATTCGTCAGCGGCCGCACCGGCGACAATATGAACCGGCTCGTTTTGGAAATAGAAAAGTTGATCCCTGCCATCGGAAATATCTCGAGGAAGGCCTTCTTTGAAATGGATGCCACCGAAAAGCAGGTGGCAGAGGCTGTCAGACTGAATCTCGGCGAAAACAACCCGTACAGGGCGCTGCAACTGGCCCATCACTTCGAATGGCTCCCCTTCCTGAACGACAGCGACCGCGCTACCCTGGCAACTATCGTCCAGACCAAGAATTTTGTCTCGCTGCGCGCACAGGTGGAGGAAACGCTGGCCCGCTACGATCTCTTTACACCCATCGTGGAAGACGCCATCCAGCAACCCCAGCAATTCCCCGATACACCCACCGACCGGATTGACGCTGTGCTAACACACAGAATCGGTGGCCCTTTTGTATTTATTGCCGTCATGCTGGTCATCTTTCAGGCTATCTTCGACTGGAGTGCCTACCCGATGGACTGGATTGACAGCAGCTTTGCCGAATTGAACAGCTGGCTCCAGCAGACACTGCCAGCCCACTGGACCACCGAGCTGCTTACCGATGGTATTCTGGCGGGACTCGCAGGTATCCTCGTGTTCGTACCCCAGATTGCCCTCCTGTTCCTGCTCATCACTATTCTGGAAGAGGTCGGCTATATGGCACGCGTCGTATTCCTCTTCGACAGGATTATGCGCCGATTTGGCATGAACGGCCGCAGTGTAGTGGCGCTTATTGGCGGCTCAGCCTGTGCTGTACCGGCTATCATGAGCTCCCGAACTATCGGAAACTGGAAAGAACGGCTCATAACGGTACTGGTTACGCCATTCATCAGTTGCAGCGCCCGTATTCCTGTTTACCTGGTACTCATCGGAATGGCCGTACCACGCGTGCGCATAGGTGGTATCATCGGCGCCCAGACGCTTGTCTTTGGCGCTATGTATGCCCTCGGCGTTGCAGCAGCGCTCTTCGCCGGCTGGACGCTGAAAAGATACCTGAAAACACGCGAACCATCATTTTTAGCTATAGAGCTTCCTGTTTACCGCATGCCCGACTGGAAAAATGTGGGGCTGACGGTGTGGGAAAAGGTATCGGCGTTTATCATCGGTGCCGGCAAAATTATCCTGATTGTTTCCGTTGCACTGTGGGCGCTCTCGCGCTTTGGTCCGGGAGACGCCATCGAACGCGCCGCCACCAAAGCTCAGCAGGAAGCCGCCGCCGCCGGACTCGGCGAAGCGGAAACAGAAGACCTCACTGCACAGAAAAAACTGGAAGCCTCCTGGGCCGGACAGATGGGAAAAGCTTTTGAACCGGTTATCAGACCGCTGGGCTACGACTGGAAAATCGGTATAGGCCTACTCACGTCTTTCGCAGCAAGGGAGGTGTTCACAGGCACACTCGCCATCCTGTACAATATGGGGTCCTCGGAAGCCGATATCAACGACCGCTCGGAAAATGAAGCCAAAGCCACGCTGAGAGAAAAAATGCAGCGCGAGACGTTCAGCGATACAGGCCAGCCCGTCTATACTTTTGCTACCGCACTCTCCCTCCTGGTATTCTATGCCCTCGCCATGCAGTGCATGAGTACGCTGGCAGTGGTGCGCCGCGAAACAGGCAGCTGGAAATGGGCGCTCTGGCAGTTCATATCCATGACCGGTCTGGCATGGCTGGCAGCCTGGCTGGTACAAATTATTTTCGCATAAAATCATGTCCGATATACTCTCTCTGCCGGCTTCCATGGAGCCCTTCCGCGAGCAACTGCTCAATACCTCCACGCCCTTCATACGGGCAAAAACCGGGAAGGAACGTCCGCTGAAACCCTGGCAAAGCAAGATTGGGGGTCTGCCGTATATGCCCAAAAACATGACGTGGCCCGCTACTCCCGGGGGACAGCCGCTGTTTTTTCTGGCGCAAATCAACTTCTCGGAGATGCCCGCCCTGAGCCCTTTCCCCGACAAGGGAATCGTACAGTTCTTCATCTGCGACGATGATCTGTACGGTATGGACTTCGACGACGGTGAAAACCCGGATACATTCAGGGTAATTTACCACCCGGATGTGATGGCTGATGAAAATCTGCTGGTTAAAAAGCCCGTCATACGCGATTATGAAGAGGATCTGCTCCCTCATCATCCCGATGAATCGTATCCCCTGACGTTTTCTCTTGAAGAAAGTGTTGTGCCTGTAGCCGATTTCCGTTTCTATCAGCACTTCGGAACCGACTTCTTCCGGCAGTTCGGCGAAAAGGAATGGGACGTGATAGCTGAATACGAACGGGCTGTACGCGCAACCGGACACCGCCTGGGCGGATACGCCTATTTCACGCAGGATGACCCCCGACGCGCTGAAGATCCCATGCTCCTGCTCCTGCAGCTCGACTCCGACGAGGTGGCCGACCTGATGTGGGGCGATATGGGTGTGGGTCATTTCTTTATCCGTGAAAAAGACCTCGCCGCACTGGATTTCAGCAGGGTACTGTACGACTGGGACTGTCTTTGAGGCTACATCAGCAGCGCATGCTCGCCCCAGAACCATACCTCCAGTGGGTATTCAGGATACGTTTCCCGGAATCTGGCATACTTTCCTGCTTTAAAACCAGCCTTGCTGAACTTCACCTCCACAGCCCTGCCCGAAAACGCACTTTCTTCCGCTATAAAATCAACTTCCTGGCCATCTGCAGTACGCCAGTATTTGATTTTGTCTGACTGATACCGCCTGGCAAGTCGCAAATAAACGTAGTTTTCCAAAATTTGACCCTTATCGGCACGAGACTCCAGCGGAGCAAAGTAATTTACCAGAATGTTGCGCAAACCCGGATCGTTAAAGAAAATCTTGGGCATCTTGGTGAGTTCCTTGCGAATATTACGCGAAAAAGGACGCACCAGATTAATATGAAAACACTTCTGCAACACATACAGGTAGTGCGAAAGATGGTGTTGCGAAAGATGAAGCGTACCAGATAACTCGGAGATATTCAGGAGACTACCCGTTTGCGCAGCAAGAAGGGTAAACAGTCTGTAAAATTTAAATTCGTCTCCAATCCCGGATTCCAGCATATCCCTTTTGACAAAAGAGTCACGCAACTCTGCGAGCCGCTCCTGCTTTGCGCCGTTATCAGGTTCCAGTACCACAGCAGGGTAGCCTCCATAAGTCAGATATGTATCCAGATAACTCCATAAGCGATTTTCGAGAACCGAAACTGAAATAGCACCGCTCTGTAGCCTGTACAACTCCGATAATTCATCCTGAGCATTCGAAAACAGGAGATACTCTTCAAAGTCAAGTGTTCTCAATTCAAAAATCTTTTTCCTGCCAGCCAGCGAATCCCTGAATTTTTCATCAATATAAAACGCACTGCTACCTGTTATCACGAGTTTTATACGATCACAGTGTTCATCGTACAGCAGCTTCAAAAAGTTAGCTGGATCCGGCAAATATTGTACCTCATCAATCAGCACATACTGACGTCTGTTTTCATGTGATGGGAGATATTTGAATATGTTCTCGGGATGCGCACCCAGATCAGACAGCAATTCCTTGCGTTCCAGGTTAAAAAACTGAACGGTTTCGCCTTTCAACTCCAGATAATCTCTGAGTTGCTTCAACAGGGTGGATTTCCCGGTCTGCCGGGCACCTGTCAATACAGTCGCTTCTTTGGCTGTGATATGTTCGACAAGTTTCTGATAAATTACACGCTTCATTCCACAAATATCAGATATTTTCATAATTTTTTTAAAAATTATCTGATATTTTTAAAAAAATATAATACAAGTAGTGTGGTCTTTATGCGACGCATAAAAAGGCCGGAGATCACATCATGACCTCCGGCCTACGGGCTACGGAATAACTGCCTTTAGAGGTGCTGTGTTAAAAACCAAGCGCCTGAAAGAAAAAGTTCATTGAAATAAGAAAGTAGTAAATTTGCCCTGTAGAGCAAGCTACTGATGTGGCTATGCAGTGTAGACAGAGGCCATACGCTTCTGTCTATTTTATTATGTCGTAG
>Ga0172373_10007640_pt1 | contig 13952 bp, 8 predicted proteins | sample Lak10m_2_FD_114546 | JGI IMG/M metagenome (GOLD analysis project Ga0172373, IMG submission 114546) | Freshwater microbial communities from Kabuno Bay, South-Kivu, Congo - kab_092012_10m | ecosystem: Environmental > Aquatic > Freshwater > Lake | place: Democratic Republic of the Congo: South-Kivu... | reverse complement strand
GTACAATACTCCGCCATATCCTTCGAGGATCCACGGCGGCTCGGCGCGCACCGGTTTCATCCACGACTCCACGCGCCCGTCAGCGGTGCTCATCAGTTGAGCCGTGCTGGTACACCAGATGGCGGTGGGATCTTGGAGGTGCGCCAACAACAAATCCTCCAACCACGTCTCGGGTGGGCAAATGTCGTCATCGATCGACACCACCAGGTAGGTGGCGCTCGGATCCCGGGATGCCAGGTGGGCGAGAATGGTGCCGGTGTGAACCACCTTGGTGGCGGGCCCGAGGTCCTCTACGTGGCGCAGCGGGATCACGGAGGACCACGAGGCGGGGATGGGGGGCCACGTACAGGGTACTCCGCGAAAGGATGATGGTAGTGACGCCACGATGCGAAGTGCGCGCAACGACACGGGGACGCGAGAGAAGGTTTGACGTTGGATCGCATGGATCATGCGTTCAACGTGCGGCATGCGTTGGGGGGAGGTGGTGAACGAGATGGTGAGATCGATCGGTCGGGGCGTAACCGACGCCGACGTTGCGGTAATGGGTGGGTCCGAGGTGGTGACGAGGTATAGGATGAGCAGGATCAAGAGCAAGAGAAGACACACCCCGACAGGGAGCGAGATGGGGAGGGAGACGTTGGCGTTCATTCACTCTGATACGTTTCGGCACCGAACTCACAAAATGTTCCCCTTCGTCACTATGCCTGCGCAGCGTCTTGGAGCTGCTGCCGATGCGCGACAAGTGCCTGCTGGAATGCCAACCGCTCCTGCGCGATCAATGCATTCTGGCGCTCCATTTGCTCCGCACGTTGGGCAATCACGCGGCGGTCCTCCGCCAGGCGCGCCAAACGCTGCTCCTCCGCCACCCTCATTGCCCGCTCCTTATCATCCAAGTGGGCATTAAAGGCGCGCCGTTGAGCCTCCCGCTCCTTTTGCAAAAGGAGGTTGGTTTCGCGCTCTTCGCGCAAGCGATCCATCGTCTCTTTGCGCATGCGCATCTCGCGCACCTCGGGCGTTTCGTGCAACCCCAGCCTCTGGCGCTGCAAGATGCGTTCTTCGCGCACCTCGCGCTCGCGTCTCGCCATGAATCGACGCCCCACCGGTCCCTCCAGCCACATCCTCCCCGCTGGCGTCGTGCGCCATTCGTTGCCATCCGTGGTGGTGAGCCAGATGTATCCATTCTCCGTCAGAGGGTCATCGTGCACGTTGAAAAAGAGCTCCTCTTGGTCTACGGTCCGCTCCGCCTCGACCTCGGCAAAGATGCGCGCCAACAATGCGCGCTCCTCCCGCCGCACCGCGGCAGCCTCTTCCGCCACCCGCCGTGCTTGACTCGCTTGCATCTCCGCCACTTGAAGCGCCACCGCAGCCTCCGCCTCGACCCACTTGGCGGTCGGCGTTTCATCCCCCGAGTAGCGAGCCAGCATCGACATCGCCGACGACCGCATCGACAGCGCGTTGCTCGTCCAATACATCCAATCTGCGACCCACGTACCGACATTGCTGACATCCATCAAGGAGGCTGGAGGGGCGCCACGGATCAGACGCCATTCGCGCCCCGTCACCGTAAAGTACTGGAACTTGTGCTTGACGAGATTGCCCACGTTCTGGAAGCGGCCTTCGTGCAGCCAACTCAGCCAACCTTGCATGGCCAACGCGGCATCATCGCTGATGGCAGCGCCGATGCGACGCACAAAGGGCGCCAGCGGGGTTTTGATCGACCCCTCCATCGTCCATCGCTCCACAACCACAAAGGTGCGCGCTCCCAACATGGCATTGGACAATGCCAACAACATCGGGATCTTGTCAATGCAGTCGCTCGTGAACGCCGCCCGGCGCAGGATGGAGTTGGTGACGTCGAACGAACACACCTTGTCGCCCCGGTTGGTGAGCTGAATGCTAAATCCAGCGCGCTCCAATTGAATGGCGTGGTGCGGGAAGAGCTGCTTCATCTCCGCCACCTGCACCGTGGTGAGCGTGCCCGACGCGATGCGACGCCGAAGCTCCTCCCACGAGATGGATTCGATGGGGTCTTCGCGAACCGGCCCCGTCACCCGAGCTGCCGCCGCCAGCAGCTCGCGGTTCTCCACCTCGTACTTGGGGAGCGTGACGGGGCGTGCCAGAGAAGTTTGGCGGCTGGGGCTTACAGGTTCGAGCATCGCTGTCAACAGCGTCAACAACTTGAACCGAGGGAACACACCCCATACATCGTTGCGGACAAACCACACCGGCACCTCAACCTCGCCCGCCTTGATGGTGTTGTTGACTTGTTGGCTGATGGCGCGGAACAGCGGAGGGATGACGTACACGGTCATCGGAACGTCGAGCGAAAAGACCGTGTACTGCTCTGAGTCAAGGGGGCGCGCCGCGCGGGAGCGCTCCACCAAGCGCCCCTCCATGGCGTGCATCACCTCCACCACGGGCTGGTTGAGCGTCAATCCCGCACAGTCGCACGCCATCAATGTGGAAAACCAGAGAGGGCGAACCATGCCTTGGAAAACGCGGAGTCCGTGCATCGTCTCCCAGCCCGGGATCTCAGCCTGCACCGAGGTGATGATGGCGCAGATCGGAAGCGTCTTGATGGCATGCAGACACATGTCGGTCAGGATGGCTGTCGGGAGATCGATCGTGTGCAGATGCAACACCTGCGACTGCAGCTCGATCAGAGCTGTCCGCTCATCCTCGCTGCACCCCTGCAACTCATCGTGGAGCTTCGGGAAGAAGTTGTTCAGCTCCACCGTCGTCAAAGCGCGGAAGTTGCCGGCGATCCGGTCGCGTCCGCGCTGCACCATCCACGTCTCGGAGGTGCTGGTGATGCGCAGCTCGCGCCCCTCATCGGGCTTCACAACCTGCCGCCCCACGACGACCGGTGCCGCCGTGCGAAGCGTCTGCAGCGTCATGTCGTAAGCGCGCAATGCATTTCCAACTCCGCGCTGCACAGGCGTGAACGTAAACATCGACTCAAACCATTCGCGCACGGGTTCGAGGTGGAGCGGGAAGCTGTTGCGGAAGGCTTCATGGAGAGCATCGGCATTCACTGGCTCCGCCTTCTCCTCCTCCTCCTCTTCTGCCGCAACCAAAACACCCTCCTCTTCGGTGGAGACGCCCTCCTCCGAGGTGACGCCATCCACAACCTCTCCCTCCTCCAGGATGGGGTCGCCACCCGCATACACGATGGAGAAGGGGTCGTCGGAGGCAGCGGCGGCGGCACCGGCTGCCGGCTCCTCGATCTCGGCGGCAACCGCTTCCGCAGCGCTAGCGGCCGCGGACGTCACGCGCTTCGCCCGACGCGCTTGAGCCTGCGCCTCGCGGCGTGTCTCCTTGCCCCGCACATACGTAATCCACTCCTCATCGGGAAGGCGACCCATCTGGACAATGGCGGACCCCACCTGACCAAACGGAATATCGAACCCAATCGACTGACGCCATTGCAGCTCGCTCGGAATACCCAGGATGCGCAACCAGTGAACGAATCGACGCATCCGCGGCGTCGTACGCTCCTTCGCGGGTGCCACCCACATGAGCAGAGGCTCCTCCGTGGAGCTTACGCGCACTCCCGGCACCCCCATCATCCAGGCCACCATGAGGTTCACCGCCCACACATCGCTCGTCATGCCGTGGAATTGCGGCATCACGAGCGCCTCCGGACTCATCCACTCGCTCTCCTCCACGGGAAGTGTGCGTTCCGACGTGGCTGAATCCAGCTGTAGCGCGGCGTGATCCCAACCCGCCAACCGACATTCCACACCTTGCGGGGTGGAGTGCACCCACACATTCTTCGGCTGCACGTCATTGTGCACGATGCTCAGCGCGTGCGCACACATGAGCGCCCCCAACAACTGCTTTCCCATCCGCAACGCCGTGGTGGGGTCGATCGCCTGCTTGTTCTTCAACTTGTCACGCACAAACTCCTCCAGCGTGCCGTTGACAAATTTGGAGGCAGAAATGATCCGGCCCGGATTCGGTCGAAGAGCCCCTGACTGAACGCTAGTCTGCTGTCCAGGTGGGGGGTTGCCCGCTCGGATGGTGGACGGACGGCCGCTCGGGGTTCCCTTGACCGGAGCCGGGAGCCGGACATCGATACTCCACTTCACCAAGGTTGGCTGCACCACCGATTCGCGGCAGGCGCTGGTGCTAAACATGGATTCGATCAACAGGTTGCGCAAAGCGCCCGTGTCGGCGATGGTGCGCTCCGCCTTGACCGCCGGGCGCTGCATCACCGTGACAAACTTGCGGTGGGGACCCAGAGCCATTCCCGTCATGGGCACCCCCATCCGACCCTTCGAAGCAACAAACCCCACCGCGCCAAACAACGTCTCCCACTTGGCATCGGTCTCGTGCCGTTTCAACCAAGCATCCTCGGTGGCGCCGCCGGCACCGAGGAGAGGAGCTTCAGCTGCCACGTCCGCTGCCACTTCCGCTTCCACTTCCGCTTCCACTGCTCCAGTGTCGGCCGGTGCCAACTGCTGCACCGCGGCTTGAGCGCGCCGAATATGCTCCAAGGCGGTTGCTGCCTGAGTAGCTGCCCAATCCCTCTCTTGTTTCTCCATCGGTTCCGCGATCGATCGCAGATTTTGCATCGCCGCCTCCGACAGCGGTGTCGCACCCAGCTCTTGCAGGGCGGCTCGCGCCTTCGAATTGGTCACCACCGCTCTCACCAGACCCACCGCGAGATCCCAAGGGTTGCACTGGCTCAGCGGCTGTCCGGCATTGATGAACCGCCAACCCGCCACGTACACACACAACATCTGCACCTTCTTGCGGCGTTCAGAATCGCTCATCACGCGCTGCAACACCAAGTTGCACAGGGCAAACAAATCGTACGCCACCATGGGCCAGCTGGGGATAGCCTCCGCCAGGCGATGATACAAAAAGATGACCGTATTGACCTGGGTGAAGTCGGGGTAGATCATCTTGGCCAGCCCCCCCACCGCCACGGGAGGCGGCATCTTCGTCACCAGCATGTGCGCCATGCGGAAGACGGCATCGGCCACCGCCAAGGCTCGAATGTTGGCGTTGGACAGGCGATACTCGACGGTGCCCACATCCACCAGACGCTCATCGCTCCACCGTTCGAACCAGCGGGGATGTTGATACACCTGCTCGAGCATCTGCACCGTGCGAACAATCACCGCCAGAGGAGGGCGGTTCACAAACCGAAACATCAAGGCGGTCCACACATCCTCCTTGTACGGAATGTCGACCGGCTCGGGAGGGCTCCACGACCGAAATTGCTCCTTCGCCGCTTCGACGCGACTCATGATGGGGAAGGATAAGTTTGACTAGAATGGGGTGGGTAAAGATCGGAAAGGGGGGTGGGTGTCAAGCTGACCCATCTGTATCGATGCACAATCATGGGGGGCGGATCGAGCCATGTCGATGTGGAGCCCGAGGACTGGGTGTATCGATGGCAAGTGGCGTCCACCGCTGCCTGGTATGCACAACCTCAACTTCGCCCCCCGGAGACCACCTACCTGTACCCTCCGATCAACTCCCCCTGGCATGCCGCGGCGGATCGCATATTTCGATCGACGGTGACGACCGAGGCGCTCTGGGCGGCACTACCCCCCGAGTTGCGCCCCACGCCGCCCCCTGTACCCCCCGACCCCCCAGTACCGCGGCACGAACCCCACATTGTACAAAATAATCAGCCATAGTCATGGAGGAGTGGGGGTGTCTATTTTCTCACGAAACGCCCGAAACCAAGTGCATCGCTGCGTGGTTTCCGTGCACCGCCGCCGCGATCCGCGTCGCCACCGGGGTGGAGGCGGCAGAGTCCGAAGAGGAGGCGATGATCGCGGGTCTGTGTGGATACCTGCCATCCGGACCGGTGGCGTTTTCAGACCCCATGGCGTATCGATGGATGTGCATCGTGTCGGTGTGGCTGGCGCCGCCGGCGGAGTGGCGGATGCGGGGCGTGCAGGCGGCGGTCTGTGCCGTCGTCGATCACTACCGCGCCACCTCCGCGGTGCGACAACTCGACGCCACCTTATACCATGGATTGCGACAGCGATGGGCGTCGTATGGACAGACGCCATCTATGGAGGCGCTGCCGTGGATCCTCGAGGCGGTGTGCGACGCACCCACGTTTCCCATGACGCGCGCCTGTCTGGAGCGGCTGCGCGATGGCGTGCTGGGATGTGACGCGGATGAATGGATTCTACATCGCCATACGCTGGCGCTCGACGCGCCCCTTCCAGCGAGGTTGCGCGACGCGTACTCTCGTCCTGGATATCGCCCCGTGGTGGAGTACATGGTGTGTCTGCGCGCGATGGAACTGTGGGGCGCGGAACGCGCCTTGACCTGGATGACCTCCACCTATGCCGATGGCTTGCGCGCCTCAGAGGAGGCATCGGTGTGGCGCCTGTTGGCGCTTCACGCCCCCGATGCAATCGCGTGGATGTTGGGACAGCGGCATGCTGCGGCCTACGATGCCCTGCTCCATCACTTGGAGGATTGTCTCTACGCGGCGATCGCGACGGATCACGTGACACTCTGGTATGCAGTGGAGCGCAAGGCGCCCACCTTGTGGCGCGAACGCCGATGGCTGCCCATCTTGATGGAGGCGGATGCACCCAACATTTTAGAGGCGTGTCTGCTCCACATGGAGGGTCGAGAGGAGGCGTTTCGTCAAGCGGCGCTGCCCCACTTGTGGAGTCGCCCGTACTTGTGGACGGAGGGGCGATTGCGCATGGTGTCGATATTGATGCGAGCGGGGAATGGGCCGCACGTGCCGGAGCGCGGCAAGTGGGCTTGGCAGCTCTTGATGCAAGGTGGGTGGCGCGCCGCCAAGTGTGTGGTGCCCAACCTCGAAGAACAACTGGCGCGCAGCGGGCGCGTCAAGACCTTGGATGTGGAGCGCCACCCCTTTGCGCGCTCCCTGCGGATCGAATGATTCTATAGTCTATAATTCGATTTTGAATGTACCCCAGAACCACGTGGCGGGGTTGATTTTGGCGGAGCGACACGCCAGGTACACCATCTCTATACGCTCCTCCCACGACATCGTGTCGGGAAGCGTGTTGGCGATACACGTCATGCGCTCTCGCGGCCAGTAGCGATGCAAGCGATCAGGATCATCGATGGGAGATAGGGTATGCATCTCGTCGAGTAAGTGAGTGCTCCGAATCCGAAGCGCCTCGTCGTCGTCGTCGGTGGGGGATAGCAGCCACAGGAGGCGCATCATGTCGTGGATGCGATGCACCTTGTCGACGGGCGCACTGTATTGCGCCCAAATCACCTCCTCCTGCTCCGTCATGGGGCGTTCGCGCATCTCTCGTTCCGCGGCACCCGACACCACGTGCTCATACTCCCCCACTCCCACCACGCGAAGCAGGGCGTGAACGCGCGCCATGAAGGCATCTGAAAGTCCCACTTGCCCGATCCACTGTCCGTCGATCAGGATAAACACACCCTGTACCTCCGGCAACCGTTCGATGCCGACGCGCGCCAAGTCCATGGCGGCGCAGCGTCGGACAAATTCGAGAATGTCGGGCACTACGTTTCCCTGAGTATCCAAGATGCGCACAAACGACGGGGATCGGATCTGACACACCCGGCGCTGCACGTCGGGGTGCACCATCATATCCTGAAACCACGTTTCCGGGCGCGGTTGGAGTACCAAGGCACGTTGCGATGCGCTTAGGAGTGGCAGGAGATGCTGCGCATACATGCCATCCGGCAAGTATCGCACCATGTCGGCGATGACATCGGAAATATGTCTCCACTTCAACGGACGGAGTTGGATGGCGTCGGAGTTGTTCAACATGTGCAGTACATCATCGGCATTCCCAACTTGCCCCACCATCCAGGAGGCACAGAGGCGCGCACACGTCATACGCGGGGATGACGGCTGTAACAGATCGCGCCAGGTGCAGGCGATGGCGAGCGTGCGTCCATCGCGCATCCTCAGTTCCGTTGGATCGATCAACGGTACCGGCGTCACGACGCCACGGCGCACTTGCGCGGTGAATAGCAGATCCGAATCGCGACTCAGGATGACGCAATCAACATCGGGGTGCGTGTAGACCCAGTTGGTGATGTAGGCATCCGCGGATGTCTGCTTATTATCCTCGCCGCAAACCACCAGGATGGGGATACCTTGTACGGCGGCCTTGACCCGCATACGACGTGCCCACGTACGAGCCATCGTGTAGGACAATACCGTGCTCATTTGGCCCGCTGGATCGGAATACTCCCCCGTCTCGCGCTGCCGTTCGATCCGCATCTGCATACGATCCACGGTGCGATTCACTTTGCGTTGCAGCTTCGTGCAGTTTCCGAGCGACCCATCAAACACCAAGATAATGGGATAGCCGTGGAGTGCCAGCTGTTCGAGCATGTCGAACGCGGGTAGGCCTCGAAACATGAGGTTGTGGGCATCCACCAGCCAGGTGGTGCCGACGGGCCAGGCTCGTTCGGAGCGGGTGGCGCGGAGCGCGGAGAGTACGCGTTGCAAGCCGTAGATGCCCATGACGGTGGGAAACCTTTGATTTTTCATGCGTGTTGGAGAAGCGGGGCGCGTTCACCCTCCTCATCATGGTGGGGTGGGGGTGAGGAAAAGGGGGCGGGTGGGACGAGCACAAAGGATGGTTCGATCAGTGGAGTGGATGTGGGGTCGGATGTGGGATCGGGTTGGGTGGCGATGTGCAACCAGGACAGGTCGGAAGTTTCTTGGAGGACGAGGGGGTTGAACCCAGACTCGTCATCGGTGATGCGCAGATCGAGCGCGCACGCCATGACATCGGCGGTGGCCATGCGCGATTGGACGAGCTTGATTCCAGGGGCGGAGATGGCGAAGATGAGGGCGCGCAGATGCGCCTCCTCCATGCCCTCCACATTCCAGATGGGGGAGATGGTGAAGTTGGGTTTGGCGGTCCACACGAGGAGGGTGCGCACGCGCGCCGCCATGCGGGGGTCGGGGGTGGAAAGTGTACCGCGTACAATTTACGGATCGGTTCGTTCCGTTCGTTCCACGGGGGCGCGATCGCCCGTGAGCGCCGCCATATACCGCGCATTCTCACGTTGAAGGCGCGCCACCGACTGTCGCAGCGTGCCCAGTTCCAACTCATGCGCCTGCGCCGATGCGAGTCGGTCGTGATACTTGTTTTGTTGTTGCAACATGCGGTCTTGGAGTGCCTGCAAGTCGTCGCGTGCCACTTGAAGATCGTCGCGGGCGCGTTGCAGGTCGGTGGTGAGGCGCATATTGACCTCGCTCTGAACCTCCGCCTCTTTGCGCAACTCTTGACACGCCTCGGTCATGCGTCGCATGCGCACCTCCTCGGCGGCGACGCGGCGCGCTGCTGCCGCCTCCGACTCGGACGCCTGTTGTCGCAGGCGAGTCACCGCCTCCGTCTCCGTCTTGAGTCGAGTCTCGAGGCCCGTCAGGGTGCGCTTGACCTGAGCGATCTCGGCTCGCAGCGCCTCCTCGGTTCGCTTCGCCTCGGCAGCGGCACGTGTCGCCTCGGTCCGCAGCACCTCCTCGGTCCGCTTCGCCTCGGCGGCGGCACGTGTCGCCTCGGTCCGCAGCGCCTCCTCGGTCCGCTTCGCCTCGGTCCGCAGCGCCTCCTCGCCCCGCTTTGCCTCTGCTGCCGCCCTCGACGCCGCCTCTTCTCCCCGCTTTGCCTCTGCTGCCGCCCTCGACGCCGCCTCTTCTCCCCGCTTCGCCTCCGTCGCTGCTTGCAACGCCACCTCCTCGCCCCGCTTCGCCTCTGCCGCAGCCTGCATCGCCACCTCCTCACCCCGTTTCGCCTCCGCCGCCGCCCTCGACGCCACCTCCTCGCCCCGCTTCGCCTCCGCCATCGCACGAGTCGCCTCCCCCATGGCTCGCCGCACCTCCTCCAAACTGCGCAACAATGTCTCCACCTTGGCGGCGGATTGCTCCGACTCCTCTTGCCGCGTCCTCTGCAACGCCTCCACTGAAGCTCGACTGCGCGCCAACTCCGCCTGCACATCGCACAATTCGCTCTTCATCTCGGTCATCTGATGGCGCACACGTTGCGCGTCGTGCAACTCTTTACGTGCCGCCTCCAGATCTTGCGTCTTGGCATCTGACGCCACGCGCCACTTTTCCGCGTTGCGCACCGCGGCGGCACGCTCCTCTTGCGCATTCTCCAACTCCAACCGAGCCGATGCCAACTCCGGTGCATGCTGACGCATCTGTTGCGCGGCATGTCGCATCCATCCCATCACCGCCTCGTTCCACACCCCTCCCCACTCCCACACCGCCTCCACGCCCGCCACATCTGTCAGAGGGAAGGCGGATCGCGCATCGGACCACACCGTCCACGCCCGTGTCAGCTCCTCCTCGGTGGAATCCGCTGCCCCCCGCCACTCCGCCAACGCGGTGCGCGCTTGCGCACTCCACAACACAGTGCTGTTGCGCTTCTCTTCCACGATGAGCTCGCGCGTCTCGGTCAGCAGGGTGCGCACCTCCACCTCCAATTCCCGTGCATGACGTTCCAAAGGAGGGCCAAACGCCTGAGCGTGGTACACGGAGAGCGCCTTTTGCACACCCGTATCGATCCACTCCACCTCGGGTGCCGTCGTCCCCGCTTGCCGGCAGCGCTCTTGTTCGCGCTTGGCGATGGTTCGGATCAGCTGACACACGCGATCGCGCGCCGCCCGACACTGCTCCTCGGCGGCGGAGGTGTAGGCATCTTGCATCGTAAACACGCGCCCCTCGTTGACACACTCCACCGCCGTCTCGAGCAGTCGCACCAACATGGAACCCGTCATGAGGGAACCTTGTTGCGTGCGCTTCGCCTCGATCGTGCGATGAAGGTGCATCCAGAGAAGGGCGAGGTCGTTGCGGAACGAAGGTGAGAGGGCGCGAAAGGCTGTTGCATCCTGGCCAACCGCGTGTGTCTGCATGGTGGGACGTCGCAACGTCAGGCATCGCGTTTGTGGAAAAAAGTCGCGCACCGCTCGCCGCACTTCGCTCTCGCCATCCTCCTCGTGTCGAGTCCGCTTGCCCGCAACCTCATCACCCTCCTCTTTGCGCAACACTGCATTCAGATACTCATCCGAGGTGATACTTCTCCCTTGTGCATTCTTGAGTTCGAGCTCAAAGTCTCGAATCGCTACGAGCAGAGTGGGTGGTGGAATGTTGCCCCACGGACTGGCATCGCCCTCCGTCCCGGACCGCACCATGTTGCGCATCGCGACGACGCACGCCAAATCTTGCAACGTCGTGGAATCAATCTTGCCCTGCACATTGAACAGCAAGATGGAGGCCACCAACGTCGCAAACAAGAGAATGTGACTTCCGTGGGCGGGGTTGTCGATGGCGGGATCGGACAATCCCTCGGTGTCCACCATGTAGAAGACATGCCCGGGGATGGCGGGGGCGGAGGCGGATGTGGATGCAGATGCAGATGTGGTTCCGTTCAGGAGCGGCACGATGCCGGAGGGAGATGTGCGCTGCACCACGATTGGTTCCGAACACATGTGCAACCCCTTGGTGCAAGCTTGCACCGTGTGCCCCACGCCAAACCCCGCGGGGCATCCCGCGAGGCGCGCCATCAGGTTGAGCAGCGTCGACTTGCCGCTGCGATACCCACCCACCGCCACAACCAAGGAAATGGGACGTGTCTCTTCGCGAAGAATCGTAGCCGCCTCCTCTCCAAGTCGAAATCGACGGCTACTCTCGTCGTACGAAATGAGCTGGACGGAGTGCGCCCCTGCCGCCCCCGGTGAAGGGGCTCCATCGGTAACGTCCCACGTCGGTCGCATGTGTGCACAAAAGTGTGCGCTCGTGCTCTCCGTACAATCTACAGTTGTGTCGTTTTGTACCTACACACTTTGACTGCACGTATGCGATCCCCGTGGTTGTACGCAAGCCCCACCTCGACGGTACAATCGTCAGGCGTACCCACCCTGGGAAAAGCATCCCTGACAGCTCCCGCTCCGGTATCGCTCTTGGTGCGCGCCACATCGGACCTGGTGTTGGAGTTGCTGCGGCGGCGCATTCCGATGGGTGAAGGCGAGGGGGCTCGCCTCCATTCCGACACGCCATTTCTCAACTTGGTGGTGCATGCCGCTGACATCATGCTCCTCGCCACCTGTGCTGCCCACCGAACAAAGGCGCCCCAACAAACTACGATCCATCATGTCATGGGGGTGACGTGGAACCTGGATGGACGAACGGCAAGCCCACCTTCGTGCATCGCCCTGATGCTTCACGCCTCCGTACCCTTGTCGTCCGATGAGATGCACGAAGAGTTGGATTCCGTGATGGAGCAGGCGTGGGCGGAAATGGGGGAGGCATGCTTGGGTGGGTTTCTCATGCACCCCACGGGATGTCGCATGTGGTCGCAAGCGACGCCACAGGGACAGGCGTCATACCCTGCCGCCTTCTCGCATGGCGCATCCAAAGGATTGCACCCCGAGCTGGGCCCTCCCTGTTTCGATGGAGAGGCACAGGGATCCGATTACCTGACGGGCGTGGAGGGCGGAGTCTTTATGCTGGTGCTGAAAGATCCGCGCACGCAAGATTGGGAGTATGATTCTTTCGTGCATCAACTGACGCACCGCGTGTTACCTGCGTACCCGCACATGGATGCGTTGCAGAGGAGATCGCGTCACACAACCTGGGTGGAACGGCGTGTGCTGCCGCTGCGACTCGCTGTTCCGAAAGATCCATCGCGCTGGAAACCGAGCGGCGAAATGGCGTGGAGCGGCACCACAGTGGATGCATGGCTTCAATCCACCCTGTGGGGGCTCATGGAGGATTGGCGGGCGAGTCACACCATGGGACCCGATGTCGGAAGCGACTGTGTGGCGTGGATTGAGATGACGCATCCGATTCAGATGGAGTTGGGCAAGCGTCGCGACATGTATGAGCGGCGTCATCTCTTGTTGGATCAGGATGAGGCCTTGTCGGTGTTTACCGCGTTCGACTTGCTGCCGGTTCACGCCAGCCTCCCCGCCACATTGTGTATGTGGGCCGCGATCGATGACACATGGATCCCGTTGATGACGGCGCCGGACCAGATGGTGGCTGACTTGCCATCGCGCATTGGACCTTTGTACCAAGGTCGCGTGGTGTTGCACATTAGTCCCACATCCCCGTTGGCGGAGGGTGGAGAGGCATTGTATTCGTACGCGGTGAAGGTGTATGAATTGCTGGCGCGGACGTCGCGCGCGCAATGGAGGGCTTGGAAATTGGTGTGGAAGGGATGCCAATCTCGTCAGGTGGAGGAGACGTGGGTTCCTCCGGCTCCCGTGGCTGCGCCGAAATGGATGGTGTCACCCGAGGTGTCGCGCATGGGAGGAGAGGAGGTGTATGTGCATTCCATGGTGGGAAGTGCGAGTGTGGGTGCGGTGTCGGGTGCGAGTGTGGGTGGAGGTGGCGGTGGCGGAGCCAGTGGGTCGGGTTTGTGGCCAGGTGAAGCGGCGGTACAGGTGGAGGAGGAGGATGCGGAGGATTGGCCTCCGTCGCTACAGCCGTCGGTGCCATCGTTGTTGTCGCGGGTGTTGTCATCTACGGCATCGAGTACGCCCCGTCCTAAAATCCCCTCCGATGTATTGGATCGGTTGTTGCATGGATCCAGTATAGCGGTGGTGTCGCGAGGTCCGAGGTTGTCGGCACCGGGCCCTCCACGCAAAGCTCCTCGGTTCGTGATTCGGCGTGAAGTGGGGCAGGTGGCTGCAGCTGGTGCAGCCCCGGTAGCAGCGGCAGCAGCGGCAGCAGCGGTGGCGGCAGCGGCGGCTGGTGCGGCAGCGACTCCTTCAGTGGCGACGGCTGTCCCGCCCTCTGCATCTGCACCGGCACCAGCACCGGTTCCAGCTTCGACACCGGCACCGGTTCCAGCTTCGGCACCGGTTCCAGCTTCGGCACCAGCACCGGTTCCAGCTTCGGCACCGGTTCCAGCTTCGGCACCGGCACCGGCACCTGCACCGGCACCGGCACCTGCACCGGCACCGGCACCTGCACCGGCACCGGCACCTGCACC
>Ga0172373_10007639_pt1 | contig 13953 bp, 12 predicted proteins | sample Lak10m_2_FD_114546 | JGI IMG/M metagenome (GOLD analysis project Ga0172373, IMG submission 114546) | Freshwater microbial communities from Kabuno Bay, South-Kivu, Congo - kab_092012_10m | ecosystem: Environmental > Aquatic > Freshwater > Lake | place: Democratic Republic of the Congo... | reverse complement strand
GTTGTAACAGGCTCGCAGAAAGGCATTATGATACCTCCGGGGCTTGCATTTGCAAGCGTAAGCCCAAAGGCCTGGGAATTGGTTAAACAAAGCAAATCGCCAAGGTATTATTTTGATTTCTTAGCTTATAAAAAAGCGCTTGATAAAACTGATACGCCTTATACGCCGGCTATTACATTAATTATCGGTTTGGCAAAGGCGCTCAAAATGATAAAAGATGAAACTCTCGAAGCTGTATTAGCAAGGCATGAAAGCTTGGCAAATGCAACACGCGCAGCAGTTACTGCGATGGGACTTAAGTTATTTGCGCCAACGTCACCAAGTAATGCAGTTACAGCAGTCAAGGCGCCGCAAGGCATAGATGGCGAACAAGTTGTTAAGATTCTTAAGAGTAAGTTTGGCGTGTGGGTTGCAGGCGGCCAGGCAGAATTAAAGGGCAAGGTTTTTAGAATTGCTCATTTAGGTTATATGACAGATACAGATATTTTAATGACTATAAGTACACTTGAAATGGCTTTGATAGAATTGGGCGTAAAAATTAAGCCGGGCTCAGGAGTTACAGCAGCTCAAGCAGCACTGACGAAAAAAACAAAATAAACGGAGATTAGACCATGTATAAAATCCTAGCTAGCGATCCAATAGCAAAAGAAGGGATAGAGATTTTAAGGCAGGAAAAACTTTTTTCAGTAGATGAAAAACATAAACTGCCTCCCGAAGAATTAAAAAAGATTATTAAAGATTACGATGCGCTTTTAGTAAGGAGCGAAACCAAAGTTACCAAAGATATTATTGCAGTAGCCAACAAGTTAAAGGTTATTGGCAGAGCCGGCGTAGGTGTTGATAATGTAGATGTAGAGGCAGCGAGCAAAAAGGGTATTATTGTCATGAATACGCCCGGAGGCAATACCATATCTACAGCAGAGCAGACAATGACCTTGCTTTTGAGTATGGCAAGGAACCTTCCGCAGGCCGTAGCATCGCTCAAAGGCGGCAATTGGGACAGGAAAAAATTTACAGGTACTGAAGTTTTTAGTAAGACCTTAGGTGTTGTTGGTTTAGGCAGAATTGGCACAGAAGTTGCCAAGCGCGCTAATTCTTTTGGCATGAAGGTTATTGCTTTTGACCCTTATCTTACCAAAGAAAAGGCAGAGCAGCTTAATATAGAGCTTGTAGAATTAGAAGAATTGTTTAAACAGGCAGATTTTATAACTGTGCACACGCCTTTAACAGAAGATACCAAACATTTAATAAGTGACAAGCAGTTTGCTATGATGAAGAACGGCGTACGTGTTATAAATTGCGCGCGCGGCGGGATAATAGATGAACAAGCCCTTATAAAGGCAATCGAATCAAAAAAAGTAGTTGCCGCAGCTTTGGATGTTTATGAAAAAGAGCCGCCTGATATGAATAATCCTCTTATTAAAATGGATTGCGTTGTTACAGCGCCTCATCTTGGCGCTGCTACTGAAGAAGCGCAGCTCAACGTATCTTTTGATATTGCCAAGCAGGTTGCTGATGTACTTTTAGGCAGAGGTGTAAGGAATGCAGTAAATGTGCCTTCCTTGGATTCTGAAACTCTTAAGGTGCTTGAACCATATATTAATTTAGGAGAAAAGATAGGCGCTATACAATCGCAAATTGCAAATGGGCCTGTTGAGCAGGTTAAGATACGTTACAGGGGAGATATAATAAATCAGAAAGTCCAGCCTATTACAATAGCTGTAGTCAAGGGGCTTTTGATGCCGATGTTAGGCGAGACAGTAAATTCTGTAAATGCGCTTTCCATTGCTAAAGAGCGCGGCATAGCAATAGTGGAGTCAAAATTTGCAGAGATAGAAGATTTTGCTAATATCATCAGCGTTGTTGTTAAAACGCCAAAATCGCAGCACGAAATTTTAGGAACACTATTTTTAAAGCGCGATCCGCGCATTGTGAAAATTGACGGTTACTATGTAGAGGTAATACCGAGTGGGTATATGTTATTTATTTCGAATAAAGATGTTCCCGGTATAGTAGGCCACGTAGGGACAGTGCTTGGGAAAAATAAAATTAATATCGCCGGAATGACCTTTGGCAGGGAAAAACAGGGCGGTGAGGCTGTAACTGTTTTGAATGTTGATAGCCAGGTTTCAGATAAGGTGCTTGATGAATTAAAAAGCCTTAAAGATATACATGATGCAAAGCTTGTGAGGTTATAAATAGTATTGTACCGTTTGAAATTTTAGCCTTGCACCTGTCCCTTAATTTACGGGACAGGTGCAGGCGGCAATAAACCCAGGCAAAATTTCAAACGGTACATAATGCGAAAGAAGAAGGAGAAAATTCAATGAAAAAAACAAAAAAACAAAATAGGATTTATCTGGTTGATGTTACAAACAGGGATGGTGTCCAAACCGCAAAACTTGGTTTGGCAAAGCTGCAGAAAACAATAATAAATATTTTATTGGATCAGATGGGTGTTTTTAGGAGTGAATTTGGATTTCCTGTCACGCGCCATGAAACCAACTATCTGAATGCAAATGTTGAGTTGGCGAAAAAAGGCGTTTTAAAGACAATAAAATTGAGCGGCTGGATAAGGGCAATAGCCGAAGATGTTGAAGTGGCTACTAGCCGCACTAATGTTGAAAACTTAAATCTTTCTATTTCAACCAGCGAGCAGATGCTGCATGGAAAGTTTATGGGCAAAAAGTCCGAAGACGATATCATAAAGGCTATGACTGAAGCCTTGGATTTGGCCAAGAAAAGAGGCATGAAACTGGTAGGCGTAAATGCAGAGGACGCCTCAAGGACAAATGACGATTTTCTTGTAAAGTTTGCAAAAGCAGCCAAGGATCATGGCGCAAGCACTTTCAGGTATTGCGATACTCTTGGATATGATACGCCTTTTACGATTTACAAAAAAATAAAAAATATTGCTACCAAAGTTAACATACCTATAGAACTGCATTGCCATAATGATCTTGGCATGGTTGTAGGTAATAGCGTTGCCGGCGCAATGGCAGCTATAGATAGTGGTGTAGATGCCTATATAAATACTACTATAAATGGAATGGGAGAGCGGGCAGGGAATGCGGATTTGGTCAGCGTAATCCTAGCAGTAAAATATGGCAGCGGCATGGAAGATAAATATATCCTTGATGAAAATGTAAAATTGGATATGGCTTGGAAACTTGCAAAATATGCCTCTTATGCCTTTGGAGTGCCTATACCAATAAATCAGCCCGGCGTCGGCGCAAATGCTTTTGCGCACGAATCCGGAATACATGCTGATGGCGCATTAAAAGATAGAAGAAATTATGAGCTTTATGATTATGAAGTGCTTGGAAGGGGAGAACCGGAGCTCATAGAAACAGGCAGGCAGATTATAGCCGGAGAATATAGCGGTATAAAAGGTTTCAGGAATGTCTATGACCGTTTGGAAGTAAAATTCAAAGATGATAAGGAAGCAACGGAGATTTTGGAATTGGTTCGCTATGGCAATGTTCACACACAAAAACCTCTGACTCATGATGAGCTGATATTTATTGCGAATTATCCGCAGATAGCCAAAAAAATATTTACGATGGCGCCGTAAAAAAGGACACATATTAAATGAATACAATTTTATTAGGTACGCAATGGGGCGATGAGGGCAAGGGTAAGATAATAGATATGCTTACTCAGGATGTTGATTTTGTTGTTCGTTACCAGGGAGGCAATAACGCCGGCCATACAGTTGTTGTTGATGGCAAACAATTCATTTTGCACCTTGTGCCCTCGGGAATTTTGCATAAAGATAAGATTTGCATAATAGGTAATGGAGTTGTTGTTGATCCCGAGGTATTGATAGAAGAGATAAAACAGTTAAAACAAAAGGGCGTCACTATTGATAAAAATTTATTAATAAGTGATCAGGCGCATCTTATATTTCCTTATCATAAGATGATGGATAAGTTGCGTGAAGCAAAAAAGGGCAAGGGTAAAATCGGGACAACTGGCAGGGGTATAGGGCCTTGTTATACAGATAAGGTAGCCCGCTGCGGAATACGCGTAGCAGATTTATTTAATGATAAGGTTTTTCGTGAAAAATTAAAAGAAAATTTAGAAGAAAAAAATGCAATATTTAATAAACTCTACGACTCCGAAGGGTTTTCTTTTGAAGAGATGTATAAACAATACAGAAAATATGGCAACAGGCTTAAGAAATATATCTGTAATTGTTCAAAAGTTTTAAATGAAGGGATAGAAAACGGAAAATCAGTGCTTTTTGAGGGCGCGCAAGGCACTTTTTTAGACATAGATTATGGGACTTATCCGTATGTGACATCTTCTAATTCTACTGCAGGGGGAGCTATAACGGGCACAGGCGTTGGCCCAAAAAAGATCGATATGGTTTTAGGGGTTGCAAAGGCATATACAACGCGTGTAGGCGAAGGCCCGTTTCCTACGGAATTTTCATCAAGGATGATGGAGAATATTCGTAACAAGGGGAAAGAATTTGGGGCTACTACTGGCCGTCCACGAAGATGTGGCTGGTTTGATGCAGTATTGGTTAAACATTCTGCGCGCATAAATAGTTTAGATGAGATAGCTGTTACGAAACTGGATGTGCTTGACGAATGTAAAACATTAAAGATATGTGTGGGGTATAAAATAGGCAAAAGTATTTTTAATTATTTTCCAAGCGATATAGGCGCGCTTTGGCGATGTAAGCCGGTTTATGAAGAATTGCCCGGTTGGATGCAAGATACCACCAGGACTACCAATTATGAAAACCTGCCAAAGAATGCATTGAGGTATTTAGACAGGATATCAAGCCTAGTAAACACAAAAATCTCTATTGTTTCCGTCGGGTCAGAAAGAAAGCAGGCATTTTGCGTATAAGTAAGTCCCTCGCGACTATTAGCTATAGCTAGCCGTTCGGGACAAATTTTCAATATGGCATAGCTGGAAAATTTGGAGGATCTTAGAATGGATTTGTTATTGTTAGCACCGGTAGGTTCAATTTTAGCGTTAGGTTTCGCATTTTTATATTTGTTGCCTTTTATATTAAGGCAGGATAAGGGTAATGACAGGATGCAGGAGATAGCCCAGGCAGTAAAGGTGGGTGCAAGGGCTTATTTAAAAAGGCAATATCTTGGGATATCTGTTTTTTTTATAGTAGTCTTTTTTATTCTTCTGGCAATGGCCTTTAAAAACTATTTGGTTATCTTTGTTCCTTTTGCATTTTTAACAGGAGGATTTTTTTCAGGCCTTTCCGGTTTCATAGGAATGACTACAGCCACTGAATCTTCTAACCGTACAGCAGCAGCTGCAATAAAGAGCCTTAATTCAGGCCTTCGCGTTGCCTTTTCAAGCGGCGCTGTCATGGGATTGACAGTAGTTGGTTTGGGGCTTTTGGATTTAAGTATCTGGTATTATTTTCTTAATTGGTACTATTCAATTCATCCTACACCCATGGGGACTGATAAAATCGCAGCAATTACTTCTACAATGCTTTGTTTTGGCATGGGTGCAAGTTCCATGGCGCTTTTTGCGCGCGTTGGCGGAGGTATTTTTACAAAAGCAGCTGATGTAGGCGCTGATTTAGTGGGCAAGGTTGAGGCAGGTATTCCTGAAGATGACCCGCGTAATCCAGCAGTTATAGCTGATAATGTCGGCGATAATGTTGGCGATGTGGCCGGTATGGGCGCAGACCTTTATGAATCTTACGTAGGTTCTATAGTTGCTACTTCTGCCTTAGGTGTTGCAGCTGGTTTAGGCGTACCGGGCGTTACTGTTCCTATGGTTATGGCAGCAGTAGGCGTTATAGCTTCTATTGTTGGCACATTCTTTGTAAAAAGCAGAGAAGAGGCAAGTCAAAAGGTTTTACTTGCGGCATTAAGAAAAGGTGTTTTTGTCAGTTCAATATTGGTAGCAGTAATATCATATTTTCTTGTTAAATATACATTAGGCATTCAGCATATAGGTATTTATTGGTCAGTGCTTTCTGGTCTGGTAGCAGGTGTTCTTATAGGGTTATGTACAGAATATTATACATCAAGCGGTTTTTCTCCGACTAAATCCATAGCAGATGCCTCTTTGACCGGCCCGGCAACAGTAATTATAAGCGGCATGGCCGTAGGCATGATGTCAACAGCAATCCCTGTTATTATTGTATGCATAGCCATATTTGCTAGTTTCTTTTTATCAGGCGGGGCAACAAATTTTAACGTGGGTTTATATGGTATAGCTATCTCAGCAGTAGGCATGCTTTCAACCTTAGGCATAACATTAGCTACAGATGCATATGGCCCGGTTGCTGACAATGCAGGTGGAAATGCCGAAATGTCGCATTTACCTGCAGATGTAAGAAAGAAAACCGACGCTTTAGATTCCTTAGGTAATACCACAGCTGCTACTGGCAAAGGTTTTGCAATTGGTTCTGCTGCATTAACAGCGCTCGCTTTAATAGCTGCTTACAGGGATCAGATATTAATACATGGCAAAGAAATGACTTTAAGCTTGATGAATCCTAATGTTTTAATAGGGTTATTTGTAGGCGGTATGTTGCCGTTTTTATTTTGTTCGATGACAATGCGAGCAGTTGGAAGAGCAGCATCCAAGATAGTTGTTGAGGTGCGCAGGCAGTTTAAAGAAATAGTTGGCCTTATGGAAGGCAAGGCCAAGCCGGACTATGCCCGTTGTGTAAATATAGCTACAGCAGCTGCACAAAAAGAAATGGTTCTTCCTTCGCTTTTGGCAATAATTTCACCTATTGCTATAGGGCTTTTAGCTGGAGTTGAGGCAGAGGCGGGCCTTTTGGCTGGGGCAACGGTAACGGGTTTTGTTTTGGCTGTAATGATGGCAAATTCAGGCGGTGCATGGGATAATGCAAAAAAATATATAGAAGAAGGCCATCATGGCGGCAAAGGGTCATTGGCGCATAAGGCAGGAGTAGTTGGTGATACAGTTGGAGACCCGTTTAAGGACACTTCCGGGCCAAGCCTTAACATCTTGATAAAGCTTATGTCAATGGTTTCCATTGTTTTTGCGGCTTTTGTTATGAAAAACAGTTTGATAAAATAGGCAATGTCAATTTTGATTGACGTAAAAGTTTCAAGGTGTTATAATTTAAACAAGATTTTGTAAGGAAGTCCCTCGCGACTGTTTGCAATGGCTGGTCGCTCGGGACAAATTTTACAAATCGCAATAGCTGGTAAAATTTGGAGGGTTAAAATGAGTAAAAATTGGGTCAATATGGGTAAGTTTATGTTAGCTTCATTTTTGATTTTATCCTTGTCGGGTTGCGCTGTCGCATTTTACAGTCGTTATCCGAGGGATAAGGCAAGGATAAAAGAATTGAGTGATCAATTGACAGAGATGCAAAAATTGAGGGCTCAAGAGACAGAGCAGCTAAAGCAGGCTCTTGCGCAATTACAGAGTAAGCTTAAAGGCGAAATAGACAGGAACGAAATAACGCTTGGCATGGAAGAGAGAGGCCTCGTTATAACTTTTGTAGACGAGATTCTTTTCGATTCCGGCAAGGCAGTTATAAAGGCCGGCGCATATGATGTTTTAAGCAGGGTAGCAGAGATTTTAAAAGATAAGGTAGCGGATAAGAATATAGGTGTTGAGGGCCATACCGATAATCAGCCAATAAAGCATTCCGGCTGGAAGTCCAATTGGGAACTTTCAACTGCAAGGGCAACAAGTGTGCTTCATTATTTGGTTGATAATTGCAGTATTGCCCCAGAGCGTTTACAGGCTACAGGATATGGTGAATATAGGCCCGTAGCAAGTAACTTGACAAACGAAGGCAAACAGAAGAATCGCCGTGTAGAAATAATAATTCTTCCGAAAGTATCAAAGGCAGATTTAGATAGTCTTGAGCGTCAAAAAAGGGCTTACGAGTCTGGCGAGGAAATGCCTCAGTTTGAAAAGCACCTTAAATAATTAAATATAATGGCCCAACGCAATAACACTAAAATCATAATCTGGATCCTTATAGGTAGCTGTATCTTAAACCTTATTTTTGCAATAAATGCTGGCCAAAAAAGAAAAGTAGCGGTTTCTAAAGCAGGTAATTTGGATGCAAAATTAGCTGAAATTGAATTAAGGTATAAGAATGCAGTTCAGTCCTATGATGCAGTAGAGAAAAGCCTGCAGGATACCAGAAAAGATTTGAAGGAGCAGCAGATTTTTGCCGACACTTTAAAAGAGGCTTTAAAGGAAGAACAAAAAAAATCTGTTGCCTTGCGGGATGAACTTGAAAAAACAAAATCTTTGCTTAATAAAACTGGGGATAAACCAATAGCGGAAACGCCAAAAAAGGCCCTCGCGCCAGCTGTAAAAATAACGCCAAAAATACAGGATAAAAAAATAGATAGAACAAATAAAGTATGGTAATTTAAAGACTATTTTGATAATATTTTTTTAAAAGCCAATAGCGTAACAGAGGGGACAGAAGTTAGCCCCTCTTTTTCGTGTAATACCTTGGGGGCAGAATTTGCAGTTAGATAATGTGCCGGGACATATAGCGATAATAATGGATGGCAATGGCAGATGGGCCAAACAAAAAGGCTTGCCTAGGGTTGCCGGCCATGCGCAAGGAGCCAATACAGTACGCGTTGTTATAGAGGCGTGTATAAAATTAGGCGTAAAGGCCTTGACGCTTTATGCCTTCAGTACCGAAAATTGGAAACGGCCGAAAAATGAAGTAGATGCTTTGATGAGTATGCTCAAGGATAATCTTAACAAAGAATTGCCGCTTTTAAAAAAAAATAATATAAGATTTAATACCATAGGTGACATAAAAGTGTTTCCGCAGGATATCCAGGATAGTATAAGAAATGTAAAGCAGGAGACATCAGCTAATAATGTTTTAATATTGACGCTTGCATTAAATTATGGAAGCCGTTATGAAATATTAAACGCCGTAAAAAACATAGCCATTGATTTTGAAGGTAAAAAAATAGATATTCAAAAAATAGATGAAAAATTGTTTTCAAGCTATCTCTACACAAAAGATTTACCCGAGCTGGATTTGCTTATAAGGACTAGCGGCGAGATGCGCCTGTCAAATTTTCTTTTGTGGCAGGCTTCTTATAGCGAGATATATATAACAAAAAAATTATGGCCTGATTTTACGAAAGAGGATTTAGAGGCAGCCATAAATGAGTTTTCCAAAAGGCAAAGGCGGTTTGGCGATATAGGATAACAGGAGACTAAATATGTTTATAAGCAGACTCATAAGTTCTATATTGATATTTATTTTTGTAGGTTTTACTATATTTATTTTTCCAAACTGGTTTTTTTGTTTTGTGCTGATGACTATGATAGCCATAGGGCTTTTTGAATTCTATTCTATGATAGAAAAAAAAGAAGTCCGCGCCTATAGATATTTCGGCATATTGCTGGGTATCCTTATTCCTTTGTCAATATACCTTGAATTTCAGCTTACAAAAGGATGGGAATTATTATTTGTAACAAGCGCCTGTTTGATAGTATTTATAATGCAACTTACCCGTCGTGAAACTTACCAGGCTACTCTAAGCGTTTCAACAACAATGTTTGGAATTCTATACGTAGGCTGGTTTTTTTCATTTTTAATTAAGCTAAAGTTTTTAGCTGGCGGCGCAGGCCTGGTAGCATTTCTGATTTTAGTTACAAAGAGTTCTGATATAGGCGCATATATTTTTGGTTCTTTGTTTGGTAGACATGCCTTAATACAGAGAATAAGCCCTAAAAAGACATGGGAAGGTGCATTAGGTGGATTTTTGTTAAGTATACTAGTTGCATATTTGTGTAGAAATTTAATTATGCCTATGCCTGATAAAAATATATTTATCATTGGTGCCTTTTTAGGGGTGATTTCCCAAATCGGAGATTTGTATGAATCATTGTTGAAAAGAGATTGCCAGACTAAGGATTCAAGCGGTCTTTTTCCGGGCCTGGGCGGTATGCTTGATGTAATGGATAGCCTTATTTTTACGGCCCCAACATTTTATTTTTATGTAATGTTTTTTATAAAAAAATGAAAAATGTAGTTATATTTGGTTCAACAGGTTCCATAGGCGTAAATACGCTTAAAGTTATAAAGGCCTTAAAGAATAAATTTAAGGTTGTAGGTTTAAGCGTTAATAGTAATATCGATTTACTTAAAGAACAAATAGATGAATTTCAGCCTGAAGCAGTTGTTATATCGGATGTCAACAAGGCTGTTGAAGTTAAAAGTAAAAAGATAAAAGTCTTGGCCGGAGAAGAAGGCCTTGTTGAATTAGCCGCTTATAAAAAAGCAGACATAGTGGTTATGGCTATTGGTAATTGTAGTGCTCTTAAGCCTTTGCTTGCAGCTATTGATGCCAAAAAAAGGATAGCCCTGGCTAATAAGGAATCATTGGTTTCTGCCGGTAGGATTGTCTTGGAAAGAGCCAGATCAAAAGGCGTAGATATTGTTCCGATTGACAGCGAGCATAGCGCTATATTCCAGTGTATTTCCGGGCAAGATAAAAAAAGTATCAGAAATATCTATCTTACAGGCACTGGCGGGCCGCTAAGAAAAATGCCTGCGTCAAAAATGCATTTGGTTTCACCGCAACAGGCGATAAAACACCCTAAATGGGCAATGGGTAAAAAGATTTCAGTTGATTCTGCCACTATGATGAATAAGGGGCTTGAGGTTATTGAAGCAAAATGGTTGTTTGGTTTGCCTGTAGAAAAAATAAAGATTCTTATACATCCTCAAGCAGTTGTGCATTCTATGGTTGAATACATTGATGGTTCTGTTATAGCGCAAATGGGTGTTACTGATATGCGGCTTCCTATACAATATGCGCTTACGTATCCTGAAAGATTTGATTCAGGATTAGCAGCTTTAAATTTTACAGACATAAAAAGGCTTGATTTTTTTAAGCCTAATTTTAAAAAATTCCCGTCTTTGGAATTGGCTTATAAGGCAGCTAGACAAGATGGCACTATGCCATGTGTTTTAAATGCTGCCAATGAGGAGTTGGTAAAATTGTATCTTGACGGAAAAATAAAACTTACAGAAATAGCCAAGGGCGTAGATAAAATTATGAAAGATCATAAAGTAGTAAATAATCCCAAATTAGAAGAAATTTTTGAATCAGATTCTTGGGCAAGGGAAAGGGTAAAAGGATGTTATCGTTAGTGACATTTGTAATAGTTTTGAGCATTTTAATATTGGTTCATGAATTAGGCCATTTCATGGTAGCAAAAAAATCCGGCGTTAGAGTTGAAGCGTTTTCATTGGGTTTTGGCAGAAAGCTCTTAAGTTTTAAACATAAAGGTACCGAATATCGTCTGTCTTTAATTCCTTTGGGTGGATATGTGAAGATGGCGGGCGAGACTCCGTATGAGGCTGGCAATAAAGGCGCCTCAGATGAATTTATGTCAAAAAGTATTTTTGCCAGGGCGTCTGTTTTGGCTGCCGGGCCTATATTTAATTATTTGCTGGGTTTTTTGCTTTTTGCTCTTGTATTTATGGCTGGAAATCCGCAAGTTACTTCTAAAATCGGCGGTATAATGAATGACTATCCCGCAAAGCAGGCTGGGATTAAAGAGGGCGACAGGATAGTAGAACTTAATGGTAAAAAGATTGTTTATTGGGAAGAGGTTTTGGATATTATTCATAAGAATACACAGGGTTCGATGTCGCTTAAGGTAGACAGGGCCGGCAAAGAGATGATTTTTAATCTTGACCCCAAGGTTAAAGAATTCAAAAATATATTTGGCCAGCAAGTAAAGATAGGTCTTTTAGGTATAGCGCCTTCAGACGAGATAATATATGTAAGGCATAATCCGCTTAAGTCGGTTTACATGGCTCTAGAAAAAACATGGGATATTACATGGATGACATATCTTTCTTTATGGCGTATCATAACAGGCGGTATGTCTTTTAAGGAATCGGTGACCGGGCCTATAGGTATTTTTATGGTTACTTCTAAAGTGGCAACCGCCGGCTTGGCTTACGTTATAGGATTTATGGCAATATTAAGTATAAGTTTAGGTATATTTAATTTATTGCCGATACCTATTTTAGACGGCGGCCACATATTTTTTCTGATAATAGAAAAGATACGCGGGAAGGTTGTTAGCGAAAAAATATATGAACGGGTGAATCAAATTGGCATGATGTTTTTGATAGCATTGATGATTTTTGTTATTTATAATGATGCATTAAGGGCTGGATGGGTCAATAAGATAACTAGTTTAACCAGTAAAGTGATATCGAATAAATAGGCAATGAATATCAAAAGGCGTAAAACAAGACAGATTGTTGTTGGTAATGTCAAGATAGGCGGCGGCGCGCCGATTTCTATTCAATCAATGGCAAAGACAGATACGCGCGACGTGAAAAAAACAATTTCTCAGATAAAAGATTTACAAGAGGCCGGTTGCCAGATAGTGAGGGTTGCCGTAAAAGATATTGATGCTGCCAAAGCCATAAAACATATACGGCAGGGTATAAAAATCCCTCTTGTTGCTGATATACATTTTGATTACAGGCTTGCCATTTTAGCCATACAGAACAAGGCAGATAAGATACGGTTGAATCCGGGTAATATTGCAAAACCGGAAGAGATAGAAATGGTTGTTAAAACCGCAAAAGCCCACAATATCCCTATAAGGATAGGCATAAATAGTGGCTCCATACGTGACCCAAAACATATGGTTAAGGCAGCCTTAAATTATGCAAGAGTTTTTGAAAGATTCAGATTTAATGATATAATAATATCTTTAAAGGCATCAGATGTGCCTATGTCAGTTGAGGCCTATAGGCTTATTTCAAGGAAATGTAATTATCCAATGCATTTGGGGATTCAGCTGCAGGTTTGCCTGAAGATGGAAGGATAAGGTCTGCTGTAGGTATAGGCGCTCTTTTGTTGGAAGGTATAGGCGATACGTTCCGCGTTTCTCTTACAGGGGAGCCTGTATCAGAGATAGTTGCTGCAAAACAGATTTTAGAAACTGTTGGTTTGGCTGATTTTGGCCCGCAGATAATATCTTGTCCGACATGCGGCAGGTGCCAGGTTGATCTGGTAAAAATAGTCGAGGAATTCAAAAAGAAGCTTGTAGGGGCAGACCCCTGTGTCTGCCCTACACAGGGCGACCACAGGGGGTCGCCCCTACAACGGGCAATAAAAGTTGCCATAATGGGTTGTGAGGTAAACGGTCCTGGCGAGGCAAAAGATGCAGATATTGGTATCGCTGCAGGTAAAAACAGCGGTATGTTATTTAAAAAAGGAAAACCGATTCGTAAAGTTGCAGAAAAAGATTTTGTAAAAGAACTGCTTAAGGAAGCAAGCAGTTTAATGCGAGGTAATTAAATATGAGATGGAGCCAGAGTTATATACCGACATTAAAAGAAACGCCGGCTGACGCAGAAGCGCTTAGCCATATATTGATGTTGCGCGCAGGGCTTATAAAAAAACTTATTTCAGGCGCATATTCATATTTACCATTAGGCTGGCGCAGCCTTAATAAGATTATCAGTATTGTTAGGCAGAATATGAATGACTCTGGAGCACAGGAACTTCTTATGCCGGCAATTCAGCCTGCAGAATTATGGAAAGAATCAGGCCGTTACGATGCAATAAAGGATATAATGATCGCTTATAAAGACAGGCATGGTTCCGAAATGATTATGGGCCCGACTCACGAGGAGATCATTGTTGATATTGTAAGAAAAGACATATCTTCGTACAAACAATTGCCTTTTATATTATATCAGATACAGACAAAATTCAGGGATGAGCCCAGGCCTCGTTTCGGCATTATCCGCTCAAAGGAATTTATAATGAAAGATGCCTATAGTTTTGATAAAGATAATAACGGCCTCGATAAAAATTACAAAAAAATGTATGATGCCTATGTTAAAATTTTTAAGACCTGCGGTTTAAATGCAGTTAGCGTTGAAGCTGATTCTGGCATAATGGGCGGTGATGTTTCGCATGAATTCATGATTTTATC
>Ga0172373_10007638_pt1 | contig 13953 bp, 8 predicted proteins | sample Lak10m_2_FD_114546 | JGI IMG/M metagenome (GOLD analysis project Ga0172373, IMG submission 114546) | Freshwater microbial communities from Kabuno Bay, South-Kivu, Congo - kab_092012_10m | ecosystem: Environmental > Aquatic > Freshwater > Lake | place: Democratic Republic of the Congo: South-Kivu... | reverse complement strand
TGTCCAAATTGTCTTGCGGCCCTGGCAGGGGTCCAGATGCAGCGGGTGCTGCCGGACAAGCAAGGACAGGGCGGTCGACGGCACTTTCGCAAGCGATAGCCGGGGCAATGTTGGCCAGTGACTGGGAGTTTGGCCTCCACTGACCCGATGCCCGACATGAAGGCGTTCCGGGCCGACCTCGCCGCCGCAGGCATCCGCTACGAGGTGCCCGGCCGGGGCGTGCTCGACTTTCACGCACTCAGGAAGACCTTCGGGACGTGGATGGCCGCCAGCCGGGTTCCGCAGCGCCTGCGGCAGGCGGCCATGCGGCACGCCAAGCCGGACCTGACCGAGACCGTGTACATGGACGAGGACCTGCTCCCCGTGTTCGAGCACGTCTCAATGATGCCGGCGATCGGCCTTCCGGAATAACCTCGCACAAAGGACCGCCGGATTGGCTCGCACAAAACCCGCACAAAGACGTGTCGTCGCTGGTCGCTTCGGGACCATAACCGTCTCTCCTCGCCATCCACCAAGTGCACAACGACGTCGATCCCCGGCTCCCCGCAAATGTTCGAAATCAGGCTTGCCGACGCGACTGCATGCGCCAAGAGAAGACCCCCGACGTCAGGAGACGCCAGGGGTCTGAAGAGCGGGTGAAGGGACTTGAACCCTCGACATCCACCTTGGCAAGGTGGCACTCTACCACTGAGTTACACCCGCAAACGTCCGGTCGGGCGCGCGACTCCGCTACTTCGAACATCGCGCGCGCCCGAACTCGGAACGTGGAAATGTACCGCAGATCCCGCCCATGCGCAAGGGCATGGGCCACTTGATAACCATGCGGTGACTGCGGGTTTGCGGGCCGTTCCTACCATCCGCCGCGTGGATCGTCGCTTCAACGCCCCCGCCATCGCCATCGGCATCTGCTCGCTCCTCATCCCGGTGCTCATGGCCCTCGGATCGTGCTGGGCGATGCGCGGCCTTGCGCCCGAGGTGTCGCGCGGCGCGGTGGCGCTCCTCAACGACGAATCGGGCCCGCAGGGCGCGCTCGGCCGCGACGCGGCGCGCGGCGCCGTGCTTGCGTTCGCCTCCGGCGAGGACGGCGCGCTGCTTGCCGTGCACCGCGCAGACGCGCAGTCGGACCCGGCGCGCGCGGCGCAGCTTGCGGCATCGGCCGCATCGGCGGCGGCGCTCGGCATCGGCTTCACCGACAGCGACCCTGCGCTTGCGGCGGTGCCCGCCTTCACCGCGGCCGGCCGGCCCTTCATCGTGATCGGCGCCACCGACCCTGCGCTTCCCGAGCGCTGCGGGAAGGGCACGTTCCTCGCCTGCTTCGGCGACGACGCGCAGGCTCGCGCCGCCGCCGAGTTCGGCGCGGCCCGCTTCGGCAAGCGCGCGGTGGTGGTGTTCGACTCGCGCCACGACTATCCGCGCACGCTCGCGTCCTTCTTCCGCACGCACCTGGGGTCTGCGCTCGGCGGGTCCGCGGTGATGGAGTTCGACCTCGCCTTCGTCGCGCCGCCAGCCATCGCGCCGCACCTGGCCGGCGCGGGCTCGGAGATCGACTTCGTCTACGCGGCGGTGCTCCCGGACCAGGTCGGCGCGGTGCTGCAGTCGGTGCGCTCGGCGCTGCCGGCGGTGCCCGTGGTGGGCGGCGACGGGCTTGACTTTGACGGCATCGCCCGCACCGGCAGCGCTCCCACCGACCGCGTGTGGTTCACCACGCACGCCTGGCTCGGCGAGGGCTGCTCGCCCGAGGCCGCTGCGTTCGCCGCGGCCTTTGCACGCGCCAACGGCGGTGCCCGGCCGACCGCGTTCGCCGCGCTCGGCCACGACGCCGCCATGCTTGCCCTCGACGCGCGCCGCCGCGCCGGCAGCGACGACCCGGCCGCGATCTCCGCCGCGCTTGCCGCCACGCGCGGCTTCGCCGGCATCACCGGCACCATCGACTACGCCGCCAGCCCCGTGCCGCGCAAGGACGTGTGGGTGGTGGAGGTGGCCGCGGGCGTGCGGCGGCTGGCCGAGCGGCGAACGCCCTGAGGGCGGGGCGCCGTCATCGCCCCGAACGCAGTTTCGAGAGTTCCGCAGGAGTGCACAGCCGGTAGCTGGTGCTTCGGCCGCCGGCAGGATTTCGAACCAGCAAGCCCCGCTCCGCGAGTTCCGTGATGTCGCGGAGTGCGGAGTCCGCCGAGCACTTGGCGAGCTTCGCGTACTTCGCGGTGGTGAGGTGTCCTTCGAACGGCCCGGACATGCGGTCCACCACGGTCCGCTGGCGCTCATTGGCTGGAAGGGTCGCGAGGGCCCCCGCGAGTTCCGCCCTGAAGAGCACGCCTTCCAGCGCTTGCTCGGCGCGGTCGAGCGAGCGACCGAGGCAGGCCACGAACCAGAGGACCCACCGGGTCACGTCCATGCCCCCGCGTTGCGCTGCCTCGAGCTCGGCGTAGTAGTCGGCTCGCTCCGACTCGATCTGCGCGGACATGCCGTAGTAGCGTCGCGTCGTGCCGTCCCCGCGGGAGAGCGCGAGGTCCGCGATGGCGCGCGCAATCCGGCCGTTGCCGTCCTGGTAGGGATGCACGGTGACGAACCGCAGGTGCGCCGTCGCAGCCTTGAGAACGGGGTCAAGCTCTCGGGTCGCCTCGAACCACTCCAGGAATGCCGTCATCTCGCGCTCGAGCCGCTCCGCCGCGGGGGCCTCGAAGTGCGTTCGTTCGTGGCCGATGGCCCCGGACACGACGCGCATCGGGCCGCTTGCGGCGGTACGCCAGGCCCCGGTGACGAAGCGGCCGATCGTGAAGTTCGCGCCGGGGAACAGACCGGCGTGCCAGCGATGCAGTCGCTCCGCGGTCAGCGGCTCCGCATGCCGGAGGGTTGCGTCGAGCGTCATCTCGACGATGCCGTCGACGTGCCGCGACGGCTTCGGCAGGCCGATCATCGAGAACCCGAGATGCCGTGCCAGCGAGGATCGCACCTGGAGCGGATCGAGGCGTTCACCTTCGATGGCGGATGTCTTCACCACGTCCGTCTCGACGATGAGCCGGAACGCCTCGTCACGGCGCGATGCCTCGAGCGACTCGATGCGCCCGAGCAACCGCCCTTGCCGATGCCTTGCGGCAGCAAGGGGCGTGGCAACCTGTGCCTCGTCCCAACGGAGGCGAGGCCACTCCGGGCGTTGGTGGATGTAGAGCCTGTTCACCGCATCACCTGCGGTGAATGTACCGTCTATTCGCCGCAAGAAAAGCGGTGAATAACAGCTTTAGGAAATCCCGTGAGCCCTTACGGGCACGCCCCCCAGTGCGCCAGCAGCTCGCCGAGGTCCGCGCCGTTGGTCACGCCGTCGCCGTTCATGTCGGTGATGCCCGGCAGGCCCCACGCGCTGAGCACCAGCCCGAGGTCCGCGCCGTTGACCATGCCGTCGCGGGCGCCGAAGGGAGCGATGTCCCAGGGGCATGCGCCGGGGAAGCTTGACGGGTCGGCGGGGTCGGTGCCGGCGGCGATCTCGTCGCCGTCCAGCGCGTTGTCGCCGTCGCGATCGATGCCCATGCGCCGGGCCGCGGCCTCGGGCACCAGCGTGTAGGTGACCTCGCTTCCCGCGGCGGCGCCCGCAAGCAGCGCGGCCGGCGCGAGGGTCTCGCCGGTCACGTCGCCGGCGAAGCTGCCGCCGAGCAGCATCCAGCCGCGCGGCTGCCCGTTGCGCGTGCCCTTGGCGATGAGGCCCACCTGGGTCGACTGCGTGGCGATGTTGATGAGCTGCGTGATGCGCGCGGCATCGTCGCCCGCGCCGCCCGCGTTGGCGGCCGTCACCTGCTGGCCGATGCCCGCATGCGTGTCGGTGCCGAAGCTCAGCATGAATGCCTCCACGTCGCGCCGCTGCTGCGTGCCGCCGCCCGGCAGCGTGTTGAAGCGGAAGCCGATGTTCAGGAGGTCCTGCATGGTGAAATCGTCACCGCCGTGGTCGAAGCCGAAGCCGCGGTTGCCCGCGAGGCTTGCCTTGCTCGCGCCCACCTTGCGGTAGACGTCGCGCAGCGGCGAGTTCTTGCGGTTCTGCGGCTCGGCGCCGCCGGGCGCGGGGATGTCCACGCGGTTGTTGGTGCCGGCGGGGCCGGCGTGGCAGTTGATGCACGCAAGCCCGGGGGGCGCGCCGAAGATCTGCGCCGTGTTGAAGATGTTCTGCCCCGCCTGCGCATTGCCCGAGCCGCCTGGGCCGGTCACCACGCCGCCGTTGATCGCCACCGCCGTGCGCAGCGTGTTGTCGATGTTGCGGTTGGGGTTGGGCCCGAACGTGAGCGACGCCACGTAGTCCTGCAGGCGTGCCATCTCGGCCGCGGTGATCTGGCCGTCGCGGCCCTGCAGCGCCACGAACGCCTCGTTGAACTCCGTAAGGTCGTTCTTCTCGCCGCGCCAGTGGAAGGGCTCGTTTCCGATGATCCCCATCAGCGTCTGCGTGGTCAGCGGGCCCTTCATCGGGTGCCAGGGGATGCATCCGTTGGGCGCCTGGCAGGTCTCGTCGAACGCCTGCACGGCGCCCTGCGGGTTGCCGAGGTCCCAGCTGAGGCGATCGCTGCGTCCGTCGATGTGGCAGCTCGCGCAGCTTGCCTGCCCAAGCCCGGACGTCAGGTGCGTGTCGAAGAGGAACCGGCGCCCCGCCTTCACGGCCGGCGGCGTCGGGTCATGGAACGCGATGCGCGCGAGCTCCGCGTTGCTCGCGGTGCTGACCGCCGACACCGAGCCCTCGAAGCGGTTGAGCACGTAGAGCCGGGTGCCGTCGGGGCTGAGGACCAGCCCCGTGGGGCCTTCGCCCACGTTCACGGTGGCCACGCGCGCGCCGGTTGCCGGGTTGAAGGCGATCACGTTGCTCGAGCCGAGGCCCGCGGTCCACGCGGTGCCGTTGGCGCCCACGGCCACGCCGCGCGGGTCGCCGATCGACTGCAGCCTGCTGAGCACGTCGGTGGTGGGTGCCGAGTAGCCGAGGTGCGGGTTCATGTCCACCACGCCCGCGCTGCCGCCCGAGATGCGCGCGGCCATGCACTTGACGAACACGCCGTTGATGTTCTGCTCGAAGCGCAGGTCGTTTCGGCTCTCGAGCCCCACGGCCACCACGTCGCCGTTGGGCGCGGTGCCGATCCCGGCCACGATGTTCATGAGGCCGTTCACGTAGGTGACGGCGTTGGTCGACGCGTTGATCACCGCGATGTCGTGGTCGTGCACGTCCCAGGTGACGAAGCTCGACCAGTTGCGGCCGTTGCCGTCGAGCCACTGGCCTGTGGCCACGTTCTTGCGCACGATCTGCCCGACGCGCGGCGCCGCGCCGTTGCTTGCGGCCTTCGCGGGGCTGAAGAGGTTGCCGGCGTTCGGCGGCGGGTTCTGCCCCGCATAGGGACTGCTTGCCAGGCTGACCGTGGCGTGCGGCAGCGCGGTCGAGTGGTTGCCCGACTCGAAGATCGCCAGGTACACGGTGCTGCGGTCGGGGCTCACCGCGAGCGCGCGCGGCTGGCTGCCGGCGATGGCCACGCCGGTGACCGCGCCCGGGTTGGCGGCATCGAGCACGGCCACGCGCTCGGGGACGGAGAGCGACACGAAGGCCTTCTCGGGCGAGCCCGCGAACACGACGTCCGCGGGCTCGTCGCCCACGAGGAGCGTGCGCCTCACGCGCATCGACGCGAGGTCGACGATGCTCACCGAGTCGGAGATCTGGTTGACGACCCACGCCTCGCCGTTGGTGCGTGCGCGCACCGACACGGGGTCAAGGCCAACCGCCACCGAGCCGCGCTTCACGGGGATGCCGCCGGTGACGTCGTACACCTCCAGGCGCGCATCGGCGGTGTTGACCGCAAGCAGCACCAGGCCGTTGGGCGTGAGGTCGATGGGGTGCGACTGCGGCGACTCCCAGTTGACGAACCCGCCGCCCTGCGCGAGCGCGGGGGCGGTGACGATGGCGGCCACCAGGGTGGCCGCACGTGCGCCGGCCCGGTTGGCGGTGAAGGTTGCGGTCGCGTTGCCGGTCAGGGTCTTGGCGTGGGGCATGCGGGGGTGGTTGCCCGATGCCCGCCCCCGGGGACAGGGGGTCAGGGGACAGGGGGTCAGGGGACACGGGGTCAGGGGGCACGGGCCGGGCTACTTGAACTTGCGCCGGGATTCGTGGATGGCAACCAACTTGTCCCATTCGGCGCCGAACGCCCACTCGTAGTTCTTCCAGCGGCCGATGGACTTGCGGTTCACGGGCCTGCGGACCTGCTCGTGGCTCAGGGTGAGCACGGTGCGGGTGTTCTTCTCGGGGCTCAGCATGCCGGCCTCGGCCTCGACGCCGAGCAGGGCGGCCACCCGCCGCGCGTGGCCCTCGACGTCCTCCACCAGGTCCTCGTACACGATGGCCTCGTGCGGGATCCTCAGCGCCTCGAGCGCCATCAGCGACAGCGCCCGCTCGGCCTCCATCACCTGCGCGATCTCCGTGGGTGACCGCGTCCACGAGTAGTTGCGGTAGTGGAAGTTGGAGAGGAACAGGCTGACCGCGGTGTCGCGCGGGTCGCGCGCCATATGGATGCAGCGCGCGCCCGGCAGGATGGACGCCACCGCGGGAAGCCAGCGCCACGTGTGCAGCGACTTGTCGATGAGCCAGCGCTTGCCCGCAACCTCCGGCGTTCGTGCGCTCTCGAGGTAGCCGTTCTGGATGCCGGTGGCCGTGTCCGCGTCCAGCGTTCCAAGTCCGCGGCACCAGGCGCCGTGGTGCTTGAGCGTCTCGCCCACCACCACGATGCCCTCGTACTCGCCGATGCCGGCCACCTGCGAGTGTCGGTCGAGCATCTGCTCCACGAGCGTGGTGCCGCTGCGCGGCATGCCGACGATGAACCCGACGCCGTCCGCCTGCGGCGCGCGCGGCTCGAACCACGGCGTGCCGCGCGCCAGCAGCTGGCGCTGCTCGTCAAGCCCGTCGATCAGCCCGAGCGTGTCGTACTTGGCGCTGGTCTCGGTGTGGATGGCAGTGGCAAGCTCCCACGCCTTGCGGTAGCTGCCGGACTTGTCGTGGATGGCCACGGCCTCGAAGCCCGCGTTGCGGCGCTGGCCCACGTCGCCGGGGCTGCGGAAGAGGCGCTCGAGCTCCACCGCTCCCTGCTCGGGGTCGCGCTCGGCAATGCAGCGCGCGGAGAGGATCCGGCCCCTGAATTCCTGCGTCCACTCGCCGCCCGCGTCCACCAGCGCGCGCACCTCGTCGCGGCGGCCCATCCTGTGCAGGACGTCCGCCAGGAAGATGCGCGCATCGAGCGCGTTGGGCGCCTTGCGGTCGATCAGCGTGCGCAGCCGGTCCACGGCGCGCCCGCTTCGCCCCACGTAGTGGTCGACGATGGCGAAGGTGTAGATCCAGCGGTGGTCGTTGCGCAGCACGCCCTCGGCGCGCGACAGCGCCTCCTCGGCCACGCGCAGGCGGTTGAGTCCCACGGCGCTGCGCGCAAGCCCCAGCCACGCCTCGCCGTCGCGGGGGTTCTTCCGGAGCACGTCGGCCGCGAGCAGGCGCGCCTGGTCGAACTGGTTGGCGTTGAGGAGCCGCTCGAGCTCGGTCTTGTGCTTCGGGGCAGGGGGCATCGCCCGATTCTATCGGTTCATGCGCCGTGCCATGCCGAGTCGAACGCCCACTCGTAGTTCTTCCAGCGACCGATGGAGCCTCGGTTGATGGAGCGGCGCACCTGCTCGTGGCTGAGCGTGAGCACGGTGCGCGCGTTGGCCTCGGGCGCGAGCGTGGCCTCGTCCATGGGCAGTCCCATGCGCGCGAGCACGCGCTCCATGTGCTCGCGCGGCCGTTCCACCAGCTCCTCGTAGCGCAGGTCCTCGTGCGGGATCCCGAGCGCCTGCATGGCGCGCGGTGCCAGCGCGCGCTCGGCGGCGATCACGCGGCGGATGGAGTCGAGCGAGCGCGTCCAACCGAACGACTGCGGGTGGAAGTTGGAGAGGAACATGCTGATGGCGGTGTCGCGCGCATCGCGCTCGATGCGCAGGCACACGGCGCCGGGCAGCACCGCTGCCACGCCGGGCAGCCACCGCCAGGTGAGGAGCGACTTGTCGAAGGACCAGCGCGCGTCGGCGCGGCGCGTCACGGCGGCGCCGGCGAGGTAGTCGGCCTGCAGGCGCCCGGCCGCGGCGCGGTCAAGCATGCCCAGCTGCGCGGGCCAGGTGCCCTGCGCCACCAGCTCGGTGCCCATGGTGTTGATGCCGTCGTACTCGCCGATGCCGCCGATGGCCGGGTGGCGGTCGAGCATCTGCTCGAGGAGCGTGGTGCCGCTGCGCGGCATGCCCACGACGAGCGCCACGCCGCTGACCGGCGCGGCGCGGGGCTCGAACCAGCGCGTGCCGCGTTCGACGAGCGCCAGCTGCGCGTGCGCGTCGGCCAGGAGGCCGTCCACGTCGAAGGGCTGCCCGGTGGTGGCGTGCAGGTGCGTGGCCAGCTCGAACGCGCGCCGGTACTGCGCGTCGGCGTCGAGGAGCCGCACCGCGTCGAAGCCCGCGATGCGCCGGACGAGGGCCGGCCCGTCGCCGCGGGCGATGGACTCAAGGCGGTCGATGGTGCCGGCGCGGTCCGAGCGCACGGTGACGCGCGCGGTGAAGATGGCGGCGCGGGGGTCGTCGAGCCAGGCGCCGCCGGCGGCGACCAGCGCATCGAGCTCGTCGCGGCGATTGGCGCGGTGCAGGACCTCGGCGAGCGCCATCGCGGCGTCCGTGGCGTTGGGGGCCCGCTTGGTCACCAGCGTCCGCAGGCGGTCGATGGCGGCGGCGCTGCGTCCGAGGCGGTGGTCGATGATGGCGCGCAGCAGTTGGGCTTCGTGGCCGGCGGCGCCGAGGCGCATGGCGCGGTCGATGGCGTCGTCGGCGGTGCGCAGGCGGCCGAGGCCGAAGTTGGCGCGCGCGGCCGCAAACCACGCCGCGTGGCTGCGGGGGGCGGCGTCAGTCCAGTTATTGGCCATAGCCAGCGCCTGGCCGAACGCGCGCCGCTGCAGCAGGTCGTTCACGATGGCTGGGTCGGGTCCCTTGGGCACGTATGCGGCAGGGTATCGGCGGAAAGTGGGGCCGGATTTCCTTGACCTTGCTTCCAGGCGGGGCATCGTGGGGACAGTTCCCCCTCGGAAGGTCGCGAAAAGGGCGGTCCGGCAGTCGTGTCTGCCGGGAGCATTTGGTTCCCCCCTTTCTGCGAGTTTCCCACCATGAAGACTTTCATCGCTTCCGGCGTCGCTGCTGCGGCCCTCGTGTCGGCTGCTTCGGCTGACGTGACCTACACGTTCACCAACCAGACCTGGGCCGGATTCAACTTCACAGACCTGTCCGCGGCGTACGGCGGCTTCACCGGCACCCTGACCGACGTGTCGGTCAATGCGACGCTCAATGCGTCCACGGCCTACACGTACGCGGATGACCTCTGCATCTACGTGGACGTTGGGGACCTTTCGGCCGGAGGCCTGCTGCAGGTCGGTGGATTCAGCAACCTCTTCGCCACGCAGCGTTTGTCCTGGGGCAACGGCGCATCGGACGCTCCCGGCACGACCGTGATCGACTCGAAGGGCGTCAACCCGATCGTGTTCTCCGGCGGCTCCGGCGACCCGCTCATCTGGCTGGGCAACGGCTACGGCGCTTCCGGTACGTCCGGCACCTGGACCGGTTCGATCACGCTGTTCGGTGTGAATGCCGTCCCCGCCCCCGGCGCGCTCGCGCTCCTCGGCGTGGCTGGCGTGGCCGCTGGCCGCCGCCGTCGCGCCTGACGCGCGGCTTTCCGTGGGTGAGAACTTCCAGGGCGGCCCGTTCGCGGGCCGCCCTGGTCTCGCTTTTTGGCTGCGGGGCCGGGGACTAGACTCTCCGCCCACGCCATGATCCGAACGATTGCCGCCTCCGCCGTCTGCCTCTCGGTCGCAACCCTTGCCGTGGCGCAGGCCCCGGCCCCGCCGGCCCCCGCCGGGCAGGGCGCGGGGGTGCCGGCCCACCCGAACCTCTGGCCCCAGGACGTGTCGGTCAACGGCACGTCGTACCGGGTGTTCCAGCCCCGCGCGACGGGGCTCGACGGTGCGCGCGGGTACTTCGTGACGCAGGTCGAGATGACGGGTGCCGACGGCAAGCAGGTGGTCGGCGAGGCGCGCCTGTCGGCCGAGATCATGGCCGCGGACGTGCCGGGCGAGGTGGAGATCAACCAGTTCCGCGTGCAGGGGCTGACCTTCGACGGGAAGCCCGCCTCGGCCAACGACGTGAAGGCGCTCGGCCAGGCGCTCTACGTGGTGGCGATGACCACCACGCGCGCCAACCTGGTGCAGGGCATGCAGCTCGTGAACGCGCGCGGCGCGTCGACGCCGGGCCTGGCCGCGACGGTGCCGCCGATCATCGTGTCCTCGCGGCCGAGCGTGCTCGTGAGCACCGACGGCGCGCCGCGGCTTGCTGCGCTCGCGAAGACCGGCTGGATGCAGGCCACCAACACGCCGTTCGTCCTGCTCAAGTCGCCCGACGACATGTGGTGGACCAAGGTGGGCGGACAGTGGCAGTCCTCCAATGCCCTCGGCACCGGGTTCAAGCCGGTGGCCGCGCCGCCCGCGGAGGTGGTGGCCGCGGTGGGCACGGCCCCGGCCGCGCCGTCCGGCGCTGCGGTGCCGAAGACGGTGAAGGCGCCCGACCTCAAGCCCGCCGCCGCGATGGTGGTGACCAAGCCGAGCGTGCTGCTTGCCACCGACGGCGATCCGCAGCTGGTGCCGCTGTGCCCGGGCGTGATGACCATCAAGAACACCAACAGCACGGTGCTCTACGTGACGGGCTCGTACTACCTGCTGGCGTCGGGGCGTTGGTTCCGCACCGCCAACCTCGACGCAGGCACGTGGGAAGCCGTGGCGCCCGCGAACCTTCCGGCCGAGTTCGTCAACCTGCCGCGCACCAAGCGCTGGGACGCGGCGCGCGCCGCCATCCCGGGCACGCCCGAGTCCAACGAGGCCGTGCTCGCCGCGCGCGAGATCCGCACCGTGACGCTCGACCGCGCCAGCGCGCAGCCGAGCTTCACCGTGGCCGGCGGCCCCCCCACGGGCAGCGAGCGCTGGCAGCCCGTGCAGGGCTCCGCGGTGGCGTGGCTCCCCGGTGCGACGGCGCCCATCGTCCAGTGCGAGGGCAAGGTGTACTGCTGCGACTCGGGCGCGTGGTTCGTGGCGCCGGCGGTGACGGGCCCGTGGACGCTCTGCGACAGGGTGCCCAGCGCGGTGTATTCGATTCCCCCGAGCTGCCCGGTGTATCCGTGCACCTACGTGTGGGTGTTCGGGTCGACGCCGGAGTCGGTGTCGTTCGGGTTCTCGCCCGGCTACCTCGGCACGTACGTGGCGGACGGCACGCCGGTGTACGGAACCGGGTTCGATTACCCGCAGGTCTCCGGCAGCGCCTACCAGGCGTATCCGCAGACCTTCGGCACCGACCCGACGTACGACTCGCAGAGCGGCACGTTCAGCCCGCCGGATGACCCCAACGACGACTACGCGTACTACGGCGCCGCGGACATCAACCCGATGTACATGACCGGCGACGGCTGGTACGGCTGGGGCTGGTGCCCGGGCTGGAACACGGCGTGGGGCTATGGCTACGGCAACTGGTGGGGCTGGGACAACTGGGGCTGGTGGATGAACCAGTGGCACCCGTACTACAACCGCTGGAACGACGCGCACAATGCGTGGGAGCGGCAGGACCGCAAGGACGCCGCTCAGCGCGTGGCCCAGCGGAACACCCCGCTCAACCAGCGCAACTGGCCGGCGGCGCGCGGCGACATGGCCAAGGCGCCCGCGGCGCAGATCCGAAGCGCAGCCGGCACCGCGGCACGGCGCGACGCATCGCCGGCGGCGGCGGGCGAGACGCAGGAGGCGATCAACCGGCAGTTCGAGGGCGCTGCAGGGGACGCGCCCGCGGCGTTCCGCGGCTACGGCAACGAGTACGCCGGCTACGTGGCCGACGCGTACCGGCCGTGGACCGGCAACGGCTCCAACCTCGGCGGCAACTGGGGCTACTCGCCCCTTGCCTCGCCGAACGGGTTCCATCCGCCGCAGCAGTTCGTCGATCCGGGCGCGTATTGGGGTTCGAGCACGCGTCTCGGCAACAGCGTCGGTCCCAATGCGGGGCCGTACCACTCACCCGAAGGCCACGGCGGCTGGGGCACCTACGACCACTGGGCCGGCGAAGGAGTGCGGGGCACCGAGTATCGCGGCGGCACCGACGGCGGCCGCCGCTGACCGCCGAAACTCGCTCCTGGTTAGTTTGGCACCAATTTACTTCTCTCGGGAAGTCGCACTTCTCTGGAGAAAACAATTGGTGCCAAACTAACCAGGAACGGATTTCTCACTTGTCCGCCGGCGCGATGCCGAAACCGTCGCGCTTCGGGTACGCGGGACGGTCGGGGTGCTTCACGGGGTTGCGCTGCAGCTCGGCGAGGAGGAGCTCCACCGCCTTGTCAAGCTGCGGGTCGATGCCGCCGTGGTGCGGGCCGCCCTTCATCACGCCGGGGTCGTCGAGCACCTCGTGGTCCGGGTCGACGCCGTGGCCCTCGATGCCCCAGGTGCCGTCGGTCTCGTAGAACGCGAACACCGGCACGCGCACGCTCGAGCCGTCGATCATGCCGGGGTTGCCGCTGATGCCCACCAGGCCGCCCCACGTGCGCGTGCCGACGAGCGGCCCGAGCTTGGAGTGCTTGAAGAGCCACGGGAACATGTCGCCGCCCGAGCCCGCGAGGCCGTTGATCATCATGGCCTTGGGTCCGATGTGGCTGTCCGGCGGCCAGATCCAGTCCTTCTGGTCGCGCCGCGCCCAGTAGTTGGTGACCGGGCGGTTGAGCATCTCGATGAAGCGGTGCGGGATCTGCCCGCCGCCGTTCCAGCGGTCATCGATGATGAGCGCCGGCTTGAAGCGCTCGCCCTGGAACTGCCGCACCAGGTCGCTCTGGCCATCGATGCCGGTGTTGGGCACGTAGATGTAGCCCACCTTGCCGCCCGACTTCTCCGACACGTAGCGGCGGTTGGCCTCGATCCAGTCGCGGTAGCGCAGGTTGTCCTCGCCGCCGATGGGCTTCACCACCACCTCGCGCACCTTGTCGTCCATGGCGGGGTTGGGTCCGACCGTCAGCGACACGGTCTTGCCCGCCAGGCCCTGGAACGATGCCCACGGGTCCTTCGAGCCATCGACCGGCATGCCGTTCACGGCAAGCAGGTGCTCGCCTTCCTTCACGTCGATGCCGAGCTCGAGCAGCGGGTTGCGCGCGTCGGCGTCCCACGGCGCGCCTTCCACGATGTGCCGGAACCGGTACACGGTGCGGCCGTCTGGCCCGATGGCGGCCTCCCAGTCGACGCCGAGCATGCCGACGTTGACGCTCGGCCCGCCGCCGCCCTCGCGGCCGCCCTGGTAGTAGGCGTGGCCCACGTTCAGCTCGCTGATCATCTCGCTGATGATGTAGCTGATGTCCTCTCGGCTGTTTGCGAACGGCACCATGGCCAGGTAGCGGTCGCCCACGGCGTTCCAGTCGACGCCGTGCATGGTGGGGTCGTAGAAGAAGTCGCGGAAGATGCGCCACGCGTCGCGCACCACCTGGGTCCACTCGCGGCGCGGGTCGATCTGCGCCAGCATGGGCTGCGTCACGATCTGCTTGCCCGACGCACCCGCGGATGCATCGAGGATCTGCAGCCCGGCCAGCATCTTCTTGCCGTCGGCGGTGAGCCGGAAGCCCATCCCGTCGGTCACCTTCTTCACCTCGCGCTTCTTGTCCTTGATGTCGAAGACCTTGATCTGGCCGGACTGGTTGAAGATGAGCTGGTTGCGATCGTTGACGGCCATGCCGCGGATGGCCTGCGTCCCGAGCGGCAGCTCGATGGCACGGGCCTCGAAGCCGTCATAGTCGATCGCGAAGGGCTTCTTCTCGTCCGCCTTCTTGTCCTCGGCCTTCTTGTCCTCGGCCTTCTTCTCGGGTTCGGCAGCCTTCGGTGCCGCGTCGCCGGC
>Ga0172373_10007636_pt1 | contig 13960 bp, 12 predicted proteins | sample Lak10m_2_FD_114546 | JGI IMG/M metagenome (GOLD analysis project Ga0172373, IMG submission 114546) | Freshwater microbial communities from Kabuno Bay, South-Kivu, Congo - kab_092012_10m | ecosystem: Environmental > Aquatic > Freshwater > Lake | place: Democratic Republic of the Congo... | reverse complement strand
GAATGCTGCGACAGCGAGCCCGATGGCGTGCTCGACGAGTGCGAGCCCGATCCGCTCGTGCTGCTCGAGGAAGAGCAGGGCGAAGGTTGCGCCGGTGACTTCATCTACTACAAGGTGAAGGTCATCAACCCGCCGTTCCGCCTGGTCGCTGGCCAGTTCAACATCGAGTACGACACCTCGCTGCTCCAGCTCGTGGATGTCCTGCCCGGCGTGAACGACAACCCGGGCGACGCCAACGACTACACCTTCGGCATCCCCTTCGAACTGCATGACCCGGCCTCCGGCGACCTCCTGTGGTATTCGGCGCTTCCCCCGGGCTCGGCTGGCGTGTTCCCCGACTCGATCGTGGCCCGCCTGAAGTTCAATGCCATCGGCAACAACTGCCCGCTGGATCCGAAGGCGAAGGGCGTCGAAGTCCGTTGGCAGACCGGTACGCGTTGCACGCTGACCGGCATCGCTGACGGTGGCGGTGCTCTGAATGTCAACGTGCCGACCCAGAACCCGGGTCACGTCGTCATCGACGGCTTGGCCCCGACCTTCGTGACCCCGCCGGTCGAACGCATCGAGGTCCAGGCTGACGCAGGCATTCCCTGCCAGGCCCAGATCACCATGCCGTTCCTCCCCGTGGCCACGGACAACTGCGGCGACGTGACCATCACCCCGGTCCGTTCGGACGGCAAGCCCCTGACCGACCCCTTCAACTGCGGCACCACCTACATTGGCTGGAACGCGGTTGACGAGTGCGGCAACAAGGCGACCCGCACGACCGAAGTCGTGGTGAAGCCGTGGAACGTCGTGCTGGTCAACCTCGAGTGGGATCGCTCCATGCGCAACGCTCAGGGCGGCTGCGAAGACGTGGACTTCGGCGGCAGCAGCATTACGCGCTGCATCGAGTTCACGTTCAGCACGGGCACTGGCCCCAACGGCGAGTGCTACTCGACCGAGAAGGAGTTCACCTTCGTCAACGGCGTCGCCGTGGGCCAGGTGCTCGTTCCCGGCGAGGCCGGCATCTGGACGCAGGCTTCGGCTGATGATGACCTGCACTCGCTGGTCACCACCTCCGTGGTCACCGACATCGGCCGTGAGTACTACGTGACCTTCTCGGGCGACGATGCCATGCTGCTCGGCGACTTCAACGATGACAACTGCATCGACGCCGCCGACTACGCCATCTGGACGACCCGCGTGGGCGCCCAGGTTGCGATCAACACCGGCTGCACCTACGTGCCGCCGTCGACGCTGGTCTACCACCCGGACATCAGCGGCAACGGCATCGTTGATCAGGCTGACGCTGACCGCCTCCTCTGCAACGCCGCCACCTGTGGCGACACGCTCGAGGGCAACTGCGGTGGTGGTGGCCTTGCATGGGGCAACGGCCCTGTGATGGCGCTCGACGTGGCCACGATGAGCGCGCTCATCGGTGCTGACGCGAGCGCGGCTGATGTCAATGGCGACGGCATCATCGATGCGGTCGACATGGGCCTGGCCGCTCCGGCGGTGGATGCCACCCCGGTTGCCAAGCGCCGCAAGTGATGCAACGAATCGGCCGGGCGCCTGACGGCCCGGCAACGTGACCCAACGGGGGCCGGATCCACTGGATCCGGCCCCTCTTTCATTGGTCGAGGTGGTTCGCCGCCCGCTCAGTACCGCAGCACGCTCGAGACCGCGAGGTCGCGCAGCGCAGCGCGGCCGCCCAGCCCCTCGAGCTCGATCAGGACCGAGGCCCCGACCACGTGGCCGCCGCAGGCGTGCACCAGATCGGCCGATGCCTTCAGCGTGCCGCCGGTCGCGAGCAGGTCATCGGCGAGCAGCACGCGCATGCCGTGCGCGATCGCATCCTCGTGCATCTGGAGTTCATCGTGGCCGTACTCGAGTGCGTAGCGCACGGAACGCTTGCGCCACGGCAACTTGCCGGGCTTGCGCACCGGCACGAAGCCTGCATTCAGGCTCTGCGCGATCGCCGTGCCGAAGATGAAGCCGCGGCTCTCGGGGCCGATCACCACATCCACACGCACGTTGCGGAAGGGGTTTGCCATCAACTCGATCGCGAGCGCGAGGCCGGCAGGATCCCGCAGCACCGGCGTGATGTCCTTGAACATGATGCCCGGCTTGGGAAAGTCGGGCACGTCGCGCACGAGCTGGCGGATCCGGTCTGGCATGCGCGTGTTCTAGCAGCCACGCGCGCGGTTCGCCTATCCTCACGCCATGTCGAGCAAGCCGACGCCGCCCGCAGCACGCCTGGAGACGGTCGAACCCGTCGGCAAGCGCGTGCTCATCCGCAAGGACGAGGACAAGAAGATCACCAAGGTCGGGATCCATCTTCCCGACAAGATCGAGATCCCCACGCTCACCGGCCGCGTGGTCGCGGTCAGCGCCCAAGTCGAGCGTGACGAGGACTATCCGATCAAGCGCTACGACCGTGTCCTCTTCAATCCGCGGCACGGCATTCCGGTCGATTTCGAGGGTGACAACCGCCTCTTCGTGATCCCGGTCGATGACATCGTGGCCGTTTTCCGCAGGGAAGGTGCCTGAGCGGTGGCAGGCGCGGCGAGGGCGGTCAGGCCGGCGACGTCGGGGCGGGACGTGGTCGCGCACGTGCCCGGCAGCAAGAGCCTGACCAATCGCTGGCTCATGCTGGCCGCGCTCGCCGACGGCCAGAGCCTGCTCCGCGGCGCACTGGCATCCGAGGACACCACATCGTTCGCGGCGGCGCTCTCGGCGTGCGGCGTCCGTGCCTCGTGGACGGCACCCGACGAGCTCACGGTGGTCGGATGCGCCGGCCGGCCTCGTGGCGGCAGCAGCGTCAACCTGGGCGACGGCGGAACGCCGACGCGCTTCATGGCTGCGTTCGCCGCACTCGCCGATCGACCGATCGTGATCGATGGCAGCGCGCGCATGCGCGAGCGCCCCGTGGCCGAGGGCATCGCGATGCTGGCGTCGCTCGGTGCGTCGATTCGTTGGATCGAGGTTGCAGGTCGACTGCCCGTTGCCATGGGCGGTTCGCGGCCGTCCGGGCGCACGCTCGTGGTCGGCGCCACCAGCAGCAGCCAGTTCATCAGTGCGGTGATGCTCATCGCTCCGTGGCTCGACCGTGGTCTGGACGTCGTCTTCACCGAGCCGCCCACGAGCCCGTCGTACCTCGAACTCTCGATCGGAGTGCTCGCACGCGCAGGGGTGCCGATCAGTGTGGAGCGAACGCCCGGTGGCGCGTTGGCTGGCGTGACCATGCAGCCGGCGCCCATGCGGGGCCTCGACATCACGGTCGAACCCGATGCGAGCAGCGCGATCTATCCGTTGGCCGCCGCCGCGCTCGTTCCCGGCATGCGGGTCACGGTGCCCGGGCTCCCGCGCACCACGTCACAGCCCGACCGCGGGGCCATCGATGCGCTCGTGGCCATGGGTGCGCGTGAACGGAGCATCGATGGTTCGACGGCGATCGAGCACGGCGGGCCGCTGCGCGGAATCACGGTCGATGCATCACGCTGGCCCGATGGCGCGCTCGCGATCGCCGCCGTGGCGGCCGCCGCGAGTGGGACCACAACCATCACGGGGCTGCACACGTTGCGCGTGAAAGAGAGCGATCGCATCGGTGCGATGGCCTCGGAACTCCGTGCGCTCGGGTGCACGGTCACGGCGAGCGATGATGCACTGGTCATCGATCCATCGACCCGCCACGAACGCCCGGTGACGCTGCGCGCGCACCGGGACCACCGCGTGGCGATGAGCCTTGCGACGCTGGGCCTCGTCCGTGCCGGCATCTCGATCGACGACCCCGCGTGCGTCGCCAAGAGCTGGCCGGGATTCTGGGAGTCCCTCGCCCAGTTCGAGGGCGTGTAAGGTGACGTGAATCCCATGAAGGCCTACTGGACCTTTGCCCGAGAGCTGCTGGCCACGCCGTGGACGCTGGCGGGTGCCGTGGCGTGCGCGGTCGTCAGCGGGCTGGGCATCGCCGCGGGGCTCGGTGCCGCGCTGCCGGTCCTCGATCTCATGCTCGGCGAAGATGCCAAGGGCCTGGCCGGCATCGCGCGCGACCACAACGCGAAGGGCGCGTGGCTGCAGGTGCCGCAGTGGCTGCTCGAGCGCTTGCCGGAGTCGACGGAGACCAGCCTCGCGGTCGTGCTGCTGGGCCTGGCCGCGCTCACCGTGCTTGGGGCTGCCGCGAACTTCCTGCACCAATACCTCACGCTCACCATGGTCACACGGATCGTGGCCGAGGCCCGGCAGCGGGCGTTCGACGCAGCGATCCGCCTGCCGCTTGCGCAGGTCGTGGCGCGCGGGCCGAGCGATGTCACCACGCGCATCCTGCGCGACTGCAGCGAGCTCCACGGTGGGCTGGTCGCGCTCACGAACCGCTCCCTGGCGCACGTCACCAAGGGGCTGTCCGCGGTGGCCGTTGCGATCTGGTTCGATTGGCGCATCGTGCTTGCCGCGATCGTCGCCGGTCCGCCGCTGGCCTGGACCCTTCGCCGGCTCGGCAAGCGCATCAATCGCGGCATGCGCGGCACGCTCGAGGCGCAGCAGCGCCTGCTCCTGGTGACCAACGAAGCGATGCAGGGGCTTCGCTCGGTGAAGGCCGCCACGGCCGAGCCCGACATGGCGCGGCGCTTTGCGAGCGCGAACGATGGCGTCCTGCGCAACGAGCTCAAGCTGCGCAAGGCGCGCAGCCTGGCAAGCCCACTCATGGAACTGCTCGCGGTGTTCGTGGTGCTTGGGCTCGTCTTCATCGCCGGGCGCGAACTCTTGGCCGGTCGCATGCAGCTCGATCGGTTCCTCATGTCGCTCGGCAGCCTGGCGGTGGCTGCGGGCAGCTTCAGGCCGCTCACGGCGTTCGTCAGCGACATCCAGTCGGCCGAGGCGCCGGCCCAGCGGATCCGCGAGATCCTTGATGCGGCGGCCGAGCCCGGTGCCGACGGTGGCCGCGACGTCGCGCGCCTTGCACGCGCCATCGATCTCGTCGGCGTCGGCTTCACCTACCCCGGTGCCGAGCACGCCACGCTGCGCGGCATCGACCTGACCATTCCGGTTGGTGCGCACGTCGCGATCGTCGGGCCCAATGGCTGCGGCAAGTCCACGCTGCTGTCGTTGATTCCGCGCTTGCTCGTGCCCACGACGGGCCGCGTGATGGTCGATGGCATCGATCTCGACGGCGCCTCGCTTCGCTCATGGCGCTCGCAGGTCGGTGTGGTCTCGCAGGAAGCCGTGCTCGTGCAAGGCACGATCGCCGAGAACATCGCCCTCGGGTGCGAGGGTGCGACGCGGCAGTCGATCATCGTCGCGGCGCAGCGCGCACACGCGGATGCCTTCATCCGTGCCTTGCCGCAGGGCTACGACACGCCGGTCGCGGAGCAGGGCATGAGCCTGTCGGGCGGACAGCGGCAGCGCATCGCGATCGCCCGCGCCGCGCTGCGTGATCCGGCCGTGCTGCTGATGGACGAAGCCACAAGCCAGGTCGATGCCGAGAGCGAGCGGCAGATCAATGATGCGATCCGCGAGTTCGGCAAGGGCCGCACGGTGGTCACCGTTGCGCATCGACTGAGCACCGTGCTCGCCGCGGACTGGATCGTGGTCATGGACCAGGGGCGCGTCGTCGACCGTGGCACGCATGCCGAGCTCATCGAGCGGTGCGGCGTCTACCGCGCGATCGCATCGAGCCAGCTCCTGCCGACCACGGCGTAAGCGCGGCGAACGGTCGCACGCGGGGTCTGCGGCCTCGCCACCTCGTTGCGGGTGTGAGCCAATCCCTGACCCGCGGCTCGTTCGATTCGAACCTTCCGTCGCGCTTGGCGCCGATCCCGTGCGTCACGGCTCGATCGGTTCGCTCCAACCGCCGCGCAGGGCGCCGGGCGCGACGGGGTCAACCGTGGCGGGTTCGCCGGTCGCAGCGCCGCTCGAGCCCGTGTTCGTGGCATCGGGCACGGTGATCGGTGGCTTGGTGGGCGCTGCAGCAGCGGCGTTCCCATTCGTGGCCGCGGGGGCGGTGGCTTGCGTCGTTGCCGCCGGTTCGATGCCGTTGGTCACGCCAGGCTCGGTGACGACCACGGGGGTCACGGGCACGTTGGCGGGCTGGGGCTGGGGCGCATCGCGCAGAGCGACCACGAGCGCATAGACGAGTGCCGTCGTCGAGAGCGCAGTCGTCACGACGAGCCAGAGCTGCAGGCGGCGCTCCAAGCGATCGCTTTGGATCGTGCGGCGCCGCGTGGCCTCGGCCAGCGATTCGATGCTGCGCGCGTGCCGCTCGCTGGTGGCGCTGAAGGCGCCCAGCGCGGTGCGGGCCTCGCCAAGGATCTCGGCCACGCGCGAACTCGTCTCGCTGTGCAGGTCAAGCTGCTGCTGCACCAGACCAAGCACCTGGGTCTGTCGATCGGAGCCCTCGCCAAGTTCCTTCAGGCCGCGCGTCAGCGCTGCATCACGGTCCTTCGCGCGCTGCGCCTGGTCGATCAGCGTGTCGACCATGCGAGCCTGCTGGCGCGCCATCTCAGGCAGCGCGGACAGCGTGCCATCGAGCTGGCGGATGAGCTCGCCCAAGCGGCGGTTCACGTCGGCTTGGGACGCCAGCTGTGTCTCGAACTGCTGCATGACCTCGGCGGGCTTGATCGGCTCGGCCTGATGGACCTGGATCGAGCGTTCGGCGGGGGCCGGCGGGGCATCCGTGGTCGGCGTCGCGTCGCCGAGGAAGAGGCTGGTGATCGCACTGCGAAGGGGCATCGTGGCCCGTACTGTATCGCTCCGATGCGTTCGGTCGTTGGCGGAATCCTCGTGCTCATGCTGGCTGCCTGCGGCGACGGCGCGCGCGATGGCTGCCGCGGCGCCGCGAGCCTGAGCCCCGCGATCACGTCGACGATCGTCGCGCTCGGTGCGGGCGACGAGCTCGTGGGGCGCACCCCGTGGTGCGCGTCGGATGCCCCCGTCGTGGGCTCCTTGCTCGATCTCGATGCCGAGGCGCTCATCCTGGCCAAGCCCTGCGTCATCGTGGTGCAGCCGCCGGCGCAGGGGATCGACGGCTCGCTCGAGCAGGTCGCAGCGCGGCTGGGGGCTCGGATCCACGTCTGGCCGCTGGCGACGCTTGCGGACGTCCGCACGATGGTGGGCGAACTGCCTGCGGCGCTTGAACCCGGCGATGAGCAGCTTGCCGCGCGGGCGAGCGGCTTGCTTGCCGCCATGGACCGGGCGTGTGCGCCGATGCCTTGGAATCCCGAGCGCACGGTACTCATGGTGCAGGCGGGTGATGGTCGACTGGCGTTCGGGCCATCGACCTACCTTGGTGAGTTCCTCGTGGCCTGCTCGGTGCCCAACGCGCTCAGTGCAGGAGCCTGGCAGACGCTTGGCATGGAGGAGATGGTCACGATCAAGCCTGCGGTCGTGGTCACGATCGGCTCGGCGCCATCGCCTTGGACGCAGGAGCTTGCGCTCCGCACGCGCGCCGTCGTCGTGAACGTGGATGACGATGCCTTGCTCGTGCCCTCGGGCACGTTGGGTGCGAGTCTTGAGCGTGTGCGCGCGGCACTCATGCAGGTGGGGGAAGCGCGATGACGCTCCCGCGATCCCGAACCGCAGCGTGGTTCCTGATCATGGCTGTCGCGGCACTCGCGATCGTGCTTCGACTCATGCTCGGTGCGCGTGGCTGGGCATGGCCAACCGCTGACATCGTGGACCTTCGTCTGGGCGCGCTGGCCAGTGCGACCGTGGCCGGTGCGAGCTTGGGTCTTTCGGGCGTGCTGCTGCAGGCGCTGCTACGCAACCCCTTGGCCTCGCCGTTTGTGCTGGGGCTGTCGTCGGGTGCCGGGCTTGCGGTCTCGGTCGGTGCGCTCGCGGCCAGTTGGGGCGCTGCATGGGTCATGGCCGACGGCGGCATGGTGGCGGCCACCGTGGGTTCAGCGCTTGCGCTGATCGTCGTGGTGGCAGCGGGGCGCCGGCATGGCGCGATCGATCCCGTGACCCTGCTCCTGGCCGGCGTGGTCGTGGCGAGCGTGGCAGGCGCGCTCACCATCCTCGTGCAGTACCTGATGCCGCCGTCGTCACGGGGTGACCTGATGGCGTGGGCCATGGGGCGGATTCCCGAACTGCCTGAGCGTGTGCCGCTCGTGGTGGGCGCGGCGCTGCTCGCTGCCGTCAGTTGGTGGTCGGTCGTGCGAGCGCGATGGCTCGATGCGGCGTGCACCGCCGACGACGAAGCGATGAGCCTTGGGGTCGATCTTCCTGCCCTGCGCTGGCGACTCGTCGTGCTCAGCGGTGCGCTGGCGGGTTCGAGCGTTGTGCTCTGCGGGCCGATCGCCTTCGTGGGCTTCGTCGCGCCGCACGTGGCTCGGCTGATGCTGGGCGCAGGGCACCGCGGGCTGGTCGTAGCGTCGCCCGTGCTTGGCGCGGCCCTGTTGATCGCAGCCGATGCCCTTCGACTTGCGGTGCCAATGCCGGGTGCGGGCAAACTGCCGGTGGCGGTCGTTACGGCGATCCTCGGCGGGCCCATCTTCCTGTGGGTGCTGCGGCGGCAAGGGGGGCGTGGCGCATGAGTCTGGTCATCGATGCCCTGTCGGTCTGGCACGGCACGCGCGAAGCGGTGCGTGGTATCACCGTCAGCGCAGACGTTGGTCGCATCGTGGCGGTGATCGGCCGCAACGGCAGCGGCAAGAGTTCACTGGTGCGCGCGGTTGCTGGCGTGCATGCGGGCCGGCGCTCTGGCTCGGTCGCGTGGCGGGGGCGTGAACTCACGAGCTGCTCCGCAACCGTTCGAGCGCGCTCCGTCGCCTACGTCGCGCAGCGACCCCTGGTGGCTGCCGACTTCACGGCGCGCGAGGTGATCGGCCTGGCCGGCGCCGTCCTGCCGCGATCCACGGAGCACGTCGAGCGCGCCATCGATGCCTTGGCCGTGCGCGAACTGGTCGACCGACCGTTCGCGGCGCTTTCCGGCGGCGAGCAGCAGCGCGTGGTCTTGGCGCGTGCCTTCGCGCAGCATGATCTGGGCGGCATGCTCATCCTCGATGAGCCCTTCAACGCCATGGACCTTGCCGAGCAGCATCGTGTGGCGGGGGCGCTGCAGTGCTTGGCCAGCGCGGGGAGCCTGGTGCTGGTGGTGCTGCATGACCTGGCGCTGGCAGATGCCTTGGCGCATGACGTTTGGTGGATGGAAGCGGGGTACCTGCGGGCGAGCGGGCCGCGGGCATCCGTGCTCAACGAGGCTGCGCTCGGTGCGGGCTTCGGCGTGGCCTTCGAACGCGTCGGCGGCAACCTGCGGCCGATCGTCGCGCCACGCTGCGAGCCGACCGCAGGCTAGGATCCCCGAGCCGTGACGCAGTCGATCATCACCTTCATCCTGATCGCCGTCTTCCAGGCGGTCGCTGGCTACTACGCGAAGAAGGCCAAGGAGAAGCAAGCCGCAGCCGATGCCGCAGGTCGCGGCGAAGGTTCGGGTGTCGGTGCCTCGCCATCGCTCGATGGCACGCGGCCCGTGCAGGTCAACAGCGTGCGCCCCATGAATGCCGGTCAGGCGACTGCGGTCGCGCGCTTGATCGAGCAAGGCAACATGGTCGAAGCCGTGATGGCGCTGCGTGCGATCTGCAACATCGGGCTCGCCGAAGCGCGCGATGTGATCAATCAGTTCCCCGCGCGGGGGTTCCCCGCGGAGCTGCTGCCGCCGGGCGGTGTGTCGCAACGGTCCGTGGTGGCAGCAGCGCCGCCGCCGCCGGTCGATGACGAGTTCGATCCCGAGGCCGCCTCGCAAGAGGGCGAGGACGACGAGAGCAACGATGCGCGGCATTCACTTGACCACGTGCGGGCTGCCGTCGAGGGGGTGCGCGCTGAAGTCCAGTCGGTGATCGGCCAGGCGCTTCGCGCTGCGGGCGTTGAGCGGACCGCTCCTGCACAAGGTTCGGTCCCCGCGGTCGCGGCCTCGGCGGCACCGGTTGCTCCAGCTGCGCGGGCTGCGCCGTTCGCTGCGGTCGAAGCGTCGTCCGCACTGACGGCGCTTCGTCGGCCCGAGCGTGGAGCGATGGCCGAGTCGGTAGCTGGCCTGATCAGGTCGCGGCAGGGCGCGCGCCAGGCGATCCTGATGTCCGAGATCCTCGGGCCGCCGCGGGCGTTCAAGCCCCTCCGGTAGGCCGTTGGGCTCGCACCGCCGGCGGCCCCGTGGGCTGTTCCGCCGCCAAGCGAGGCGATTTGCCGCATGATCGCTGCAAGATCGCTACACTTCCGCCCCAACATGATCGACATCCGCAAACTCGAGTCGTTGGTCCGCCTGATGGTCGAGAACGACCTCACCGAACTGGACCTCAAGGATGGTGAAGAGACCGTGACCGTCAAGCGCGGTGGCAAGCCTGTGGTCGTGGCCGCACCCCCTGCGGCCCCCGCAGTGGCCCTCGCTCCTGCGCCCGCTCCTGCCGCTGCCGCGCCGGCTCCAGCGGCCCCCAAGGCCGACGACGATGCCGGCTGCATCGCCGTCGAAAGCCCGATGGTCGGCACGTTCTACGCCACGCCCGGCCCGGACAAGCCGCCGTTCGCGCAGGTCGGCACGCAGGTCGGCCCCGAGTCGATCGTCTGCCTCGTCGAGGCCATGAAGATCTTCAACGAGATCAAGGCCGAGAAGTCCGGCACCATCCACAAGATCCTGGTCAAGAGCGGCCAGCCGGTCGAGTTCGGCCAGAAGCTCTTCCTGATCAAGCCGTCCTGATCGGGCGGAACCACCAATCATGTTCAAACGAATCCTGATCGCCAACCGCGGCGAGATCGCGCTGCGGATCATCCGCGCCTGCCGTGAGCTCGGTGTCGAAACCGTCTGCGTGCACAGTCAAGCCGATGCCGGCGGCACGTGGCTTGAGCAGGCCGACCGCACGGTCTGCATTGGCCCGGGCCCATCCAAGGACTCGTACCTTCGCATCGACCGCATCATCGCCGCGGCCGAACTCACGCATGCCGATGCCATCCACCCTGGCTACGGCTTCCTGAGCGAGAACAGCCACTTCGCCGAGGTGGTGCGCGACTCGGGCTTCACGTTCATCGGTCCGAGCCCCGAGGCCATGAACCTGCTCGGCGACAAGGTCAACTGCAAGCGCATGGCCAAGCAGAGCGGCACGCCGATCTTCCCGGGCACCGATGGCGGCATCGAGGACCTTGAGGAAGCCGTGAAGGTCGCTGCCGAGATCGGTTACCCGGTCATCGTCAAGGCTGCGGGCGGCGGCGGCGGTCGCGGCATGCGCATCGCGCGTGATGAGGCCGAACTGCGTGCTGGCGTCGACAGCGCGCGCCAGGAAGCCGCCGCGGCCTTCGGCAACCCGATGGTCTACGTCGAGAAGTACCTCGAGCAGGCTCGGCACTTCGAGGTGCAGGTGATCGGCGACAATCACGGCAACTCGATCCACCTGTACGAGCGCGACTGCAGCAGCCAGCGCCGTCACCAGAAGTTGATCGAGGAAGCCCCCGCGCCGGGCGTGGATCCCGCCAAGCGCGACCGCGTCTGCGCGAGCGCAGCGGCGCTCATCCGCAACGCCAAGTACTGCGGCGCTGCCACGTGCGAGTTCCTGATGGACCAGCACCAGAACTTCTACATGCTCGAGGTCAACACTCGCGTGCAGGTGGAACACCCCATCAGCGAGGCGATCACCGGCGTCGACATCGTGCAGACGGGGATCCGTGTGGCGGCAGGGGAAAAGCTTCCCTATCGCCAGGAGGACATCCGCATCAACGGCCACGCGATCGAGTTCCGCATCAACGCCGAGGATCCCGACCGCAACTTCATGCCGCAGGCCGGCCTCGTCGAGACCTGGGCGCCGCCCGGCGGCCCTGGCATCCGCATGGACAGCCACGTGCGCGGCGGCTATCGCGTGCCGCCCAACTACGACAGCATGGTCGGCAAGCTCATCGTGCATGCGCCGGACCGCGCCACGTGCATCCAGCGATCGCTCGGCGCGCTCAAGGAGTTCAAGGTCGGCCCGATCAAGACCACGATCCCGCTGCACATGCGGCTCCTGCGCGAACCGCAGTTCGTGAACGCCACGCACGACATCAAGTACGTCGAGCGGCTGCTGGCGGCGAAGTGATCGAGCACGCGCCTGGGGCCTGATGGCCCGTCGGCACCCTGCATCCAGAAACGACAGCGGCCCCGTCCAGATGGACGGGGCCGCTGTGCATTCAGGCCGTGATGCTGGGCTCAGCGGCGGCGACGGCTGGCCAGGCCAGCAACGCCCAGGAGCGCGATGGCGCCGGGAGCCGGAACCACCGAGAACGAGCCATCGGCGGTGCTGGTCGTAGCGGTGCCGGTGGTCCAGTTCGCTGCATCCGAGAAGCGGGCGGCCCACTCTTCCGCGGTGCCACCGCTGAAGGCGGCAAAGTTGAACACGGCGTAGTTCTTGCCGCCCGTGAGCAGCGTGGCCGAACCAAGGCCCAGGCCGGGAGCGAGGCTGCCGGTCGACGAGCTGGTCGCGTTTTCGTACGCGCCGGTGTTGTCAAAGTTCCAGAGCGACGTGTAGCCGTCGAACATCGGGTTCGCGGTGTTGGTGCTCGTGAACACGGTGACCTGGTCGCCGCTCGACGAAAGCGCGAGCTGCTGGAACGCCGAGGTACCCGTGCCAACGAGGCCCGAAAGCGACCACATGCCGGCGTCGGCGTTGGTCGACAGCGAGCTGATGATGGTGCCAGCGGTGAGCCCGTTGGCGCCGACGGTGTACTTCATCAGGTTCTCGTTGCCATCGCTGTCGGTGCCCGACACGCCACGGAAGCCCGTGCCGGTCCAGCCGTTGTCAGTGAAGTACAGGACCGTGCCGGGGGCAAGGTCGACGAGGGCGGCGAAGGCGATGTTGTCGGTCGGGGCGCCAGAGGCCTGGAAGCCGACGATCGCGACCGAGCCGGCCATGAGCGAGGCCGAAGCGGTCGACGCCACGAGAGCCGCGAGGGCGCACGTTGCAAGACGGTACATAGGAGAGATCCTCAAGATGGAAAGGGAGAGGGAGGGTACATCGTCGACGAACGCCCCGTCGACGAGAGGAAGGTAACCCCGCTCCGCGTCCGTTCCTCTGAAACCGCGTTAGGGTTCCGTGAAGATGCAGGGCGGAAAGGGCAGGGTTTCAAGCCATTTCGAGCTGCGTGGGGTGGCTGCTAGGCTCCACGCAATGGACTTTGACCTGTCGAGCCTCCTCGCCCGCGAACGCGGGCAGGGCACCAGCCAGCTCGCCGAGCACGTGAACCCGCGGTTCGCCACGGTCCTGCGCACGATCGGCTTCGACCGGGAGTACGTGCGGGCCGAAGGCGCCCACCTGTGGGATGCCAAGGGCCATCGTTACCTTGATTTCCTGGCCGGCTACGCGGTCTGCAACCTCGGCCGCAACCATCCGACGGTCACTCGCGCCTTGCAGGATGCGCTGGCGCTCGACCTGCCATCGATGGTGCAATTCGAGGTGCCGACGCTGGCCGCTGCCCTCGCGCGGGAGCTCAAGGCGCGCGTGGGCAGGGGCCTCGATCACGTCTTCTTCACGAACTCGGGCACGGAAGGGGTCGAGGCCGCGATCAAGTTCGCCAAGTGCGCGACGGGGCGGCCGGGCCTGCTCTACGCGCGCAAGGCCTTTCACGGGCTCTCGAGCGGATCGGTCTCCCTGAATGGTTGCGAGAGCTTCCGCGCGGGCTTCGCGCCCTTCCTGCCGGGCTGCCGCATGGTTGAGTTCAACGACCTCGCCTCGCTCGAGGCCGAGCTTGCGCTTGGTGATGTCGCGGCGTTCATCATCGAACCCATCCAGGGCAAGGGCGTGAACCTGCATTCGCCAGGCTACCTCGCCGAGGCTTCGCGGCTTTGCCGCAAGCACGGTGCGCTGCTGGTCTGCGACGAAGTGCAGACGGGCGTGGGCCGCACCGGCACGTTCCTGGCGATCGATCAGGAGCAGGGCGTCGAGCCGGACATGGTCATCATGTCCAAGGCGCTGTCCGGTGGCCAGGTCCCCGTGGGCGCGGTGCTCGTGCGCGGCGGCGTGTGGAAGGCGACCTT